>Ga0307988_1000483_pt1 | contig 27739 bp, 28 predicted proteins | sample EllFjometagen183_FD_203166 | JGI IMG/M metagenome (GOLD analysis project Ga0307988, IMG submission 203166) | Marine microbial communities from Ellis Fjord, Antarctic Ocean - #183 | ecosystem: Environmental > Aquatic > Marine > Unclassified | place: Southern Ocean | collected 2014-10-08 | reverse complement strand
TTGAGATGGTCGATAAAGGTGCTGCCGATAATGGGGTCTCCGCCGATGCCGATGCAGGTGGATTGACCCATGCCGACCTGGGTCAGCTGATAGACCACTTCATAGGTAAGCGTCCCGCTACGGCTTATGACGCCCATGCTCCCCTGATTGTGAATGTTTCCCGGCATGATGCCCACCTTGGTTTTCCCGGGAGAAATGATGCCGGGGCAGTTGGGACCGATGAGAACCGTGTCGCTTCCCTTCAGACAACTGCTCACTTTGACCATGTCCAGGGTGGGGATCCCTTCCGTGATACACACAATCACCTTGATACCGCCTGAAATGGATTCTATGACGGCATCCGCTGCAAAGGGTGGCGGAACAAAAATGACGGCCACATTGGCCCCCTCCTTTTCCACAACCTCACCCACCGTATTAAAAACGGGTACCCCTTCGACGGCCTGTCCTCCTTTTCCCGGTGAGACGCCCCCCACCACATTCGTGCCGTAGTCCAGCATCTGTTGGGTATGAAAAGTGCCTTCCCGGCCGGTCATGCCCTGGACCACAATTCTGCTGTTTTCATCAACGAGTATGCTCATAATCAGCCTTTCCCCTTAACCTGTCCGGCCACATGGTCCGCCGCTTCAGCCAGGTCTTTTGCCAACAGGAATGATAAATCGGAATCTTCCAGTATCTTTCGGCCTTCTTCCACATTGGTGCCTTCAAGCCTTACGATCAACGGTACCGCGATTTGATTTTTTTGGGCTGCGGCCACCACGCCCCTGGCCAGGACGTCACACCGCAGAATACCGCCGAAAATATTGACCAGTATCGCCTTGACCCGTGGATCTTTCAAGATGATTTCAAACCCCTTGGCAATCATCTCTTCATTGGCACCGCCCCCCGCATCCAGAAAATTGGCCGGTTCCGCGCCGGCCGCTTTGATCAAATCAAGGGTGGCCATGGCAAGACCCGCGCCGTTGACCATGGCCCCGATGTTGCCGTCCAGGCGGATATAGTTGAGGTTATATTCCTTTGCCATCAAATCCAGGGGGTCTTCCTCGCTGGGGTCATCCAGAGCCAGAAGTTCCTTCTGACGAAAAAGGGCGTTGTCATCCAGATTCATCTTGGCATCAACGGCGAAAACCTGATCCGCCACTGTAATCACCAAGGGGTTGATTTCAAGCAGGGAACAGTCAAGTGTCACAAATACATGGTATATCTTGGCCATCACCGACATCAACTGCTCAACCACGGCGGGGGCGGGTATGGGGTCAAGCCGGTAAATCAGGTTTCGTGACTGGTAAGGAAGCCAGCCCGTGGTCGGGTCCACATATTCCTTCCAGATCAATTCCGGCGTTTCTTTGGCTACCTCTTCGATTTCCATGCCGCCGGCCTGGCTGAAAATCATGGCGGGCCTCCCCCTTTTGCGGTCGATGACCATCCCCAGGTAAAGCTCCCTTGCGATGTTAACCCCCTGCTCCACCAGGACTTTGTTGACTTTGACGCCATCCGGTCCCGTCTGCGGGGTTACCAGCGAAGTTTTGAGTAGGAATTCCGTGGTGGAAGCCACCGCTTGGGGATCATTCACCACTTTGACGCCCCCCCCTTTGCCACGTCCACCGGCATGTACCTGGGCCTTGACGACCCATAAATTTCCACCGATGATCTGGGAAGCCTTTGTGGCTTCATCAGGAGATGTTACCACCTGACCATCCGGTACCGGAACGCCAGACTGCCTTAGAATGTCTTTCGCCTGATATTCATGAATTTTCATTCTATAACCTTCAGTTAATGTGGATGAATAGTTGTAACTCCAAAACCTTAAACCTTAAACCTTAAACCTAACACCTTAAACCCTTCACCTACAACGGACAATTCCCATGCCGCCTTGCGGGAATGGTTTCCCGTTTGTTCTTGAGCATGTTGAGCGCTTTGATCAATCGGGGCCGGGTGTTTTCCGGGAAAATAATCTGATCGATATATCCCAGTTCAGCGGCTTTGAAGGGGCTGGCGAAGTTGTTTCGATAATCATCAACCAACTCCTTTCTCCTGGCTTCTGGATCGTCAGCTTCGGCAAGCTCCTTTCTGAAGATGATATTGACGGCGCCCTCAGGCCCCATGACAGCGATTTCAGCGGTGGGGTAGGCATAGTTGATGTCGCCCCCGTGATGCTTGCTGCTCATGACGTCATAGGCACCACCGTAGGCCTTCCGGGTCACCACCGTGATTTTCGGCACGGTGGCTTCACAGTAGGCATAAATGATTTTGGCCCCGTGCTTTATGATACCACCGTGTTCCTGGCCGACGCCCGGCAGAAACCCCGGCACATCCACGAAGGTGATCAGCGGAATGTTGAAGGCATCACAGGTTCGCACAAACCGCGCACATTTCATGGACGCGTCGATGTTCAGGCATCCCGCCATATACTTTGGCTGGTTGGCCACAATTCCCACGGGCATGCCGTTTAAGCGACCGAACCCGATGACCATGTTCTGCGCATAATGGCGCTGGATTTCCATGAATTCGTTATGGTCCAGAACCGATTCGATAATATCCCTGATGTCGTAGGGAATCCTGGGATTGGTGGGTACCACAGAGTTCAATTTGATGTCGGTACGGTTCGGGTCGTCGGTGCAGGGGATCGCGGGGGGCATCTCACGATAGCTTTGCGGCATAAAGGCCAGGATATTTTTCACCCGGTCAAGGGCCGCCTGGTCGGAATCCTCGGCGAAGTGGGCTACGCCGCTCTTGGTGTTGTGGGCCATGGCGCCCCCCAGGGCTTCGGCGGTCACCTCTTCGCTGGTGACTGTTTTAATGACCTGAGGGCCGGTGACAAACATGTTGCTGGTTTTTTTGACCATTATGGTAAAATCCGTGATGGCCGGTGAATAGACGGCCCCGCCGGCACAGGGGCCCATAATCACCGATATCTGGGGAATGACGCCCGAAGACCACACATTCCGTTTGAAGATTTCACCGTAACTGCCCAGGCTGACGACCCCTTCCTGAATCCTGGCGCCCCCCGAATCGTTCAATCCGATAACCGGAGCGCCGTTTTTGAGTGCCAGGTCCATGATTTTGCAGACCTTCTCGCCGAAAGGGCCGCTCAAGGACCCGCCGAAGACCGTAAAATCTTGAGAAAAGATGAAGACAGACCGGCCGTTGATGGTGCCATATCCCGTGACAACGCCATCACCCGGGATTTTCTGTTTCTCCATGCCGAAATCCTGGCAGCGATGGACCACGAACTTGTCGATTTCCTGAAAGCTGTCCTCGTCCAGAAGATAATCAATGCGTTCCCTGGCTGTCAGTTTTCCCTTGGCGTGCTGTGAATCGATCCTTTTCTGACCTCCACCCAGGTTCGCCTCACGGTTTCTCCTCTCAAGTTCATTGATTTTTGCTTCTATATCCATTTTGGTCTCCTTGGGGTTATGATATCAGAAGGGCTGATGCCAAAGCCCGGTATGCGAGGAGTGCTGAACTCTGGTCCTTAAGAACGACTACTTTTCCAATTATGGTATTTTTGAAGGTCTTTTTCCAGAAGATAGATGCAAAACAGCAGGATAAAAGCGTCGTCAATCTGTCCCAGCAGCGGGATGAAATCGGATAGGATGTCAATGGGGCTGAGGACATAGATGATGGCCAGAACAAAGACCGCAATGGATCCGAGAGAAACATCTCGATATTCCCCTTTCCAGTAATCTTTTATTAACGCGCCCAGAAGCCTGAAATCCTCAAGCAGTCGGCGCCACAAACCGATTTTGACCAGATTATTCCGTAGCATCATAAACCACCTTGCTGAAAAGTGGCCCCATCATGTCAGGATTGTATGATAATTTCAATAAATTTAATCAGGGTGGATGGGGCCGTGGTTTAAAATCTTTTTTTGGCGTGCTTTCTGATGGCGTTTCTATTTCTTACCCGGAATCCCCAGAAGCGCTTTGGCAAACCGGATCTTTTGCTCCAGCGCCCCTTCCCGGAAGATCATCACCCTTTGAGCCTGTGGAGACCCTGCACCGTGCATGGACTCCACCAGGGCGGTCCCACCGGTCATGGCCTCGATCAGTCGGGCGATCTTGATGCGGTGTTCGGTAGGAATCCCGTCCACTCCCGAAAAATACTTTTTCACCAGGTGACCGATCTCCTCGCTTTCCAGGTCGTACTGACTGGGCAGGGTGGCAATCAGACCCCCCGCCAGATCAAGCGCCAGTCGGGCGATCTCGAAGTGAAACCGGGTGACATTGTGCTTGCACACGTTGGCTAGCATGGTATCCACCATGTAAGCTCCCGAGGGCGTGGGATTCCCTTCGGCTGCACAGGCGATGGAGGAGCTGTATAGGGTTTCGGAGAGGTGGATCATTTCCGTGATCTTGTCTCTCACGTGAGACGCCTTGGCGGTCCCCTGGATCTGGGTCAGATAACTGACCGCCCCTGTCAGCACGTCCATCAATCCGGTCTTGCAGGCGCCATAATTGGCGCGGTGGTGGGCCGCAAACCGGTACACCAAGTCGTTGGTAAAATCGGTTTGCCCATCCATGAACACTCTTTCGTTTGGCACGAACACGTTCTCGAAGACGATGACCGCTTCCCCCCCCACGGCGCCGAAAGAGGGTTTGCCCACATCGATCCGCTCCAGATTGTCCCGGCGGTCATCGTTGGCTTGACGGCCGAAAATCATGGTAATGCCGGGATCGTCTATGGGCACGGCGCAGACCACCGCATAGTCCTTGGATCGCTCATCCATGGTCGTGGTGGGCATCACCAGAATCTCGTGGGAATTGACCGCCCCCGTCATATGCAATTTGGCGCCCCGAATCACAATGCCGTCGTTCCGGCGCTCCGTCACATGAACATATTGATCCGGGTCCGCCTGGTCTGCTGGGCCCCTGGACCGATCGCCCTTCGGATCGGTCATGGCCCCTACAATCATCAGGTTTTCATCCTGGATGTGAATCAGCCATTTCTTAAATCGTTCATGATAATCGGTTCCATGTTTTTGGTCCATTTCGTAGGTCACGGAAAAAGTGGCGTTGATCCCGTCCAGGCCCACACACCGTTGAAAGCAGGTCCCGGTCTTCTGTCCCAATACACGAAGAAGCTTGACCTTCTTGATAAGGTCTTCGATGTTTTGATGAACATGGGTAAATCGGCCGATGGTTCTGCCCGTTAGATGGGAGGCGGCCGTGGCCAGTTCCTTGTATTTTTCATCGCTTGCCAGGGCATAGGTCATGGCCGCCGCCCGCACATGCGGGGCTGTGGCAGGATGCCGGGTCACATCATCAATCCGCTTGCCTTTATAGTAGATCTTCGGGTTGAGTTCCTTCAGGCTTTCAATATATTCTGCGCCGGTTTTCAGTTTCATGGTTTCTCCTTAAATAACCATCATTTTGGCATCGGGTTGGTTGTGTTATCCTTTGATTGCATTTTTCAAATGGTCTATCATTCGGTTTCGATCTTAGAGGGCGCTGGACGCCACCTCGCCCATGTCCATGATCTTCAGCTTCCGCCGTTCTGCCTTGGGAATCTTTTTCATGCCTTTCCTCAGATTATCCTTGCATGCCGGGCATGTGGAAACCAAAATCTCCGCGTCCACGGCAAAGGCATCCCGAACCCGTTCTGCGGCCATTTTGATTGCCAAATCGGGATTGTAGGCCTGCATCCCTCCGCCGCCACCGCAACATCTGGCCTCCAGTCGGTTTTTTGCCATCTCCACATAGTCTACGCCGGGAATGCTTCGAAGGATGTTCCTCGGTTCCTCCAGGATTTTGCAAGCCCTTCCCAGATCGCAGGGATCATGGTAGGTGATCCTTTTCGGAACCTCCCCGGTAAAACGAATGCGTCCCTCCCTGATCAGCTCGTCCATGTATTGAACCGAATGCAGCACGCGGATGCCCATGTCTTCCAAATCCGGATAGAGGGTTTTGAAGGTTTTATAGCACCCGGCACAGGGTGTCACCAATTCACGGCACCCTGTTTTTTGAAATCTCTCCACGAGTTTTTCAGCATGGGAATTAAATTCTTCGGAGCCCATCAGATACAGAGGGAACCCGCAACAGGTTTCTTCCGTTGAAAGGGTCGTGTACATCACTTTTGCGGCATCCATGACTTTGAGAAATGCAGGGACAATCTTCATGTCCATATAGCTGGGCAGACAACCCATGAAGAGCAGGGTTTCCGCCCTTTCCTTGAGCAGCCCCTTTCGTGCCTTTTCTCTGAGGGCCGGTGGATAGATTTCCACCCTTTCTTTTCCTTCCGAGCCAAAGACATTTCCCCGGTAACAGACGCTGTCCCTCACGCCCAGCAGATGCCGTGGTGCAAAGCCATCTCTAAAAAGGATCTTACGTGCGGCCTGCACGAGTTCATTGGCCCTGACATTGGACGGGCATCCATTAATGCAGGCCTGACAACCGGTGCAGGCGTAGAATGTCTCTCCTATTTTTTCCGACCATTCAATGTTTCCATCCAGGACCTCCTTGAGCAGCATTATCTTTCCCCGGGTATTATAGGCAGGGCGGAGGGTGGCTGAAAAAACAGGACAAACGGCCTGGCAGAATCCACATTCCGAGCACTTCAGGATACGTTCCATATTGTCTTCGGAAAAGCTGTTTCCCGTTTTCATTTAGACCTCCAGCGCCATTTTTCCCGGGTTCAGGATATTGTTCGGATCAAAGAGCTTCTTGATTTTGCTCATCACCCCCATGGCTACGACATCATGTTCCAGTTTCATAAAAGGGGCCTTGGCCAGCCCGATACCGTGCTCGCCGGTCAGGGTTCCGTTCTTTTCTATGGCCAGTCTGAACAGGTCATCCACGGCTTTTTCCGCGCGGGCGCTCTGTTCGGGATCTCTTCCGTCGAAAATAATGTTGGGGTGAAGATTACCGTCCCCGAGATGTCCCAGGGTTGCGATGAGGATATCATGCCGTTTGCTGATTTCCCGGATGCCCTTCAGCATTTCCGGCACCCTGCTGATGGGAACGGTTACGTCTTCAGCGAACATGTTATAACTGATCCGGAAAAGGATGCCTCCGATGGACTTTCTTGCGGTCCAAAGCTTTTCCAGGTCCGCTGCGGATTCCGCCCTCTCAATGGCCGTTGCTCTGTTTCTCTTAAACACCCTGATAACCCGGTCCAGTTGGTATGCAATCTCACTGGCGGTATGGCCGTCAGCCTCGGCGAAGACCATGGCCGCCACATCGGGCAACCCCAGCCCCGCGTCCCGGTTCAAAGCCGCAATACATCGGTCATCCAGGATCTCCAAGGCGCTGGGCACGATGCCGGATCGCATAATCTCACTGATGGCTTTTCCCGCATCCTCGATGGTGTCAAAAGCCGCCCTGCATGCAGCGGCCTTTTCAGGCTTCGGGTTAATCTTGAGAGTGATCTCCGTCACCACGCCAAGTGTTCCCTCGGAACCCACGAACAACCGGGTGAGATCGTATCCGGACACACACTTCATGCAGTCAGAGCCGGTGCGAAGGATGTCCCCGTCCGGCAGAACCACTTCCAGCCCGAGTACGTAATCCCTGGTGGTTCCATATTTTGCCCCCTTGAGCCCTCCCGCATTGGTGGCCACGTTGCCCCCCAGGGTTGCGGCCTTGCCTGATGCGGGATCAGGTGGAAAAAAGAACCCATGAGGAGACAATGCTTTTGCAAGATCCGCATATACTACGCCCGGCTGAACTTTCACCAGGCGGTCATCAATTCTGATTTCAATAATCTTATTCATTCGGCAAAGATCCATAACGATCCCGCCCTTTTCGGGAACGGCGCTTCCCGCATAGCCGGTCCCGGCGCCTCGGGGGGTGACTGGAAACCCATGTGCATTGGCCAGTTTGAGAACTTTTGATACCTGATCGGTATCCATGGGCCAGACGGCCCCTTCGGGCCGATGCCGGTGTTCAGAGGCATCTGAGCTGTAGCTGACTAGGTCGATGACCTCATCGGTGTAGTTTTCTTCTCCCACAATATCGATTAAGGCCTGGCTGATGTCCTTTTTCATGTCAAACTCCAATGTGGTTTTCTATTTTTCAGCCCATGCATTTCCATGCCATGTTTCCACAGGCAATTTGAGCCCGTTTGGAATCATTGCTCCCCGCAAAGGCGAAAATTCCAAAACGTTACTTACGCTTCTTTGTTCTGTGTTTGGGAAAATTCAAAAATATGGGGTGGGCCCGGCGAAATGTTGGTTTGATGTGGGTTGGGGGCCGGCATTGGTCGCCATAATCCCTATATCCTAAACTGGTGTCAGCCCATACATGCCGGGTAAAGGATGGCAACTTCATCTCCATCTTCCAGTTCCGTATCAAGCCTCTTCATATGTAAAACAAACCTTCTGTTTTTTGTCAGGGCCACATCGCGTCGAAGTCGTTTTTCATTTTCCGCATAGATGCTCTCTCTCTGTTCTTGGCTTTTGCACAGAACCTTCAAGAGGTCTCTCACATTGGCGCCTTCTCCTATGTTAATTTCTTTTTCTCCGGCCCTGAAAATGGCCTTAAACCTGGTGTGAAATTTAACGTGGATTTTCATTTCGATGCTCTTCGGGGATCATCCCGGAAAAAGCCCGGGATGATCCCTTTGCCAAAAATAATTTTCGGACTATTTGATAAGAAGCTCTTCTGCGGAAATCCCCCTGCCCCAGTAGAGTGATTCCCGAAATTTCAGGCCCGTGTATTTGGTCTTGTTCTTGCCGACCACGATTCGAACGTATTGTGGCAAAACAATCTGTTCCTGATAAATACCCAACGCGGGGATCGTCTCGGGCGTCACGAATACTTGATCAGGGCCCCTGACTCCGGTAAATTTCAGGTCAAGCAACTCATCACGAATTTTGTCTGTGTCAGTCAGCGTGTCTGCGCTTTCCACCGCTTTGGCCAGCATTACCAGTTCATCATATCCGATATCCTCCAGAAGACCCGGCATCCGCTTATGCTTGCTTTGCATCTTCTGGATGAATTCCATCCTCATGGGATATTTTTCAGCCAACTTCTGGGGCATATCACATCCGGCTGACAGGTTGCCTTCCAGGTTGAATCCCTCTTTCCACAGCGGGTCCATGACATGGCCCCAATTGAAGTCGTCATTTGTGTTAACGATCAACAGATTCCCATTAGGTCCATAGTCATACCCCATTTCCTTGAGGGCTCGCAGCAGCTTCAGGGTTTCTTCATATATATAGAGACCATGGTAAATGATGTCAGGCTTGTTGGCCATCATCCGCTGCACATAGGGTGTGACGTCAGGGGTTCCGATGGGGTACATGAATCCGCCGGCGTATTTCAATCCCTGTTTCTTCCCGAACTTTTCAAGCCCTTCCTTGACGCCAAGGTCCGCATACTTGCAATAGATCTCGTCCCTTCCATAATAGCACAATTTTTTATTGCTGAAATCGTAACGTTTGTCAACGTCAGGGCTGATGCCGTGTTTTTTCAGAATTTCAGGTTTTTCGGTCAGTAAACGTACTGCAGCCATGGATTCAGTCCAGCCCGAGTCTGAAATCAGCACCCCATACTTCTTGCCCAGGTAAACGCCGGGATAGGAGGCAACACCCACAAGACAAAAGACCTTCTTTTTTTCGGTGAGTTGCTGAACGGCTTCTATAGCGGCGTTCATCCTGACGCCAACGATCACGCTCACTTTTTCTTTATTAATCAGATTGTATGCCGCATCAAGGGCCTTTTTGGGGCTGGACTCATCGTCGAAAAATATGAGTTCTATGGGTCGTTTTTTCCCTTGGACCATGACGCCGCCGTTTTTGTTCAAATCCTCCAGTGCGATTTCCATTCCATCTTTTTCAAGAAGGCCCATGGCAGCCATTGAACCGCTCAGGGTAAGAATCACACCGATTTTGAATTTCTCCGGTTGTGCGCCGGCATTAACAGGCTTTACCATGCCCAGCGGCGTCAAGAGCATGCCCAACAAAACAGCTCCCACTGCAAAATGTTTCAGGATTTTTTTTCTGGCTTTCATACAAATTTCCTCCCTGTTAAAAGTTTTTGCGATTTAAGTTCCTATCTCCGAATCCGGACAAGCCGGAACATACCGCCTTTAAAAGTTGAGCAATTTGTTTCATCATGCACCCAGATAAGCTTTGCGGAGTTCATCCTCTCTGGACATCAAATCCTCGGTCGTGCCTTCGACTACAATCCTGCCGTTTGAAATGACGTACCCCCTTCCGGCCGTACTTAGCGCGAACTTGGCATTTTGTTCGACCAGCAATGTGGTTAAACCTCTACTCGCGAGACGCTTGACGCTCTCGGAAAGCGTCTTGACAATGATCGGCGCGAGCCCCAAGCATGGCTCATCCATGAGCAATAGCTTTGGGTCACTCATAAGTGCTCTTCCCACAACCAACATGGACTGTTCGCCGCCGCTTAAGGTGCCTCCGTTTTGACTCTTCCTTTCAGAGAGGCGAGGGAATATCTCAAAGATCTCGGATAGAATCTCTTGTCTCTTTTTCCTGTCCCGGGTATATCCCCCAACCAAGAGATTATCGAGAACCGTCATGTTGTAGAAAACCCTGCGCCCTTCTGGCACTTGAGAAATACCCATGCGAACAATTGCCGAGGATGAAAGCCCGTTCAATTTTGTCCCCTGAAAAAGCAACTCGCCGCATCCGATATCCATTAATCCGGAAATGCTTCTCAGAAGCGTTGTCTTTCCTGAACCATTGGGCCCGATAAGGGTCACGATCTCGCTCTCTTTAACTTCCAGGCGCAATCCATGCAGAACTTCCGTTTCTCCGTAACTGATGGAGACATTATTTATGGACAGCATGGTCATTTCCCCAGGTAAACCTCTGAAACCTTCTTACTTTTAATGATCTGCGAAGGGGTTCCTTCCTTAATCAGTTTGCCGAAATTAAGAACCAAGACTCTTTCGGCAATACTCATGACCGCCTCAAGATTGTGGTCGATCAATAATATGGATGTGCCGGAATTCTTGGTTGTTTTTATCAAATCCAACAATTCCCACGCCTCCGATTGATTCAGTCCGCTCAAAGGCTCGTCCAGAAGTAGCAATTTGGGCTCCGATGCCAACGCTGATGCAATGGCCACGCGTTTTTTTTCAAGCATGGATAAGGTACTCACCGTCCGGGTCAGCAGGCGATTGTGCAGATTGACGAAATCCATGACATCATTCAGCCTTTGTCTTAATGTTCTATCGTTTTGCCGCTTTAGTCCTTTATTAGAAATGTTTTTCAAAATATTTCTCAGCCCGGATTTCCGGGCCGATGATTGTCCGATGGCGATATTGTCCTCTACAGACAAGTTTTCAAAAATGGTAAGGGCCTGGAATGTCCGTGCAATTCCTATTCCGACGATGGCATGGCGTGGCAGGCCGTAAATAGTTTCCCCCCGGAAAGTGATATCCCCCGAATCCGGTGCGATAAAGTTGGTAATCAGGTTCAGCAAAGTGGTTTTTCCTGCTCCATTCGGTCCAATGAGAGCCAGTATTTCCGCTGCCCTGATTTCAAAGGAAACATCGCTTATGGCAGCCAGACCACCGAAAGATTTACATAAATTCTCAGATGCTAACAAAGTCATTTTCTGAATTCCGTTTTGAACAATTTTTCTAGAATGCCGGCAATACCTCCCCTGGCATAAATCATTATGGACACGATAATTAAACCGTAAACGACCATGCGCCATTTTCCCAAGATTTCCAGGTAGAGCGACAAGGTAATGAGAACATAAGCTCCGAAAAAGGGTCCGACCAGACTGGCCAGCCCTCCGATGATCACGATGGTTAGAAACTCGGTAGATGCGGCTATGGCGAATGAGGCTGGATCAACATGCCGCATGAAGTGCGCTAAAAGGGCGCCACCCAGTCCGGCAAGGAAGCATGTCAACGCGAGACACTGCGACTTTCTCAGATTGACGTTAACGCCCAACGACTCAGATAGTGATTCGTTTTCCCGTATGGCGATCAGTTCCTTGCCGAAATGAGATTCCACCAATAATTTCAGTCCGCCCGCTATTAAAAACACCAGGATGTAAACAAAATAATACCAGTGTATTAATTCAAATTCGAAATGAATGATCCCAGGTATGTTGAAAATCACTCCGGGAACATTAAGCCCCATGAATCCACCGGTAACAGGCGACCAATTGTAGTATAGGGAGTAGAGTATTTCGCCGAGGATAAGCGTTCCGATAGAAAAGTATGTACCTGACAGCCTCAAAATCGCCAGTCCTATCAAAAGGCCGAACAGGGCTGTTATTAAAGATGCCAGCAATGCTCCGGACCAAAAGGACAAACCCAATCGCATGGTTAAAAGAGCGGATGCATAAGCGCCGATCCCCACAAACCCGGCATGGCCGAACGAAACATACCCCATGTAGCCGGTAAGCAGATTTAATCCCGAAGCGATGATGATCCATATGCCGGTAATTGTCATTAAGTGAACAATGTTCTCCGGAGATGTGACAGGAATGACCGCATAGGCTAAGAGTATCAACCCGATGATTATCTTTTTTTTGGACATTAGGTATCTTCCCCGAAAAGTCCTTTAGGTCTCATAACAAAAACAGCCAATAGCGAGAGCATTGTAAAGCAATAAGCGAACTTGGGAGCGATGACATAGGCCAGGATATTCTGGAGTACGCCAACCAGCAGGCCTGTTACCACAGTCCCCATGATGCTTCCCATGCCTCCGAAAACCACGATGACGAAGGCAATGATCATCGGCCGAAAACCCATTCCCGGGGCTACCGAAGTGAGAGAACCGACAAAGGACCCGGCCGCGGCGGCAAAGGCGCCCCCTAAAAAGAACACCAACATCGATATCCTGTTGATGTTGATGCCAACGAGCTTTGCCGCTTCCTGATCAGAGCTGGCGGCCCTCATGGCTCTGCCCACCCCTGTTTTTTTGAGTATGATTGACATAGCTACCAGTATGACGACGCAGAGGCCTGCCAGGATCAGCTTCTGCAAATTCGCATACATCCCCCAAAACCGGATTACCTTCTGTGTGGCAAGCGCATGAATATGGAGTTCTCTCGGGCCCAAGACAATCCAGCCAAAATTTTCCAGGGCATAATAAAGACCCAGTCCGGCCACCAGCGCCACCCAGTCCGGGTTGTTTTTTAAAGGCCTGAATACGGTTTTTTCCAGTCCGACCGATAGAAATCCGGCGAGAATCATGGCAATCAGAGTCGCCAAATAAGTATTGAAACCTAAGCTGTCCGAAAACACATGGCAAAAATAGGCACCCCACATATATACGGCGCCATGGGCCAGATTGATCATACGATACACGCCGAAAATCAAGGTAAGCCCCAAGGCAATCAGTACGTAGCTGACGCCCGTAAGCAAGCCGTTCAAAACCTGTTGACTTATTATTTCGAAAGTAAACATATTGTTTTTTATATTAATTGTGTATTCGTCAGCGTTTCAAAATGCAAGGTTAGTCCTTGTCGGCACAACCGAGAACAGCTTTGGCCACGAGTGCCCGAGCCACCTGAACCATATATGCATTATCGCCCAAGGGTTTTGCGCTCGCCACTGCAGCCTTGCCGGCAATTTCCGCATTGGCCGCATTGATCTTTTTGCCCACCAGGGCTTCTTCAGCCCGCACCGCCCTGTAGGGTTTCACATACACCGCGTTCAGGCAGATCCTGGCAGCACTGACTTTGTCTCCTGAGGATGTTATCACGGCGGCACAGTTCACTATGGGAAAGTCGATGGCCTTTCTAAGGGCAAACTTGAAAAAGGCACTTTTGGCACCGGCTGCGGGTTTCGATACCTGAATTTTCGTGACAATTTCATTCTCATCCAGGACCGTGGTTCTGGACACCTCCACCTGAAAGAAATCCTCTGCCGGAAGGGTCCGCTTGGATGTTTTGATTTGAGCATCTAGGGCAATGAGCGCCGGAGCCGTATCACTGGGATGAACCGCGATACATCCCTCTTCCACGTTTCCGCCAAAGATGGAGTGGTATCGAGTGTCGCCCTTCAGTGCGTAACAGCGGCCCCCGCCCTTTCTCAGACAGGGGAACCGGTTTTCCGGATTGCGGTAGTACCAGCATCTAATATCTTGACAGATATTTCCCCCGATGGTGCCCATTTCCCTCAGATGGGGTGAGGCGGTCTTTCGGGCAGCCTCGGCCAGGACCCCGTATCGAGTCCTCACGATTTCATGGTGGGCGATGTCATCCAGAATGGCCAGGGGGCCAATTTTCAAGACATCCGCCTCTTCCTGGATGGTATCCAGGCCGGGAATGGTCTTCAGGTTGATGAGGGCTTCGGGATACTCGGGCAGGATTCGGTCCTTCATCTTTCCCAGGATGTCGGTTCCGCCTGCGATGACGTTGGCCTTGCCCTGGTATCGTCTCAGGAGTGAAACCGCTTCATCTATGGTCGATGCATTGAAATGTGTAAACGTTTTCATCTTTCCTCCCTGTTAAATTTTGCCCAAGGCTTTGAGTACCTTTTCCGGCGTAATGGGATAATCATCAATCCACACCCCGATGGCATTGTAGACAGCCGGTCCCATCAGTGCGGGAATCATGGTGGACACGTCTTCGCCGATTCCGGTCAATCCGTAGGGACCAAATCCCAGCTTTGACTCCACCAGAATGGTGTCAATGGGGCCGCAATCTTCAATGGTGGCGATCTTGTAATCCAGCAGATTGCCGTTGAGCATAACGCCGGTTGCCGGGTCGTGAACCACCTCTTCCCACATGGCGCGGCCCACCCCCATATAGGTGCCTCCATACATCTGTCCTTCACAGGCCATGGGGTTGATGGCCTTTCCCACATCGTTCACATTGACAACCTTCGTGATAAGAATCTCGCCCGTTTCCGGGCACACTTCAACCTCCATAAAATGGGCCTGTCTGATAAACCGCGGTCGAATGCCTCCTCGATAAGCCCCCACCTGTACGTGGTAGCTATGGGAAAAAAGGGGCTCACTAAAAGGGGTTCTCTCCGTGCCGTAGAGTTCGTAAAAGGCAAGGGGCCCTTCATCCCCGGAAGGACCTACCAGTTCTGCAAGGGTAAGCTTCTTGGAAAGATCCTTTTTCACATAAATGACACCGTCCTTGATGTCCAGGTCATCGGGGGTCATGTCCGGAAAGAAAGGCGGATAGCTTCCCCTCTGTGTCACTGCCCGTGGACTGGTTGCCGCATCCAGGATTTTTTCCTTCAACATCCTGGCGGCATGTCTCACGGCAAAACCGTTGACACTCATGTTGGTGGAGGAATCCGGGGTCATGGTAAAAAAGCCGGGGTCCACCTGGGGGCGGTAAAAGACATCTTCCATCTTCATACCGATTTCATCGGCCGCGATCTGACAGTAGGCGGTCTCGGCATTGACGCCGTTATCGCAACGCATTCCCAGGATGTTGAGGGTGCCGTCATTTCGTTCCAGACGCATGGCGATCTCGCCGGATCCGGCTGAATCCTCCCACTCGTGGTTCCAGGTGAACCCGATGCCATGGCGCCTCCCGTTAGGCAGCGTCTTTGTCCCGGGCGAGTGACGCTTCTTGTCCCATTGAATGGAGGTCTTCCCCTTCTTAATGCATTCGCGGAGACTGTCGGTTTCGGGAAAGCCCATCGCCTTCTTCTCTTTTTTCGCCCATGCCATGTTGTGCCCGTGAACACCGTCGTTTAAGAGCGCAACCTCAATGGGGTCCAGCCCCAGTTCCGCGGCCACATGATCAAATGTCAGGGTGAGGGTGTGGCAATTGGGAAGTTGCTCGCAACGCACCGCCGTATTGGGACCTTTATTGACCAGAACCAGGGACCTCTTCCCATAGATATGGGGAATGGTGGTGCACTCCTCCAGATGCAGGGTCGGCCCCTGTCCCCCCCACATGGGGTTGGCGTACACGGTCTCCCCCTTGACGGCCATAATGGTTCCGTCCTTTTTGGTGCCCACCTTGTAGTGATGGACCCCCTCATCCATGGAGCCGCCATAGAAATCTTCCCTTCGGGTAAAGGTCCACTTGACAGGTCTAAGGGTTCTTTTGGCCAGGATGGCGGCGCAGTAATGGCCTGCCAGGTTCCAGCCAAACTGGGACCACCCCCCGAAACTGGCCCCCTGGTAGAGGATATGGAGCTGAATCCGGTTCATGGGAATTCCCCCAAACCAGGAAGAGACAGCTCTTTTAACAATATGGGGCCGTTGTTGTTTCAGCCAGATCTCGGGATATTCCCCATTCCAGCGCCATACGCCACAGGGACGTTCAGGACTGATATAGGTATGCTGGCGCCTTCGCGATGTGAATTCCAAGACCACATCCGATTCCTCAAACCCCTTTTCCACGTCCCCGCGACCGGACTCGTATTCCGCTTCCAGATTGCCGTCGGGATAATCGTCAGGGTTGGCTAAGGGGGCGCCCGGTTTCAATGCCTCATGGGGATCCAGCACAAAGGGCCTCTGTTCCCAGTCCACCTGGATCAGCCCCAAGGCTTCTTCTGCAATGTCTTCGGTGTCGCCCGCTACGGCAACCCCCACCTCTTCGCCCTGGAAATGGGCTACCCCGGGAACGGGAAATCGGGGGGATACCCCATGGCCCCCAAGGTCTTCTTCCACCTGAACTTCCGGATCGTCATACCTGAGCACAGCCCTTACGCCGGCAAGGGCTTCGGCCTTGCCGGTGTCCATCCCCTTGATCTCCGCATGGGGATAGGGGGAGGTAAGAAACCTCATGAAAAGCATTCCCGGCACCTGCACGTCCATGGTGTAGTCGGCCAGACCGCTTGCCTTTTCTATACCGTCCAGACGGCGTACGTCACGTTTCCCGATATGGTTTTGCCTGTCCTCGGGCAGCGGGTACTTGTCAAACCGCAGATTATCCAGAAGCTCCAAGGCCTTTTTCTTTTCAGAACTAGACATTTCATTCCCCTCCTTTACTCTGCGCCATTATGTAAGCGGCCTCCAGTATGGCCTTTGGATGCTGCGGATAAGTGCCGCACCTGCAGAGGTTGCCGCCCAGGGCTTCACGGATCTCATCTTCCTTGGGATCGGGGCTCTTGTCCAGCAGGGCCTTGGCGGTGGTAATGAATCCCGGCGTGCAATAGCCGCACTGCATGGCATGATGTTTCACATAGGTTTCCACCAGGGGATGACCCGCTTCAGCGATCCCCTCCGCCGTCTCCACGACATTGCCGTCACACTCGATGGCCAGGGTCATGCAGCTGAGGATGGGCCTTTTGTTCATGATCACCGTACATGACCCGCAGGCCCCCCGGTCGCAGAACATTTTGGGGGAGGTGAGGCCCAGTTTGTTGTGGATCAGGTAGTTCAGGGTCCATTCCGGCTGCACCTGAATCCGGTATTCGCCCCCGTTCAGGGTCAATCGGATGATCCCCTCGGGCAAAGGCGCCGGTTCACCCGCATGTTCTGCCAGGGCATGGGCTTTCAGGTCCTCATATGCATCGAATTTCGTGCTGCAATAGGGACACAGATATTGATTTATTTGCGCTTTCACTTTTCATGACCTCCTTAAAACCTACTAACAAGTCCTTCCAAGCCAAGGTTAACCATTTACGGTTTTGAGGCTCCTCAAAAACACCGACTGGCTGATCCGGTTTTCGAAATCTCCTCTGAAATATTTCAGGGCGTCCAGCATCGGCACGGGCGCCGTTTGGCCCAGGCCGCACAGGGAAGAGAGTTTCATAGTGTCGGAAAGCGCCTGAAGCACCTCCATATCTCCGGCTACCCCTTCTCCGTTCACCAGCCGTCCGAGGATCTCCACCATTACCTCGGTCCCTTCCCGGCAGGGGGTGCATTTCCCGCAGGATTCCTCGTTTAGAAATTCCATGGTCCGGTACACAAAATCCACCACATCCCGGCTCTGGTCAAACACCATCACCGCCCCCGAACCCAGGGTTGTCTCATAGGAAAGGACCCTTTCCAGCATTTCCAATGGAATGATCGCACCGGTGGATCCCCCCACTTGCACCCATTTCACATCCTCGGCCCCGGCCATTTCAACGACCAGTTCCTTGAGTTCGCAGCCAAGTTCCATCTCATAGACCCCGGGCCTTTGTACATCACCGCTTACGCAGAAGAGCTTTGTCCCCTTGCTCTCATCCGTCCCCAACTGCCTGTACCAGTCAAACCCATTGAGTATGATATGGGGCACATTCACCAGGGTTTCCACGTTGTTGATGATGGTGGGCTTTTTAAAAAGCCCGCTCGTGGGGGGAAAGGGCGGACGGTAACGGGCTTCGCCCCGCTTCCCCTCTATGGAGTTCATAAGCGCCGACTCCTCACCGCAGATATAGGCGCCGGCCCCTTCCTGGATCTCCAGGTCCAGATCATCCAGATAGCCCTTTTCTTTGCATTGCGAAATGCTCTTTGTAAGCCTCTCTATAAGGTAGTGGTATTCGGCCCGAAGATAGATGTAGCCCTTCTTGGCCCCAATGGCGTACCCGGCAATGGCCATCCCCTCCATAAGCGAAAAGGGATCGTGCTGAAGGAGATAGCGGTCTTTGAAGGTCCCCACCTCCCCCTCATCGGCGTTACAGATGAGGAACTTCTCCTCCCCTTGGGCTTTTCTGGCCAGTTCCCATTTGGCCCCACAGGGAAATCCTGCACCTCCCCGGCCCCGAAGCCCAGAAGCCTTGACCTCCGCGATCACCTCTTCGGGCGACATCCCCCGGGCCTTTTCCAGGGCCTTGAAGCCTCCCTCCGCCTCGTAGCTGGAGATATCTCCAGGGTCGATCTTTCCACAGTTTTTCAATAAGATTCTTTTCTCCGGCACGGTTCTTCCTCCAGATCTTTAGTCAAATGAGTTTAAGATCTCCCCGATCTTCTCGGGCGTCAGATCGCCATACACCTCGTCATCGATCAACATTGCAGGCACCTGATCGCAAGCGCCTATGCAGTTGGTCAATTCAAAGGTAAACCTTCCGTCAGAGGTCGTTTCTCCCGGACTAACGCCTAACTCCTTTTCAATGGCCGCGGCCATCATCACTCCGTCTTGAAGAAAGCAGGGCACACTCTTGCAGATGCGGATCACATGCCGGCCCAGCGGCTTGGTGGACAGAAAAGAATAGAAGGTGGTCACCCCGTAGACATCGCCTATGGGCAACTGCAAGGTTTGGGCAATGCCGGACATGGCCCTTTCAGATATATGTCCGCCTTTTTCCTGTTCCTCCTTGATCATCCCCAGGAGTTGATCTCTTTCCATATTAGCGCACCTCCTTGTTCGGTTTGGTCAACGCACTGGTAGGACAGTAATCGATGCAGATGCCGCAGTCCCGGCATTCCTCCTTGTCCAGGGGGACGTCACAATCCACCACCACCTTGGACCGGAACCCCCGGTAGGCCATGCTGAAGACGTTCTTTTTGGCGATTTCGGCGCAGGCCCTGACACAACGCCTGCACAGAATACACCGGCCCATGTCCCTTTGCACATAGGGGCTGAGGGTCTCCACCGGGTAGGAACGCCTCTGCTTCACCTGAAATCTGGGTGGGCCTACCTCTAACTCCGCTGCAAGATAGTGCAGTTCACAGTCTTTGGCGCATTCATCGGTCACGCAGGGCCCTGTGTGACCGGCCAGCAGAAGTTCCACCACCGTTTTCCGCGCCGCCAACACCTTGGGAGAGCTAGTGCGGATCACCATCCCCTCGGTGATGGGCGTGTGGCAGGACGCAACCAGCCTTGGCGCCCCTTCAACCTCCACCACACAGATCCGGCAGTTACCATCCGGGGTCAGGTCCGGCCTGTGACAGAGCGTCGGGATGTTAATGCCAGCTTCGTTGGCAGCCTCAAGGATCGTCTTCCCTTCAGGACCGCTCATCTTCATGCCATCAATTACTACACTTACGTCTCCCATCTTATCACCAGCTATAAGCTCCTTTTTTTGATCCGGGTTTAGATGTCCTTCGATTTACCGCGCCATCCATCCGCCATCCACGGTCAGGACCGTCCCGTGCACGTAATCGGATGCCGAAGATGCAAGGTATACGGCAGCTGCGGCGATGTCATCAGGATCTCCCCACCGGCCTGCCGGAGTCCTCTCGAGAATGGCTTTGGAGCGGTCGGGGTCTTTCATCAGGGGATCAATGAATTCTGTTGCAATGTAGCCGGGAGCAATGGCATTGACATTGACACCCTGGCCGGCCCACTCATTGGCTAGTGCCTTGGTGATTCCTGCAATCCCATGTTTTGCTGCGGCATAGGCCACGATATTGATCCCCCCTTGAAAGGCGAGAATCGATGCAATATTGACGATTTTCCCCTTTCCCCTCTCCAGCATGATCCGGCCTGCCGCCTGGGCCAAGATAAAGGAGGCGCTCAAATCGATCTCCAGGGTGGCATCCCAATCGGACTCTGAAAATTCTTTAGCCGGGGCCCTTGGACAAATTCCGGAGCTATTCACCAGGATGTCCACAGATCCCATCTTTTCCATCACTGCGGGGATAACGGCCTTTGTCTCTTCTCGCTTGGTCAGATCTGCCGCGTGGTGCACGTATCGCCGTCCAAGGGAAAGGACCGACCGCTCGATATCTTGATGCGGAGTTCGGCTGACCACGGCGATGTCCGCACCTGCCTCGGCCAGGGCAATGGCAATGGCCTTTCCGAGTCCCTTGGTGCCCCCGGTTACCACTGCCACCTGCTTTTCAATTCGAAATTTGTCTAAAATCATCTAACTACCTCCCTTTCCAAATTGAACTCCCTGTTTTTCATCCGGTATCCTTTGTTAAAAGACCATATTTTTCGATATTTTCGTCTGCAACCGCCTGAATCATCATGATTTGTTCCTCTGAACCATCGCCGGAAAATATGTGTCTGAACCGTTTCTGAGATTTCAGATATTCCTCCACGGGGATCTTTGTTTTAATCTTTCGAACCTTTATAATTTTTCCAGCATCCATCTCAAAAAGGGGTACAAGGCCGGAAGCCACGCCCAGTCGAGCTACTTCCAGGGTTTGATCTGAAGGGAACCCCCAGACCGACGGACAGGTGGTGTCGATCTGAATATATCGGGGGCCATGATAACCCATGGCCTTCTTAACTTTCTTCTGGAGATCCTTGAGATAGGCTACGGAGGCTGTTGCCACATAGGGGACCCCATGTGCCGCGATGATCCCGGGGAGATCTTTTTTTCTCTGAATCTTACCTGGGGATTTCCTGCCGGCCGGGTCCGTGCTGGTTGATGAATACAGTGGGCTGGCGCTGCTTCGCTGGCCCCCTGTGTTCATGTAAGCGCCGTTGTCCACGCAGATATAGAGTACGTCATCCCCCCGTTCCAGCATGCCGGACAACGATCCGAAGCCGATGTCGAAGGTGGACCCGTCCCCGCCGATGACAATAACCCGCTCAGCATCCCTTTTCTGGGCTGTAAGGGCCGCAACGACACCGGTGGCAATAGCAGGTCCGTTTTCAAAGAGGTGATGGATCCAGGGCACGCGCCATGGAGAATATCCATAAGGAGATGAAAAGGTCTCTAGGCACCCCGTTGGCGTAACCACGATGACATTTTTTCCGGTGGCCTTCAAAATATGCCTTACCGAGATGGCCATGCCGCATCCGTGACAGGCCCTGTGCCCTGATTCAAACAGGTTTTCTTCTCTCATCACTCCTCTCACATTCATGACTGGGCTCCCTGTGACAAAATCGTTTGATCAAGACCGACCCATTGAGGCTCCATCACACAGATACTTTCGGAGGAGGCCTTTTCCATTATTTCCACCAGTTCGGTAATAACCTTCATATTGACCTCGCGACCTCCGAGACCCGCAATGAAATCAACTACCAGAGGTGCATTCGGTCTCCCGCAAAGCCTTGCCTTCAGGTCCATGGCCACGGCCCCTTCGCTCCCAAAAGAAAAATTGGCCTCCATGACACCCACAATCCTGGCGCCCTTGACGGCTTCCCAGATATCTTCGTGGGGAAAGGGTCTGTAGCAACGAATCTTGATCAATCCCACCTTTTTCCCCTTCATGCGAAGCTGATCTATTGCATCCTTTGTCGTGCCCACAACAGAACCCATGGCCAGAAGGACCATTTCGGCATCATGGGTGCGATAGGCCTCTATAAGACCGCCATGATCTCTGCCCGTAATCTGAGCGAGTTCGCGAAATATCTCTTTGATCCTGTTCTTGCCGTACTCCATGGCATTCTGGATAGCGTACTTGAACTCCATGAGGACATTTTCTTCAGCATAGGATCCCCAGGTCTTTGGATCTCTGACGTCCAGGAAGTGGGCCGGCTGAAAGGGGGGCAAAAAACCATCCACCGCTTCCTGGGCAAGAAGCGAGATCTGTTCGTAGGAATGGGTCAGAATCCAACCGTCCATGCACACCATTACCGGGAGAAGGATGTTTGCGTCTTCGGCGATTTTGAAAGCGGCCATGTGGGTATCGTAGGCTTCCTGGTTACTTTCCACATAAAACTGGATAACGCCCGAATCCCTTAAGCTGATGGTATCCTGGTGGTCCACCTGAATACTGATGGGCGCGGAGATTTGCCGGTTGACGCCGGTGATCACAAAAGGAAGCCTCATGCCCGCGCTGGCATAAAGCACTTCCGTCATGAGCAACAGCCCCTGGGAAGAAGAGGCCGTATAGGCCCGGCTCCCCGCTGTCGAGGCGCCGCTGATGACGCTGGCGGCTGAAAACTCGGACTCAACTCGAACGTATTGAGAATCCAGATCCCCATCAGCCGCCATCTTTGCAAGAGATTCCACAATATGAGTCTGGGGACTGATTGGATAGGCCGATATGACTTGAGGCCGACATGCCTTTACGGCCAATGCCACCGCCTCGGACCCCTCCAGTACCTTGACAACGCTCATGTCACTTCTCCTCCTTTATCATTTCAATGGCGCCGGCCGAACACTCATAGGCACAAAGTCCGCAGCCTTTGCAGTAATCGTAATCGATGACATATTCTTCATCAAAAACATGGATGGCGCTGTCAGGGCACACGCTTTCGCACTGGCCGCAGACCTTGCACTTTTCCATGTCCAGGACTGGCCTCTGGTCTCTCCAACTGCCGGTCTTATACTCCAAAGAGGTTCCGCCCTTGACCACAGCCCCAATCGATATTTCCATCTCTATTCTCCTGCCAGCATCTGATAACTTTGCACCACAACCCGGACATTTTTTTCCCCCAGTGCACCGGGGAATTTTCTCCTGACCGCTTTTAGAGCGGCCTCAAGGCTCACTTCTTTGCTTATGGACGAAAAGGCGCCCAAAAGGGCCGTATTCATGATGGGTCTGCCCAGAATTTCCCGGGCCAGGTCCTCCGCGGAAAATGCAACCACCTTAAAGTCCTTGCCGATCCCCAGATCTACGGTGGTTTTATCCGTATTCACCAGGAGCATGCCGCCGGGCTTCAATCCTTCAAGCACATCCACTTCGTTCAGGATGGTCACATCCTGCACGATCACATAGTCCGCCTTGGCGACACGGCTCCTCAGCCGGATGGGCTTATGACTGAGACGGCAAAAGGCCATGATGGGTTTTCCCCTTCTCTCTCCGCCGCCGCCGAGGAACGGGAAGGCCTGTCCGTACTTCCCATCCTCAAGTGCTGCGATGGCCATAAACTGGGCCAGTACCAATGACCCTTGCCCTCCTCTGCCGTGTATGCTGATTTCCTTCATTAAAGCCCCTCCATATGTTTCATATTATGAAATCAGATTTCTAAGCATGCTTAAAAAAAATATCACCAGTTCATTTCAGATGAAATGGCCTCGGCGGTGCGGGTCACAAGCACGGACAATTCCCGGGTTATTCTATCCATGGTCATGGTAAAAATGGATCCGGTCACGCTGATGGCCGCATCTATCCGTCCTCCGGCCCTTACGGGTGCGGCGATACACCGGGCGCCTTCATAATATTCCTCGTTATCAATAGCGTATCCCTGCTTTTTTATGTTTTCCAGTTGTTCAAACAGTTGGGCGAAAGAGGTGACGGTATTCTTACCATAGACTTTCAACGGCCTGTCTTTGTACATCTCCTCAATCGCTTTGTGTGGAAGCTCGGAAATTAGAATTTTTCCACTTGCCGCTGCATGCGGATCGGTCCTGAAGCCGATGTAGGTAGCCAGCGACAGCCCCCCTCCTTCTTGGGTTTGAATTTTATCAATACAGACCAGATAGCCATTCCTCAGGATATAAAGATGCACGGCTTCATTACATTTCTGATGTAGTTCTCTCAGGTGTTCGTGGGCGATCTTTCGAATGTCTATATTGTCCAGGATAATATTGCTGATGGAAAGAAACTTGAACCCCAGGCGATACTTTCTGGTTTCAGGGTCCTGGGTCACATAGTCGTAAGGAGCGAAAGTGCTCAGCATGTGGTGGATGGTGCTTTTGGGATAGCCAAGCGTTTGCGTGAGTTCCGCAAGGCTTAAACCTTGGGGATTTCTGCTCAACTGCTCAATGACCTGAAGGCTTTTGTCAAGTGATGAAAGCTTCATGCTCAACCTCTTATTTCATATTATGAAAAAGTGTTTCATATATTTTCCACGGTGAAAATATTTTGTCAAGTCTTTTTTTTAGTCCCCTACGTTTTTTTCCAAAAAGCGGAAGCAAAGGTTAACGCTTATACCTGTGGCATCACCATTGGCTTTTGACAGGGCAAGGTTTTTTTATGCTTGCAAAGAATTTCGGACATAGTTACGATATAGCTACTTCCCAAGAGAGGCGCTGAAACCAGTCGCAATGAAGTGGGGCCTTATTTGTGAGGCCCTTACCGAATATTAAGGAAGGAGATCATCAATGACTGAAAAAGTAAAGGGTTCCGTGCTGGTTGTGGGCGGTGGAATTTCCGGCATGCAATCGGCCCTGGATCTCGCAAATTCAGGCTATTACGTGTACCTTTTAGAAAAGAGCCCGTCCATCGGGGGCGCCATGGCCCAGCTGGACAAGACCTTTCCCACCAACGACTGCGCCATGTGAATCATCTCCCCCAAACTGGTCGAGGTCGGCCGGCACTTGAACATCGAGCTCATCACCTATGCGGATCTGGAATCGGTGGAAGGGTCCGCGGGGAATTTTAAAGTAAAAATCAAGAAGCGCGCTCGAAGCATTATCATGGACCGCTGCACCGGGTGCGGCAGTTGTGTCGAGGCCTGTCCGGTCACCCATCAGGCGGTTCAACTCGGGCAGGCATAGCAAATCATTTTTCAAAAAACTTAGAACTCAAAACTTAAAACTTAAAACTGCGGCTTGCCGCTTTATGGAGTCTTTTCTAAAATGAATGAGACCAACCCCATGGCAAATGATTCTGCCCCAGCCATTGATTATCTGGCGCTGGACCGGCTGGTGGAAGAGCGGTTCGGCAACGACAAAGAAAACCTGATCATGATTCTTCAGGCCATTCAGGCGCTATACAATTATCTCCCCCGCCCGGCGCTCAGTTATCTTTCCGAAAAAATAGAAATTCCCCTGAGCCATATTTACGGGGTGGCGACTTTTTACAGCACCTTCAGCCTGGAACCCCGAGGGAAAAACATCGTCAGCATCTGTCTGGGCACCGCCTGCCATGTGCGGGGGGCCGGCAGGGTGCTGGAACGGATTGAAGACACCTTGCACGTGGAAAACGGAAAAACCACCCGTGATGGCCAGTTCACCCTGGAATCGGTGCGGTGCATCGGTTGTTGCAGCCTGGGACCGGTGGTGAAAATCAACGAAGATGTGTATGGCCGAATCGCCTCAGAGGACCTGACGCAAATTCTGGAGCAATACGGGGAATCCCATATGGAGCAGGACGGTTAATATGAAGATTCAGCAAATATCGGATATAGATGAAATAGGCCGGAAACAACGGGATACCCTTTATTTTCCCGAAGGGGTCACCCTCAATACGGGAATGGCGTCCTGCGGTATTGCGGCAGGCGCCGACAAAACCTTTGAGCGGGCCGTGGCCGAATTCGGTGAAAACAAGCAGTTTCAAATTCGAAAAACCGGGTGTCTGGGATTTTGTGAGATGGAGCCCCTGGTGGAAATCTACCAGAAAAATGGCCCACGGATTGTTTATAAGAATGCCACACAAGACAAAATCACGGATATCGTCAATGGATATAGGGAGGGCCAATTTGATAATAAATTGGTCCTTGGGCAGATGCGCGATCCCCGGTCCCTGCTGGAAGAAGACTTCCTTAATCCGCTTGAGGGATTAGACCCTGTTCCGGATATCCCCATTCTGGAGGATATCCCTTTTTATGGTCAGCAGATCAAGATCGCTTTACGAAACTGCGGCTATATAGATCCTGAAAAGATTGAAGAATACATGGCCAGGGGCGGTTATAAGGCGTTTCTTTCAGCCCTTGACGCCGATCAACCGGAGGGCATCATAGCCGCCATCAAGGATTCGGGGTTGCGGGGGCGCGGGGGCGGCGGGTTTCCAACGGGGGTCAAATGGGAGAGTTGCGCGGCGCATCACGGAGAACGCTTCATCATCTGCAACGCCGATGAGGGGGACCCGGGGGCCTATATGGACCGCAGCATCCTGGAAGGAGATCCCCACGCCATTATTGAAGGGATGCTCATCGCGGGGCTGGCCATCGGCTCAAATAAAGGGTTTATCTATGTGCGCAACGAATATCCCCTGGCGGTCAAACGCCTGGTCACGGCCATTTTGCAGGCCACGGATTACGGCCTTTTAGGAAAACAGATAGCGGGTTCTGATTTTTCCTTTGAAATGAAGATCTCAACCGGCGCCGGCGCCTTTGTCTGTGGGGAATCAACGGCGCTGATGGCCTCCCTTGAAGGGGAGGTGGGACGTCCCAGGGCCAAATACATCCACACGGCGGAAAAAGGGTTCCGTCAAAGCCCTTCCAACCTGAACAATGTGGAAACCTATGCCAATGTGCCGGCCATTTTGCTGAAAGGATCCCAATGGTTTTCCCAACTGGGAACGGACCACAGCAAGGGGACCAAGGTATTCAGCCTGGTGGGAAAAATCAAAAATACGGGTCTGGTGGAAGTGCCCATGGGCACCAGCCTGCGAAGCATCATCTATGACATGGGTGGCGGGATTCCCAAAAAGAAAGCTTTTAAAGCCGTTCAGACCGGCGGCCCTTCGGGGGGCTGTATACCGGAGGAGTTTCTGGATCTGGGGGTCGATTTCAGCGAACTGGCCAAGGTGGGTTCCATCATGGGTTCCGGCGGCATGATCGTCATGGACCAGGATACCTGCATGGTGGATGTGGCAAGATATTTCCTCGACTTTCTCAAGGAGGAATCGTGCGGTCAGTGCAACCCCTGCCGAGAAGGGATTAAACGGATGCTGGAGGTGCTCAACCGTATCTGTGAGGGGGAAGGCAGGGAAGGGGACATTGAACTGCTTCAGGAACTGGGCAGCATGGTCCACAACTTTTCCCTGTGCGGACTGGGGACTTCAGCGCCCAACCCCGTGCTCACAACCATCCGGTATTTCAGGGATGAGTACGAGGCCCACATTCGGGACAAAAAATGCCCGGCCGGAATCTGCAAACCGCTCTTCCACTACGAAATTGACGAAAACGCCTGCACCGGCTGCACCCTCTGCGCCCGCAAATGCCCCCAGGAGGCCATCACCGGGGAAAAGAAAAAGATCCACGCGCTGGAGCAGGAAAAGTGCATCAAATGCGGCATCTGTTATGAGGTCTGTAAATTCAACGCCATCGTTATTGCCTGAGACCTTAAACCTTACACCTTAAACCTATCCAAAGGGATCACCCATGATAACATTTACAATCAATGGCAAGGAAGTTCAGGGAGAGGAAGGCCAGTATATTCTTGACGTGGCCAAGAAGTCCGGCATTGAAATCCCCACCCTCTGCCATCATGAGGCCCTGGAGCCCGCGGG
>Ga0307988_1000481_pt1 | contig 27800 bp, 29 predicted proteins | sample EllFjometagen183_FD_203166 | JGI IMG/M metagenome (GOLD analysis project Ga0307988, IMG submission 203166) | Marine microbial communities from Ellis Fjord, Antarctic Ocean - #183 | ecosystem: Environmental > Aquatic > Marine > Unclassified | place: Southern Ocean | collected 2014-10-08 | reverse complement strand
TCAGCATTACAGCTGCGGCGCCATATTTACGATCGCAAACCGTTACTTCGGTATGGGGTCTTATTCCTTTGGCTGGTGATTGCAGGTTTTGCTGCAATCCAGGCACAAAAGCTGACCATCAATGCTGAATTGCGGCAGCTCAGTTATCTCCCCCCCAAGCTGCAACAAGCGGAGCAACAATTGCGAGAAACCTGGGGCGACATCCGTAGTCGGGCACTGATTTTTGCCTCGGGAAAAGATCTTGAAAGTGCTTTGCAACGCAATGATCTGGTGTGGAAACAGCTTGAAAAGCAAGGGGTAGCGAATCAAGTAGTCAGTCTGGCTCCGTTGTTGCCATCGCTACAAACCCAACATGAGCGGTTGCAGAGCTGGGAAAATTTCTGGCAACAGCGACAAGCGACTACAAGAGATCTGCTGCAGATGACGGGGCAGAAGTACGGTTTTTCTGCCAATGCGTTTGCCCCCTTCTGGGAGCGCCTTGGTCGTCCCGTCCCCTTGATTGATACCGATTTGGTTGCAAGCTGGGGCTTGGGACGGGCAATATCCAGTCTGTTGCTGGTTGATGATCAGGGCTATCAGCTCTTAACAATGTTCCCTGACCAACCGGAACTGATCAATGCTCTCGATAGTGAATTTTCGCAGCTGGCCGGGATCAATCTGGTTTCGCAGCGTCGTTTCAGCCAGCAACTGAGTCAGGAAATCGGTGCCGATTTCAGTCGGTTTGTCAGCCTTGCCGGGGTTGCGGTGGTGATTTTGTTACTGCTGTTGTTTCGGCGGTTGCCCGAGTTGCTGTTGGCGTTACTGCCGGTGTTGACAGGTTTACTGGTGATGTTTGGCGGGATGGGCTGGCTTGGTTTAGAGATGAACCTATTTAATGTGGTCGCCGCAATTCTGATTATTGGTCTGGGGGTCGATTATGGCATTTTTATGGTTTGTCACGGTCAACAGGAAGAGAACCTGGCTTCGTCACGCGCCATTCTGGTCTCGGGATTGACCACTTTGGTTGGTTTTGGCGCACTGTTGTTGGCGCGTCATCCGGCTCTTCATTCTATTGGCTTGACGGTGTTGTTGGGAATTGGGGCGGCGGTACCAACTGCGTTACTGGTGATTCCTGCGTTCCGACCCAAGAGATTATAATTGATGTTACGGATTGGGATATTCTTGTTGCTACTGAGTCTGGTCGCCTGTGCGCCGGCAACACCGCCACAGCGGCTGCCAGATAACTGCCTGGCAGAGACTTCTTCTGCTCAGCTAGTGATGACAAACTGGTTAAATCAGTCCCAGGTTTGGCGGTTGCGACAAGTGACGTTGCTGGAAGCGGGAGGACGGAAGTTCCCTCTGGAAGGCTTTCTGCGTCTCGATCTGGCCCAGGGAGAAGCCCGTTTGGTAGCAATGAATGAGGTTGGTTTGGTACTATTTGATCTGCTGGTTACCAAAACTGATCAGCACTTGCAGCGTGCGGTTCCGCAACTGCAGCAGGTCAATGGGTTTGCTGCTGGTGTTGCACAGAGTTTGCGGCAGATTTTTTTGCATCCGCTACCACGGACTGATGATCAGCTTGAGAATACGGAGAACATTCAGCAGCTCAGACGGATGTTGCCAGAAGGTACTCTTGATTTTCGCTACGATTGTCGCGGTGATTTGCGTACCGTTCGATCGGAAACGGAACATAGTGATTGGCGTGTTGCTTATGATAATTATCAGCAGCTTGGCGACAGTCGTATACCTGAACAGATTATCATGAATGATTATAAACAGCGGCTGAAGCTGTCACTCTGGATTCGTGAGGCCAAGCAGGAACTATGAATAGTATGAGAACAGCAATCAATGCGGCAGCATTGGCTCCGGCGCAAATAGCAGCTCCAATGGCGGGGGAACAGAGCTTTTGTTTCGATGCTGAATTTGTCGGATTTTCCGGGCATTTCCCGGAGTATCCCATCCTTCCAGCTGTTTTGCAGGTGTTATTGGCACAAATTCTGGCGGAAACCGTTATTGGTTCAACCTTGTCAGTCCTTGCCTTGAATCGGGCAAAATTTATGCAGCAGGTGCGTCCCGGCGATCAAATTGATGTCAGGGTGACTTGTCGGGAAAAAAATTGTGAATTACATTGTGCTAGTGAATTATTGGTAGCTGAACAACGGGCTGCCAGTTTTACACTGGTACTGAAACAGGAAACAGAATTATGAAAAAAACTTATTTCCGCCCCCAGGAAGGAGCGCCGCAACCATTACGCTGCAGGGTAGACCAAGTAGTACGGTTTGAAGAGGTTGACTCGCTTGGGATTGTCTGGCACGGGCGCTATCCGAGTTATTTTGAAGATGGTCGGGTGTTACTGGGTGAAAAGTATGAAATCGGCTATATGGACTTTTATCGTCAGGGCATTGTGACTCCAATTAAACAGATGCATGTCGATTATCAGCGGCCATTAAAATTTAGAGAGCCTTTTTCGATAGAGGCGATCCTGCACTGGAGCGACGCAGCGCGGATGAACCATGAATTTATTTTGCGCAATGCTGCGGGAGAGGTGACGACAACCGGCTACTCGGTCCAGCTTTTTCTCGATCAGGATCAAAATGTTATGATGATGCCCCCGCCGTTTTACGAGCAGTTCCGCCAGTGCTGGTTGGATGGAGAGTTGCTGTGAAAAAAGTTGTGATCAGCCGAATGGCGGCAGTGACATCACTGGGAGCAGATGTTGATTCGCTCTGGAGCGGCCTGATGGCTGGGCGTAGTGGCATTGTCGAAGTGGATCGATTTGACTGCCAGAATTATGTTTCTCGATACGCGGCTTGTATCGAAAAACTCCAGGCTCCGGATAATGGTTCGATGATGGATGATATTCTCGAACGGGTTGCCGGACAGATGGGAAATATCCCTGCTGATTGCCGTCTGCTTGTAGCATCAATCAAGGGTGAGATTGATCGTCTGGAAAGTGCTTCGCGGGGACAGATTCTGGTTCCTGAAGCGGTGTTATTTGAGCCGATGCTGAGCAAGATCGCTAGACGGTTTGATCTAAACGATAATGGCTGTAATATCAATGCCGCCTGTGCATCGTCGACCCTGGCTGTGATGAGGGCGGCAGCGATGATTTCTGTTGGGACGGCTGATGCTGTATTGGTTTATGCTGCTGATATGGTTAGTGAGTTTGTTTTTTCTGGGTTTTCTGCCTTACAGGCCCTCTCCGGGGAAATGTGTCAACCTTTTGATCAACAGCGTAAAGGTTTGAATCTGGGTGAGGCGGGCGTGGCTTTGTTGCTGATGAGTGAAGAGCGGGCCGCGGCTGAAGGCGAGAAGCAGTTGGCACGGGTTGCCGGGTGGGGGGCTGCGAATGACGCTCATCACGTGACTGCACCGGCTAAAGATGGCAGTGGCTTGATTCTGGCCTGTCAGCGTGCTTTGGGGATTGCTGGAATCGAGGCCGGCGAGGTCGCAGCCATCAATGCTCACGGGACGGGAACAATTTATAATGATGCTATGGAGCTGACGGCATTCAATCATGTCTTTACCTCTCAGATTCCCCCCTTACACGGGGTCAAGGGGAGTCTGGGCCATTGCCTTGGTGCCGCCGGTGGCGTGGAGATTGCCATTGCTTCTCGGGCGCTGTGTGAACAACAGATCCCGGGGACTGTTGGTTGTTTACAGCCGGAAGAGGCTGGGCGGGGGTGCTTGAGCCGGACCGCACAAAAAATTGACGGCGATTATCTGCTCTGTAGCAATTCTGGCTTCGGCGGTATCAATGGAGTTGTTATCCTGCAAGGGGGGGCGTGATGGAAGGCTGGATCACTGGGATTGGCTGGGTAACCGCTGCAGGATTTGGCCTTGGTCGGGACGCTTTACAACAACCTTTTCAAGCAGGGCAACTGGAAATACCCAAGCGCAAGCAGATCTTTGAAAAACCGGATATGCGCTTCGGCAGGCTGGATGAATTTTCCCGGATCGGCCTGGCTGCAATTGCTTTTTGTCTGCGTGATGCTGAGCGTGAAGTGTGGCAGCAAAAGCGGGAAATTGGTATTATTGCCGCTAGTCGTTACGGCTGTCTACAGACCGATCTCGCTTATATGGATACGTTGATGCTGGAACAGGGTCAATTGGCCAGTCCGAACCTGTTTGCCTATACCGTGGCAAACAGTTTTCTGGGAGAAGCCGCTTTGCGTTTCGGTCTGAATGGGGGTTCATTTGTCCTCAATCAGGGTGATAGGACAGGTCTGGCGGCGTTACGGATTGCCCTGGAAGATCTGGCGTGGAGTGAACAAGAAGGAGTCCTGGCTGGCATCAGTGATTTGAACCCTCCTCCAGAGTTTGCGGATGAAGATTTTCATCCTGGTAGTTTGTTCCTGCTGATGGAGAAAGAACAGCAGGAGAGAGCCTACGGAAAACTGGCATCGGTCGCGGATGAAGTCTTCTTTAACTCCGTGAAGGTTCAAAATCTGGAAGAATTGATTGCCGCCTGTCTGGCGGAAAAACACAGCTGATACAGAGTTTTTCTGTTTGGTGTAAAGGAGTAGATGCAGCATGAAAATGGAATTGATTTATCCCCGCTGGCCCAAGTTGGACCGGCAGACTGAATTTCACTTGCCCCCTCATGGCCCAGTGGTATTTGCTGCTGCCTTACCTGAACGGGTTGAGGTTAATTTTACCGATAATAACTTACAAACGGTCAACTACGATGCCGAGTGCGACATTGTGGCGATTTCGACCATGTTAACTTCACAACTGCCACGTGCTTTTGAGATAGCCCGCGAGTTTCGACAGCGGGGCAAAAAAGTTATGTTTGGTGGTATTTCAACTATGCTACATGCAGAAGAGGTCAAGACGCATGCTGATAGTGTTTTCCTTGGCGAAGTAGAAGGTCGCCTCGAAGAGGTGATCAGTGATTGTGAACGAGGAGAGTTGAAACCTGTTTATAATTATATGCAGATGCATCCAGATATCAATTTGGTTGGAACTGCTCGGCGCGAGATTCTCGATCGTGAAAGCTATAATTATCGCGGAGTGCAGATGCTGGATCTGGTGCACGCGTCGCGGGGGTGTAAGTTTAATTGTTATCCTTGTTGTACCGGATTTCTTGGTGGGACTAGTTTCCGCCCCCGTCCAATTGATAAAGTTATTGAAGAGTTAGATGCGATAAAAAATAATCGTTTATTTATAGTTGATAACTCGTTGGCTCAGGATAAGCAGTGGTTACTAGACCTTTTCAGGGAGATGATCCCACTGAAAAAAAAGTGGGTATCCCACCCTATTCTCCATGATGATGATGTCCTAAAACTGGCGGCAGAATCTGGTGCATGGTACGTTTATCAGGCCGTATTCGACACTTCTGATATTATTCGTGATCGAGTTAAGCGTCTTAAGGATCATGGTATTGGAGTGGAGGGGACGATCCTCCTCGGGACCGATGATCAATCAGCAGATGATATTAAACGGTTAGTCGATTTCCTTATCGAGATTGAACTAGATGTAGCTGAATTTACCATTATGACCCCATTCCCCCATTCCCCAGTAAGTCGACAATTGGAGCTTGAAGGGCGGGTATTTTCCAGTGATTGGTCAAAATATACTGCTGATAAAGTGGTTTTCCAACCCAAGCAGATGACCCCCGAAAAACTTCAAGAGATGTACCACTACGCTTGGGACACCTTTAACGCTGAGAGTGGTCACCAACTTAAAATGGGTAAACTGTTTGAAAAGGTGATCCGGCGTGAAATTGAGGATGGAACCTATCGTCGCTATGAACCGCGCAAGCGGCGGCAGTTTAAGCTAAAGACGGCGTAATGAGTAGAGTATTTCTCCTTTCGACCAATATCTCGATCGAACCTTACCCGGTTTATCCCCTTGGAATGGCAATTATTGCTGGTGCTCTTGCCGCGGCTGGGCATGAGGTGTCGCAGTACGACTTTCTTGCGGCCGGTGAGTCGGAACAGGCATTGGCAGAGGCGGTCGCTAATTTTTGTCCCGATGTCATTTGTCTATCATTGCGTAACATCGATAACGTTGATTCGTTTGCGATGGAAGATGCCTGGTATCTGGCACAGGCGAAGGAGATGTTGGCGGTTGTCCGGAGCAAAAGCGTGGCTCCCGTTGTTGTTGGTGGTTCGGCATTCACCATTATGCCCGAGGCTATTCTCGAATATATCGGTGCGGAATATGGGGTTGTTGGCGAAGGGGAGAAGATTATTTGTTCTATCATCGCCGACTTATCTCTGGGTAAAAAAGTCCCAAGGTTAAGTGATGCCCAGACGGTTCCCTTGACTGCCGAGCAAATGGGCTCGCCCTGTTATGATCGGGATATTCTCGCCTATTATCATGAAGAGAGTGGGCAGATTAATTTGCAAACCAAGCGTGGCTGCCCTCATCAGTGCGTTTATTGTACCTACCCCAGTTTGGAGGGTAATCGTTTCAGGCCGCAGGATTTTGGTGCGGTTGTCGATGATATTGAACAGGTCCAGCGTGATTTTGGTATCAGTAGCTTTTTCTTCACCGATTCGGTGTTTAACGATGCCAAGGGTTACTATCTACAGTTTACCGAAGAGTTATCCCGGCGCAATTTGGGCATCACCTGGACCGGATTTTTTCGTCCCCAAGGGTTGGGGCGAGAAGAGTTACAGCTGATGAAACGTAGCGGACTTTACGCTGTTGAACTGGGCACCGACGCGGGCTGTGATGCAACGCTGCAGGGGTTGCAAAAAGGCTTTACGTTTGCCGATGTCCTGAAGGTCAACAAGGCTTGTATCGCTGAAAAAATTCCAGCTGCTCACTATGTGATGTTTGGTGGCCCCGACGAGACCTATGAGACGGTAACCGAAGGGCTACATAATATTGAGCAGATTGATATCAATGTTGTCTTCGCTTTTTCGGGTTTACGTATTCTCCCCGGAACTGAACTGCATCAACGAGCGATTGCGGAAAAGATTGTTGCTGCCGATAATAGCTTGTTGATGCCGGCCTATTATTTTTCTCCTCACATTGAGGTGGAGAAGATGAACGAGATGATTCTAGCAACGTTCAAAAAGCGTAGAGAATGGATTTTCCCCCCTTCAGAGGGGCAAAAAAGGCTCACAGTAATGCGTAAGTTTGGCTATCGTGGTTTATTGTGGGACACCCTGGTTTCGTACAAAAAAGGTCGTCCTCGGGGCTTGAAAGGGTGAGCATGCCGTTGGATAAAGCTAAAATCTTACTGGTTCATCCCTTGGGCTACTCTGTCTCGGCTGCCGGGAAAGATATCTCCCGCATCGTGAATATTATGCCACCCATCGGGCTTGCCAGCATAGCTGCCTATTTGGAGCAGGGGGAGCTCACTGCCGATATTATCGACTGTTACGCCCATCCCGATTCGGATGAAAAAATTCGGCAATATCTGTTGCAAAATAAACCGGCGTGGATTGGTTTTAGTTGTACTACCTCCTCATTTCTCGATGCTGTACGTTTGACCCAATTGGCGAAAGAAGTTTGTCCGGAGGTGCAGTCTGTTTTTGGTGGGTCGCACGTGTCGGCATTACGTGAGCAGTTGCTTAACGATTATGCCGATGTCGATATTATTATTGTCGGCGAAGGCGAAGAAACCCTCAAAGAGTTGATGATCAATGGGGTGGAAAAAACTTCTGGAATCGCTGGATTAGTAGTCCGGAGCAAAGACGGTATGGCAACTTTTAATGGTTACCGCAGTACAGGGATTGAGCTAGATAGCCTGCCGCTTCCAGCCTATGAAAAGCTGGAAGGGTTCCCTGAGATTTACAAACTACCGATTTTTAATTACCCCAAAGCCCCAAGTACCAGTTGTATCTCCAGTCGTGGCTGTCCTTATGCCTGTAGTTATTGTGATCGTTCGGTGTTTCAACGTTCGTTTCGGTATAATTCGGCCGAATATCTTTATCGTCACGTCAAATATTTGCACGAACGCTTTGGAATTCGCCACATCAATTTTTATGATGATCAATTTACTTTTCAGCGGCAACGGGTCGAAGACTTCTGTCATCTGATGATTGCCAATCCGTTAGGGATGACCTTTAATTGTGCTGTTCGGGCTGAGCATATTGATGAAAAGCTGTTGGCTCTGATGAAAGCTGCCGGGTGCTGGATGGTCAGCCTCGGAATTGAAACCGGGGACGAAAATCTGTTGGCGCAGCATCGACAGAACGCTGATTTAAACATGCTGGCAACTAAGATCCGGATGATTAAAGCGGCTGGAATCCGTACTAAAGGGCTGTTGATGATGGGGCTACCGGGGGAGACTGAAAAAAGTATTCAGTTGAGTATGGATTATGTCTTTTCGTTGCCGATTGATGATTTTAATCTCTCCAAGTTCACTCCATTTCCCGGTTCGCCGATTTATGAAAAGATTCATGATGTTGGTGACTTTGATGAAGATTGGCCGAAGATGGATTGCATGAGTTTCCAATTTGTCCCCCATGGGATGGAGAAAGAGCGGATGGAAGAGCTCTACAATAACTTTTATCGCACCCATTTCCAGCGCCCCAAGGTGTTGTTGAGTTACGTGACCATGTTATGGAAATCACCAGATAGTTGGCGCCGTTTTGTGGCCGATTTGGCCGGGTTTTTAAGCTTTATTAAAAGTAGCAAGCGCCTTGGGGATGAGAAAACGGGATGACTGTTTCTGCTGCTGATATTTTAGTAGTAATCCCCCTCTACAATCATGCCGGCACAGTGCGTGATGTGGTTGCGCGGGTATTACCGCTGCATCCCCACATATTGGTCGTTGATGACGGCAGTACTGATGCCGGGGCAACGGTCCTCGATGGTCTCGATATCAAGGTGATTCGTCAGGAGGAGAACCGTGGCAAAGGTGAAGCATTAAAGACTGCCCTTAATGAGGCTCAGCGACTGGGGTTCAGCCATATCATCACTCTCGATGCCGATGATCAACATTACCCCGAGGATCTTCCCAAATTTATTGCGGCAATAGCTGCTGATCCCTGCGGAATTATCGTTGGTAAGCGCGATTTTGAACAGGCTACGATTCCAGGTTCTTCCCGCTTTGGCCGCAAGTTTTCAAATTTCTGGTTGCGGGTACAAACCGGAATTTCTCTGGGCGATTCACAGAGCGGGTATCGAGCCTATCCTGTCAATATTGTTCTGGGGCTGCCCCTCTATGAGAAACATTACTCGTTTGAGATCGAGGTTCTGGTGCGGGCAGCGTGGGCCGGAGTCAAATTGCACGATGTCGATATCGAGGTGTTTTATCCGTCGGCAGAAGTGCGAATTTCCCATTTTCGTGGGTTCATGGATAATTTTCGTTTGACACTGCTGAACACTAAACTCACTTTGCGCTCGGTAGCTCCCTGGCCACATCGAAAGTTGGTATCGGGAGGAGAAGTCGAGGCAAAAATAACCATTTTTCACCCGCTACGCTCGATCCGTATGCTGTTGACCGAAAATACCACCCCGTTGCAACTGGCTGCTGCTGGTGCGCTGGGTATTTTTCTCGGTGCTTTGCCCCTTCTGGCATTGCATACGATTGTTATTCTGTTGTTTTCGGGTTTTCTGCGGTTGAATAAAGTTGCAACCATCGGGGCGAGTCAGCTCTGTATGCCGCCGTTGGTCCCGGGACTCTGTATAGAAGTGGGCCATTATTTTCGTTATGGAAAGTTTTTGACCGAAATTTCGGTCAACACCCTTGGTTACCAGGCAGTCGACCGTCTCTATGAATGGTTGCTTGGTTCTTTGGTCGTCGGGCCAGTGTTGGCATTGATCGTGGCCGCTTTTATTTATCAGGTGGCAGTCATATTCAGCCGCGTTGCAGGTGGAGAAGATTGTGTCGGAGAATAAGGTTGATACGTCCTCTGCGGTTGAGCAGCGCTGGACCAGTCGCAGCCTTGGATCGTTCTGGCAGCATCAGAGTTTTTATCTACTGATTCGGTGCGGGGGGCAACAAGCGGCGTACCTGTTACTCTACTGTGTGGTGTTTTATTATACGCTGTTGCCATCGATCCGGCGCAAGTGCAGTTATTATTTATCGCGCCGTTTTCATCATGCGGGATGGTGGCAGCGGTTCTGGAACAGTTATCAAATGAATCTTGCTCTGGGTAAGGTTCTGGTTGATCGGGCGCTGGTTGGCATTCTCGGTGCTGAGCGTATCGAGGTGAAATTTCACGGCAAGCAGGAATTGATGGATCTGATTGCTGAAGGCAATGGTGTTATTTTGGTCAATGCTCATATCGGTTGCTGGCAGGTGGCAGCATCAGTACTGGACTTTGTCGAAACACCGATCAATTTGTTGATGCAACGCGAAGAGGGTGATATTGATAGACACCACTTTGAGCATAGTGGCAGTGAATGTCCCTACCGGATTATCGACCCCCGTGGACATCTCGGTGGGGTGCTAGAGATGCTGGAGGTGCTTAAGCGGGGCGAAGTATTATCGGTCATGGGTGATCGCATGCTCGGTCATGATAAAAATGGTGTCGATGTAAACTTTATGGGGGGGACGGTGACGTTTCCTTTCAGCGCTTACAAGTTGGCCTCTGCAACCGGAGCGCCGATTGTTGCCCTCTTGTCGTATAAGGTTGGTCGCAACAGTTATGCCATAAAAATTTCCCGGATGATTAAGGTTCCTGGAAATCTGGGACGTGGAAAAGAGAAGTTCATCCCCTATGTACAAGAATACGCGACGATTCTGGAGAATTTTTGCGATGAACACCCATTTCAGTTTTTTAACTTTTTTGATATGTGGCAGAATGAATCTGTCGACTGATATGTAACTTATTTAACACTGCGATTGTCAGTGCCAGGAGTCAATAATATGAGTGTAAAAGAAAAGCTCAAGCGAGTGTTGATTGAAGATTTAAATCTTGAAGACGTGGAACCAGAAGAGATTACCGATGACATGGCTCTGTTTGGAGAAGGGCTGGGGCTTGATTCATTGGATGCGGTAGAGTTGGTGATTATCGTGCAAAAGCATTTTGGTGTTGAAATCAAGGATATGGTCGAAAGTCGGCCGATATTCGAATCAATTAATACCTTGGCTGCGTATATAGAGGCCAATTTGTCCTGATGATTTGTCCGAAACCGACCGCTATAACCGGGCTCGGCTGTATTTCTGGAGCCGGTCTGGATTTGGCTGAATCACTGGAGAATATGTTTTCCGGCAAGCGCAACCCACAGCCGCCGACCAAGTTTACCACCGATCACGCTGTGGCTTCTTTGGTCCTGGAGTTGCGGGATGAGTTTAAGTTGCCCCTTGATGCGCAGGAAACGGTTTATGCCCGCACCTGCCAATTGGCGCTTGCAGCGGCATTTCAGGCTTTAACTGATGCCGGCTGGGATAGCGAGAATCTGTGTGGTAAGCGGGTTGGGGTCTGTATTGGTACCACCGTCGGTTGCGCTCTCAACTGTGACGATTTTTACCGTGCCTATAAGGGCGACGATATCCCCGACATAGGGATTATGGAACGCTTTCTACGCAGCAATCCTGCTGCCGTCGTTGCCCGCCAGCTTAAACTGGACGGGCCGGTGCAGACAGTGGTTAATGCCTGCTCTTCAGGAACCGATGCCATTGGCATTGGTGCTGCGTGGCTAAGGGCTGGAGCTTGCGATATTGTTATTGCCGGTGGTGCTGATGAACTGCTGCGATTGACTTATTCCGGGTTTAGTTCTTTGATGATTACCGCTCCCGAACCTTGTAAGCCCTTTGATCTCCATCGCAAAGGACTGAATCTGGGTGAAGGTGCCGGAATTGTGATTCTTGAGAACGAATCTCTTGCTGGGACGAAACAAAAAAAAGGCTATCTGCGTGGGTATGGATCAGCCTGTGATGCCTACCATCTGACCGCACCGCACCCTGAGGGGAAAGGGCTGAAGCAGGCCATTGCTGAGGCATTGTCAGTTGCCAAACTGAGGGCGGATCAAATTGCTTTTGTGAATGCTCACGGTACCGGTACCCCAGATAATGACAAGGTTGAAAGCAGGGTTTTAGATGCGGTATTTCCCGGAATTCCGTTTGCTTCCACCAAGGGATATACCGGTCACACACTGGGTGCCGCCGGTGGTATTGAAGCGGTGTTTACTATTGCTTGTTTGAATCGGGGTGAAATTCCTGCAAGTATCGGTTTTTCTACCCCCGATCCGGAGTTGCCAGCTACCCCGGTTAAGGTCAATACACCCATTAACGGCAGTGCCGCTCTGTCGGAATCTTTGGCTTTTGGTGGTAACAATGCGGTCGTAATCTTTGCCAAGGGAGATACCTGATATGCGTATGGCAATTCAGGGAATTGGTATTACCGGTGGGTTTGGTTCCGGGGTTGAGACGTTACGGACAGCGCTACAAACGGGTGTGGTCACCACCAGGGAAATTGATGGTTTTCCGGCCTATCACGCGAATATCGACGGGCTGGACGAGTTTGTGCCGAAGCGTTCATTACGGCGGATTGACCACTTGTCAAAGATGACCTTGCTCAGCGCCTGTCAGGCACTGCAAGATGCCGATTCCCTGGATGGTGATCGTTCCCGTATGGGGGTCGTGATCGCGACGGGTTATGGGACATTACAGACATCATTTAAGTTTCTCGATTCCTATCTCGATTATGGTTATGCGTGTAGCTCTCCGACCCATTTTTCCAATTCGGTTCACAATGCTGCTGCGGCCCATGTTTCCATGCAGATGCAGGCAACAGCACCAAGTTTGACGGTGTCCCAATTTGAAATGTCGGTACCATCGGCCCTTTTAAGTGCCCAGCAATGGTTGGCCGAAGGGCGGGTTGATCAGGTGTTGTTCGGGGCTGTAGATGAGTTCTGTGAGGTTTTGCGCTACTGCCGTGAGAATTTTTTCGGTGCTGCTGAGCAGGGGCCACTACAGCCATTTGCCTTTTCCGAACAGAGTGCTGTTGCCGGTGAGGGCGCGGTGTTTTTTGTTTTGACCCGGGCAGATGAAGACGCGACCTATGGTTGTATCGATAAAATCATGCTTGGAAATCACCTCGCTTGTTCGGTTAAGCTACCGCAAGACGATTTGTTGATTATTGGCGCCGATGGCCACAAAGAGTGTGGAAGTTTGTACGAACAGCTACTCAATGATCGTGAAGTGGCGGCTTATGCCCCGCTGTATGGGAGCTTTCCGGCAGCGGTGGGATTTGACCTGGCAGCGGCAGCGGTATCATTGCGTGATCGTACCATCTACGCTTCACCTGAATCTGCGGGAGCGGCTGACACGGCAGTATTATCACCCCGTAAACTGGATCGACAAGGACTTGCCTGCCTGAAATTTGGCGGTGGTGGGGACTATGGCCTGATTCGATTGTCACGTTGAGGATATTATGCGAATACTCGTCATTGCTCTGCTGCTTGGGTTTTATCTTGGTCTAGTTTTCCCTGTGCCCGCTCATGCCGAAGAACGCCAGTATTTACCGACTCGCTATGGTGTCGCGCTGTTAACCGGCGGGGCTTATGATCCTGATAATATCGGCATGGTCATTGTACAAGGGCAGATGCTGACTGATTATAAGCGGTTTTTGTCCCATAGAGCCCCCGACAAATTGCGCATGAAGATTGAGGCAAACCTGGGACTGACTACCGATGGTCGGCAGCGAAGCATGTTTTCACTTAACATGCTGGCGCTGAATTATTTTGAAAATTGGCAGATTGGTACTTGTACCCCTTATGTTGAAGCCGGCATTGGTGCTATCTATACCGATTTTCAAGTTAAGGACCAGGGATCGCGGATTAATTTTAATCCTCAGCTCGGGGTGGGATTTGAATACCCTTTGCAAACAGGTGGAGCAATGACCCTGGGTTTGCGGTTGCATCATATTTCCAATGGCAACCTGTTAAAAGCTAATCGCGGTGTCAATTCGGCATTGTTGATGTTCGGATATTTATTTTAGACTTTTGCTACAAAGTAAAATCATGAAACAAGAAGATGTTCCACAGCAGTTTGGTTTGAACGCCGGGCAGAAGGAGGTCAATTATGCGGTTGATTCTGCCGGCCACTATACTCTTGAGCAGAGTGCCGGGTGGGAGGTTAAGACGATTGCTCTGCGCCAGGCATGGGAGGCTATAGTTGAGCAACTGCAGCGGGAGATCACCGCGATCAAAGCGGGACGGAAGAGTCCGTTAGCCTACCATATGGTTAAAAATCAGATGGATTCTGCACTGCTGTCGCAATATTCCGGAATTGCCCGTTGGCGGGTAAAACGGCACCTGAAGCCGGCGGTGTTCACACGCTTGAAAGAGAACGCTCTTATTTCGTATGCAGAACTGTTCGGGATCAGCATTGATCAGTTATGTCATGTTCCGGAACAATCTGACCTGGAGCTTGCAATCGAAGAGGATGAAACAGATACCCTGTGAAAATTGATTTTCCCCATCGACAATTTGCCCATTGTGAAAGCGGTGTCACCGCTAATCTTTTAAATTACCACGGTTTTCCGTGTTCGGAAGCACTCGTTTTCGGTATTGGCGGTGGCCTTTTTTTTGCCCATGTACCGTTTGTTAAAATTAATTTTTTACCGTTGACCACTTTTCGGATAGGTCCTGGAAGTATTTTTACCAAAGCAACCAGGCGGCTTGGGATTGAAGTTGTAAAAGAAAAATTTCGTGACCCGGTGGCGGCAGAGAAAAAACTTGATCATTTGCTCGAAGCGGGACGTCCGGTTGGGGCGCAGACGGGAGTGTTCTGGCTACCGTTTTTCCCACCGGCTTATCGATTTCATTTCAATGGTCACAACCTGGTTGTCATCGGTAAAGAGGGAGATGATTACCTGATCAGCGACCCGATTTTTGAGGAGACGGTCCGTTGTCCTGCGGCTGATCTGCGTAAAGCACGATTTGCCAAGGGGGCACTTGCTCCTAAGGGAAAAATTTATTCCATCGAAAAGATGCCCTCTCAGTATGACCTGCCGCAAGCAGTTACGGCGGGAATCAAAGAGGTCTGCCGGGGGATGTTGAAAACTCCGGTACCCCTCGCTGGGGTGCGTGGAATCCGCCTGCTGGCACGAAGGATGTCTAAATGGCCCGATAAGCTTGGCGAGAAACAGACGATACTCTATCTTGGCCATGTGATTCGGATGCAGGAAGAGATCGGTACGGGTGGAGGAGGTTTTCGCTTTCTCTATGCGGCATTTCTAGAGGAAGCTGCCGGGGTTCTGGAAAATGATAGACTTCTTGAACTGTCTCAGCATTGCACCGAGATCGGAGATCTGTGGCGCGATTTTGCCCTGTTGGCCTCCCGTGTCTGCAAGGGACGGGTGGCGATACAGGATTCCTTTGATGGACTGGCGCAATTATTAAATCGTTGTGCCGACGAAGAAGAAGTCTTGTTTAACGCTCTATGGATGGCAATCAAGCGATGACTGATCCTGCAGCTGACATTATCCTGACGACAGAAAACCTGGTCAAGATTTATCCTGGGAGTGATAAACCAGCGGTCGCAGGACTGACCCTGAATATCAACCGCGGTACCATTTACGGGTTGCTGGGACCAAACGGAGCGGGGAAGACCACGACGATCTCAATTCTTTGTACCCTGCTGCAACCTTCATCTGGAACGGCCACGATCCTCGGCCACGATGTCGCTCGTCAGGCAGGAGCAGTGCGCCGGAAAATTGGCCTGGTTCCCCAGGATATCGCTCTGTATGGCAGCTTGACGGCACGGGAAAATTTACGATATTTCGCTAGAATGTTAAAAGTCTCTGGAACGATGATCGAGGATCGGGTTGCCGAATGTCTGCAGCTTGTTGAACTTCAGGACTGTGCTGATCAGCGAGTTTCTACCTATTCGGGAGGGATGAAGCGTCGCGCCAATCTTGCTGTTGGAATCCTCCATCAACCGGACATTCTCTTTCTTGATGAACCCACGGTCGGAATTGACGCGCAATCCCGTAATTTAATTCTGGAACGATTGGTTGAACTGAATCGCAGTGGTGTGACTCTTGTTTATACGACCCACTACATGGACGAGGCGCAGCAGATTTGTGATGAAGTGGCCATTGTCGATGGCGGTAAAATGATAGCTTGCGGTAACCCTAGCCGGTTGGTGCACGATTCCGTCAGTTGTGAAAATCTTGAAGAGCTATTTTTACAGTTGACCGGAAAACAGCTGCGTGACCGGATGGAGTAACAATGCTGTTATTAGCAAATATCAAAAAAGAATTGCTATTGCTCAGTCGTGATCGTCTGAGTTTGTTGGTTTTGTTTGTTATGCCGATGGTTCTGGTTCTGATTCTTTCTTTAATCCAGGACGACATTTTTCGGGCGACCGGCGGGGCTCCCACAACAGCCCTGTTTGTCAATCTGGATGCCGGGGACTCCGGGGCTGAGTTGCGGAGAAATTTGCAATCAAATGGAGCCCTGACTTTGGTGGAAGATCGAGCAGGAGAAGCTTTTGATGTTAAATCTGCTCGCCAAGCGGTTTTCAGTGGTGATTACCAGTTTGCCATTATTATCCCGGCTGCTTTTACAACTGAAATCAATCAGGCGGCTAAGGAATCAGTTCAGGCGGCACTGAGTCACGAAGATCCGTCACGCCGTAGCAGTCAGATCACCATTGTTTTTGATCCAGCCGTCCGTGGGGTTTATCGAAGCGCCGTTCTTAATGCTCTGCAGCTTGGAGTCCTTGGCTTAGAACTTTCACGCAAAAGTTCTGCTTTTGAGCAGCTTTTGCCTGATGAGTTGCATCGCAGCATGACAGAACAAATGGGTTCCGTGTTTCCTGTTGGTATGCTTCCTGAGTTGCCACAGATTTCTTTTGACTGGACTGGCCAGCAATTAATTACATTGGATGAAGAATTGGCTTCACCTGAAAAATATGCGACTTTGCCGACCTCGGTACAACAGAACGTTCCTGCGTGGACCCTGTTTGGAATGTTTTTTATTGTCATCCCGTTGGCGGGGACACTGATCCGTGAACGTGAAGAAGGAACTTTGACTCGTCTGATGACGATGCCGGTTACCAATAGCAGCCTGCTGTTGGGTAAAGTCAGTGCCCATCTGCTGATCTGTATGATTCAATTCGGCCTGATGCTGATGGTTGGCAAGTTTCTCCTGCCACTTTTTGGAACACCAGTGCTTGAACTTGGATCTTCCCCTTTTGCCTTGATGCTGGTTGCGGTCAGTGCGGCCTTGGCTGCCTGTGGTTATGGCATTCTGGTAGGGGTCGTGGCACGGAGTTATGATCAGGCAGCCATTTTTGGTTCGGTCTCAATTGTCATTGCTGCTGCGTTGGGTGGCGTGATGGTTCCGATCTATGTGATGCCACGGTTTATGCAGACTTTGAGTATCATTTCTCCTTTGGGCTGGGGACTTGATGCCTTTCTTGATATCTTTGTGCGGGGCGGTCACCTGACCACAGTTTTACCCCGTGTCGCGGCCTTAGGTGGTTTTTTTCTACTGTGCATGATTGTTGCTATGGTCATCTTTCAGCGCTGGCGGCGGGGTAACTGAATGGCACCATTATTTGTTGTTTTGCAAGATCATTGATTTAGACTTAAAACTGTACTGGAGTAATCAGGCATGAGTAGCACTTTGGAATATGAACTGGCTGAGATGATTATTGATTTTTGCAATGTTGAGGATGTGTCTCCTGTAGATATCTCTCCCGATGCCCCTCTAATTGGCCCCGATTCTCCCTTTGGTCTTGATTCGCTTGATGCTGTTGAGGTTGTTGTTGCGGTACAGAAAACCTATGGGGTGCGGATTGGCGGTGAAAAGACCAGCCGCGAGGTGTTGCAATCACTTCGTGTTTTGGCGGTATTTATTTCTCAGGAACGGGGAGATAAATAATTTGCCAGGCGGTTACCGGTGGAGAAATATTCAGCAGCGGACTTTTTTAGCCCTGTTTGTTTTTTGTCTATTGCTGCTTTCTGTTGTATCAGCAACCGCTTCGGTCTGGCCGGTGGAGAGGATGGTTAATGAACCGGTTTTCGGTGACCAGGTCTATCTTCGTGAGGCGGGGGTTGCCAACCCGAAAATACTACTATTGGTTCATGGTGTCGGTGCAGAAGCTGGGAGTATCTGGGACGGGCTGCTGCCGGATTTGGCACGCGAATATCACGTAGTAGCACCGGATCTTCCCGGTTTTGGCCGCTCTTCCAAAGGTAATCAACTTTATTCGCCAGAAGCGCAAGCGGATTTTTTAGACTGGCTGATTGATATTTTACCGGAGAAACCGGTGATCTTGGCGGGGCATTCTTTGGGTGGCGCAGTTGCTATGATGTATGCTGCACGCTACGGATCAGAGCTTGACCGACTGGTTTTGATTGATTCCGTCGGCTTGCTGCATCGGCTCGCGGTCAGCCAAAATTTTGCACGTCAACTCCTCAAGCTTGATGTGCCCTTTACCTCTCCAGAGATTGAAAACACTCTTGGGTCTATTGCCAGCTTGCTTCTGGAAAAAACATCCCGTTTGCCCCTCGATTCAAAGCTCTTGTTGTCCTCTCCGTTTCTGCGCGAGAAGTTTCTTGCTGCAGATCCCGGCAGGATTTCCGCCCTAGCGCTGGTCGAGACAGATTATTCTCTGCTGTTAGCAAAAATTTCGTCTCCCACATGGTTAATCTGGGGAGCAAAAGATGAAGTTTCCCCTTTACGGATTGCAAAAATACTTGATTGGAACCTGCCGCAGGTGAAGCTGCAGATTTTGCCGGAACAGGGACACTCTCCGATGCTTGATGATGTCGGGAGTTTCAAGGGGGCATTATGGCGGGCTTTGAAAGAGACACCTGAAGTCAAAGTCCCTTTGCCGATAGCAACTCCCGCCAAGAAGGGAGTCTGCGAGCAGCAACAGGGGCAGGTATTCTCCGGCAACTATTCTTCATTGCGGATCAATAACTGTCACAACATTCTGTTGAGAAATGTTGTCATCGATGACTTGGAAATAGTCGATTCACAGGTGGTGATTGAAAACTCAATATTTCAGGCATCTGCTCATAAACCTGCTCTGTCCCTGCTGCGCTCCAATGTGGTTATTACCGGGGCCGATATCGTTGCCGATACAGGAATTATTACAAACCAGAGTCGAATTGATTTAGCCGGGGTCCGTTTTGTTGGCGCACAGAGTGCCATCAAGGGAGAGGGTAATCCCTCTTCTGTTCTTTGTTCCAGCTCTGTTAAGCTGTTCGATGGTACCATGGAAGCCTTGCATTTGAGTCAATCTTTAGTGGCTGGAGAAAGTTTGTAACCTTTCCCTTTCCTGCACATTAACAGACAGTTAACAGCATATAGCACATGGAAAAACGACCACTTTCAGGGATGAAGCACAGGAGCTTCTCCCCCTTTTTTAGTTGACCAGAATGGAACAGTTCTTCAAGCATGATGTAGATTGACGCTGATCCGGTATTTCCCTTGCTGCTCAGGTTGGTAAACCAACGTTCAGTTGGAATCGCAAAACCTATTTTTCCCATTCTGCGATGCAGATCATCACGAAAATAGTCTGATGAGTAATGAGGTAAAAACCAGTCAATTGTCTCTGCGTTCAAGTCATATTTAGCGACTATCCGAGCCAGAGCCCGTTCAATCGCAACAGTGACCACCTCTTCATTGAGCAGCTTTACGTCCTGCTTGATTAGGAAAGTGGAATTCGCTATTGTATCGGCAATGCTTGCATGCTCACGCCAGCCACGGATAGTGCCATCTGCCAGTTTATCGGCTCCAGCATACATGCAGGTTTCCATCTCATTGGCATAGGAAATGAGATCAATCCAGTCGATACGAAGTGAGATCCCTCGGGTAGAAGGGGTATTGCTGAGAAAAGCAGCCCCGGCTCCATCTGAAAGCATCCAGCGCAGAAAATCGGCTTCAAAACTGAGGCTTGGTTGGGATTTCAGTTGTTCGGCCTTATCTGGATCGACTTCACCGCACATCCGCGCATGCAGGAAAGAAGAGGCGAGCTCTGACCCAGTTGCCACGGCATTTTCTGATAACCCCAGAGCAACATTCATCCACGCATATTTCAACGCACTCATCCCTGCAGCACAGACGCCGGAAGCACTGAGAACTTCACAGTTGCTCCCCCCAAGTTCACCATGAACCATTGGCGCGTGTCCCGGTAAAATTTGATCAGGGCTTGAAGTGCCACAGCAGAGGCATTGAATATCTTCCAGAGAAAAATCATCGTAGGGCTGTAAATTTCTAACCGCTGCAGCGCTCAATTCAGCGTTGCTGTGGGTTGATAATCCAGTTTCTGGATCGATAGCATAATAGCGATCTTTAATTTTATTATTGCGTAAAATAATTCGCCGGGTTCGAGATGGAAGTTGATTGACAAGGCCAAGGACCCCTTCCATCTGGTCATTGGAGATCGGTTGATTGGGTAAAAATGTGGCGAGATCATTAATATAAACAGACATAAAATTAAACCTTTGCCCTGCTGTGTCCATCGTGGAGTAAGCTGGCGTAACGTTGATAGAAGAGTTTTTCCTCCAGACGAGTAGGCAACACGGCATTCGTCAAGGTGTAGTAATCAAGATCATGGATCTTTATCTGTGACTGCAATTGTCGATGAAGTTGCGTTCCTGGAAGTGGTGTCAGGATGGTGTGCATTGGCAGGTCAATAGCTTGTTCACACACAAAGTCATTTAACTGATCAAATTGTTGCTCAGTGTAGTTTGGCGAGATAATGAAATCACCAACGATCGTCAAGCCAAGACGATGCAGGATCGCGATAGCTTCACGATTTGTTGCCGCATCATTTTCTTTGTTCATTTGGTTCAAAGCATTATCACTAATTTCTTCAAAACCGATAACCACTGCGCGTAAACCGATCTCTTTCCAGCGCTTGAGGAGCTGAGGATGGCGAACAACCATATCAGCACGAACATCAGCGAGATATTGTTTTTGAATCCCAGTTTTTTCAATGGCTTCTGCCAATTGCCATGCGTGATCGGGATTGCCAAAACTGTTGGCATCAACCAGACGAATAACCGGGGTTTGTTCCAGGGTGATAATATCCCGCAGAACAGCTTCAATTTCTGCTGTCAGGTAACGTCCACCGGTCAACGGTGCAATGCAGCAGAAGTTGCAGTTGTAAGGACATCCTGCCGCACTGGCAATAAGTCCCATTTTTAACCCTAGACTTTGTAGCGTATAGTGTGAACGGTAGTTTTCAACCAGGTCGTACCGCGGTGCTGCACTGTTCACAAGATCATTATTATTATATTTTCGGGGCTGCCAGCGCAAAGATTTTTTTGATTTTTTGCTCCGGGCAATACCTGGAATCTCTATGCTTTTATCGGTCTCAAGAGCTTCAACTAATTCACGAAAACTCTGTTTCCCCAGACCGATAACAATCCAGTCGATTTCCGGACAATTAAAATATTCTGGATCAGAAGAAGCGTGTGTGCCGCCAACGACAATTTTTGCTGCACAACTCTGCCGGATTTCCCGAGCGAGGTTGATGACCGTGTTGGCTTCACAGGTCATAGCGGTGAAACCAACTAGGTCCGGGCTGAAGGAAGACAGCCGGTGTTGTAATCCGTCTGGTTCCACTTTGAGATCAAGGATTTGTACATCATGTTGAGACAAGTTTCCGGCAAGTGTTTCCAGTGCCAGGGGCTCTCCTCGGAAAATCTGCTTTAGCGATGTGATCCCATAGTGCTCTTCGGGTATACTGCGACCACAATTGGGAGGATTAATTAAGAGAATACGCATCTAAAAAACCAATAACTGAACAAATCTGAAAACACAAAATCCCCGAAATGAAACGGGGATTTTGTAACATACACTATAAACAATAATGTCTTTACTGTTTATTTACAATTTGCCTTGTAGCTTCTTGATGGTGTTGCGGTTGAGGGTTTGAGCACAATAAGTCCCCCCTTTGCTTGATCCTACTCCATCTTTCCACTGGGTAACCACCTTGTTTTTACTGTCCCGGAGCTGATAATCTAAATCCAGAGAAGAACCTCCGGCACCAAAGCCGACAAATGTTCTGGCTGCGCGGTTACCTGGTCTGAATTTATCAACATCAATAATCAGCAGATAACCAGAACCACTGAATTCTTTCTGAGCTTTGATGAGTTTTGGTGAATAGCCAGCTCGCTTCAATTGTTTGATGATGTCGCGATCCATCCATGTCCCAACTCGTTGCAACTCAATAATCTGATCCTCGGTCATGCTGCTGGTGTCACCATGTAGTGATAGGACCGAAATGTGTCCCCCCGTAATTGCAGCTCCGGTTGGTTCATTGGACGCTTGTGGAGCTTTTGTGCCACCACAGCCCGTGGACAGGGCGATAAAAACAATAAAAAAGGCAAATAGTAATAATTTTTTCAACAAAATCTCCTCCTTGCTGGCATGTTATTTGATAGTTGTAATGTTAATCGATCTAAGATAGTCGGCTTCCAGCTTGTTGTCAAACAAGGTGTTCACAATTTTATCTGCTGCTGGTCATAGTTTTCAAAATTATTAAAACGAATGATAGCAGAGAGCTCTCTGCCATACTCAGCTCCTTTTTCTGAATAACGGTCTAGTTTTTTGACCAATTCATAGGGGTCATTCGTTTCCATTTTTAGGATTCTGAATTCTGCGTAAGCAGTGCCGCGTGCCAAGGTACGATAGTAATCGCGGACAGAATCTTTGACTGAATCGTACTTCTTGATCCAAATGGTTTTGTCCCCACGTTTTCCACTCGCAGCTATTCTTGGCTCATTTTCACTGAAAGACCAAACTCCAAAGGTGTTATTGGCTTCTTTAAAAAATCTGGATGTCGCCCAGGAACTTTCAATAGCCGCCTGCGCCAAGGCAATACTCTGTGGATGTGGTTTGAGGGCAATCAACAGTTCTTCGTTGTTAGCTGCTTTGTACTGCTTTCGTAGCGGTGCTAATTCATCAATCTCACCCTCTGCCTGGATTAGCTCTGATACTTCTAGATACTTTTGCATCAGCTCACGATAGACTTCACCGACCGCCGGAACAATGGTGGCCTTAAACTGGGCTTTTTTCTCTTCAACACTTATTCCCGGAACTATTGTTTTTTGCTTTTCTATCTTGTCAACCTGTGTGTCAGGACGAAACCAGATGATTGATGCCGCCAGAAGTGCAAAGAAGAAAATGATCAGCAGCATAGATATAAGCGGGTATCTTTTCAAAATAGGAACCCTTTTTTATTGATAGTGTGAAAGACAAGACAGGTGCCTGGAACGGGAGAACAGCCCATTATTCTACTTTTATGATTTGAATTGTCAAGTGCTGGAATGGCTTCTCTTTTCATCATGGCTTAGCAGCTTTAGATCCAACAGTTCGCGGGGGTGAATATTTTTGATGGCGCCAATCATACTATTACGTATTTCAGGTATTTCCTTTGCAAGATCATGGACTAGTTGTTTCATCCGTTGCCGTTTCTGATCAACCGCTCCAACAACTGGGCAAGAACAGTTGACGATTGGAAAGTTATATAAATTACAGAACTCTTGAATCTCCGCTTCTTCAACATAAATCAACGGGCGGATGACAGTATTTTTGCTATTATCTGCCTGAAGTTTAGCCGCCATTGCGGCGAGTGCTCCACTGTAAAATTGGTTGAGAAGGAGGGTTTCTATAACGTCATCAAGATGGTGTCCTAAAGCAATTTTATTACAATTATATTTTTCTGCCTGAGCGTAAAGAGACCCGCGGCGGAGTCGTGCACAAAAGGCACAATAAGATGTTCCCGGGCGAAGTTTCTCTTCGATGATCTGATAGCTGTTCATAGCGACCATCTGATAATTGAAATGGTATTGCTGCAAATGTTGTTCGATCAGCTCCTTATGGTAACCGGGGAATCCTGGATCGATATTAATGGCAATTAGTTCAAATGGGATGGGAGCTTTTTTACGTAGAGCTTCCAGAATATGTAGCAAAGTATAGGAATCTTTGCCACCAGATACACCAACCGCAATTCTATCTCCCGCTTCAATTAAGCTAAAATCACCAATCGCCTTACCGGTTTTGCGTTTGATCTGGTTGAATATTTTTTTGGCTTCAGGGGTCACTGATGATGCTCCTCCAAGTGAGAATTTAAAAAATAAAACCAGAATAATAGCAATTTTGCCATAGGAAAATAAAATTTCGGTTCGAATTTTGCTTATAGAAGTGGCAAAGGTGTTTTTTCTTTTGATTGTAAGGCCTATTTGAAAGGGGCAAAATGAGTTTCGATACAACGAAAATAGTTGGTGCTTTCAGGGCTTTTTCACCACATAAACTAGCGGTTGAGGCAGAAGTCCGAAATTACAAAAAGTTCACGCAAGTTCTTGACGGAACGGTTAAACCTCTGAAGATTTTAGAGAATTCTAAATTACAAGCCGCTGAAGTAGCAAAGTTTTCTCAGCTACATTTGTTACAGGGATTATTCTCTGCTGATGAGGAAAAAACAGGTGATGATTTTTTCTCAAATCTTCGGCAGCTCGAATCTCTAGAAAAAACAGTTGCTCAGAAAAGTCATATTCTTGACAAGTATTATATTGTGCAACAACCGTCTCTTCTCAACCCGGGGCAGGATGAACGCAGCGAGATTGAACAAATGATCGACCAGGTTGCAAAGAAAGTCAGTCTGGCTCCAGAGTTAATTCATTCGGTCGTTTCGGCCGAGAGTGCTTATAACCCCTCTGCAATATCGCATGCCGGGGCACAGGGATTGATGCAATTGATGCCGGAAACAGCTAAGGACCTTGGTGTACAGGATAGTTTTAACCCTTTGCAGAATCTGCTTGGCGGCAGTAAATATCTAAAACAGTTGCTGGATAAATATGAGGGGGATCTTGATTCTGCTCTCGCAGCCTACAACTGGGGGCAAGGGAATGTTGATCGACACGGATTGGAGCAGATGCCCGAGGAGACGCGTGCTTATCTGACAAAAATCAAATCCCTGCTTAAAACCCAATCGGCTTAGGTCACCGATATCAATATCTATTTTTGTACTTCCTTATCAAAGCTTTTGAGTGTTGCAATCGAACTGACCCAAGGAAGTTTGTTTGCAGAAAAGATATTGACAGAAGGTTCAATATTATTCGGCTCATGCAATGAGACATAATGAACCATGTAAAAGCCGGGATATTTTTCGTTTTTATTGAAAAGTGGGGAGCCGCACACGGTACAAAAGTTCTTTTCACCTTTTTCACCCAGGACAAAGGACTGAATTTTATCATCACCTTTGACGATATAGAAACTTGATTCCAATACTGAGGCATAGGTAGAAAAAGAACTTCCATTGCTTCTTCTGCAAATAGTGCAATGACAGTTTACTGTTAATAGCGGCCTTCTTTTGATCTCATAGTTAACTGCACCGCATATACATGATCCTGTCAGATTCGTAGCCATATTCCTCGCCTTTCATTTCACACTATTCGCCTTATAATTAGCAGTAAAAATTCCTGAGACAATCAGCAATGCACTGTAGAAATGTACCATACCGATACCCTCTTGCAAGAACATGGATGCTAATATCCCGCTAAAGAGTGGCAACGTGTAGTAAACCATCCCTGCTTTTACGGGGCCTATGACAACGATTGCCTTATTCCACAAAATGAAAGCTGAGAGAGAAGCAAAAATACCGACGTAGAGAATTGCAAAAATTGTTCTGGTATCAAGTACGGTTGGAGAAGTGTTTGTCCAATCCCAGATAAAGAACGGTAGTAGAAAAATAAGTCCCAGGATAAATGTACTTAATTGGAGCGCCCAGATGCTTACTCTATCTGGTCTGCGTTTTAACAGCAGGCTGTAAATGGCAAAGATGATAGCCGCCATAAGCATCCAGAGGTCACCGATGGCAAAAGATAGCTGTAAAAGAATTGAAGGAGTTCCTTTGGTAATAAGGAAGATAATCCCTGCTGCAACCAGCAAGATACCTACCCCTTTGTTGAGAGTGATCGCTTCACAATAGAGAAAACGGGATAGGATGACAATGAAGATGGGGAAGGTAATGGATATCAATGAAAGATTGATGGCAGTTGTCGTGTGGCCAGCAAAATAGATGAGCGTGTTAAATGTTGTAATTCCGAGCAAGGCTGTAATGCTCAGATAGGGAAGATTCTTTTTAAGAATACCCCATTCCGCAATCAGTGGTTTAATAGCAAAGGGTAAAAGGACAATAACAGCAACAACCCAGCGCCAAAAAGCAAGACTGATGGGTGAAATGCTTTCAGTCAGACCACGGGCAATGATGAAATTTCCGGACCAGATTGCTGTTGCACAGAGGGCAAAAAGGTAACCCCATAATGCATGTTGTTTCTGCATGTTAGTTAAAAAATAGCCTTAATGATTTTTCGGGTATTGTCAGAAACACCGTAAGTGTAAATATGCAGACTGGGGACGTTATGTGCTACCAAGTCTTTTGACTGGTGAATGGCCCACTCTGTTCCTACCACTTTTGCATCGTCATTATTTCTGCATTTTGCCAGTTCTGTCGCAAGATCCTGAGGTAGGTTGATACTGAATAGTTTGGGAAGCACCGTCAGTTGGTTGGCGAGGTTGATTGGTTTGATGCCGGGAATAATTGGCACATTGATTCCTACCGCACGGCACTTATCGACAAAATCATAATAAACCTGATTATCAAAAAACATCTGCGTCACAATATAGTCTGCTCCCGCGTCCACTTTCTGTTTCAGATAGTTGAGATCGGTTTCACAATTTGGGGCCTCAAAATGTTTTTCTGGGTACCCTGCGACACCGATGCAAAAGTTCAGAGGGGCGGTGTTTTTCAGGTCGGGTTCCAGATATTTTCCATCACGTAAGTTGACAATCTGCTCAACAAGTTCGGTGGCATTGGCATGCCCATCCGAATTTGGACGAAAAACGTGATCAGTTTTTAACCCATCGCCACGTAATGCCAGTATGTTATTGACTCCCATAAAATTGAGGTCGATCAGAACATGTTCGGTTTCGCTTTTTGAGAAGCCACCACACAGAATATGTGGCACCACCGGAATATTGTATTTGTGCTGAATTGCTGCGGCAATAGCCACTGTCCCAGGGCGCTTACGCACGGTTCTTTTTTCAATCGTTCCGTCTGGTGATTCGATAAAGACCATTTCATCACGATGGGTGGTGATATTGATATATTTAGGATCAAAATCCACCAGACTTTCGACGGTGCGATAGATTTTGCCGGCGTCACTCCCTTTCAGTGGAGGAAGCAGCTCAAAGGAAAAAACTGTTTTGTCGCTATTGTTAATTATGTCGATCACGTTCATATGAAAGTCCTGATTGGCGAGTGTCTGATTGTGAAAATAACGGATGTTTACGTTCATCAGCTGAGCTTCAAAATGTACCAGCAGATAGTGTTGCCCTTTTTAACGTATTACCGGCAAATCAACAATCATCTTTTTCAATCTATCTGCCATCATTGGGCTTTCTTCTGATTTTATTAGAACCTTATTGTTTTAGATTATTTATTAACATGCCTGTCAAAAGTCCTGAGGAGGTACGAAGTCCCCATGTGTATTTTGGCAGGATATTTGATTAACAAATCGGGAGCATTTGTTGACAACCTCTGTCACCGATCACAACTACTAAGTTTGAAAATGTTGTAATTGCTGTGTACGCTGCATGTTGCGATTTGTTGAAATCCCAGGACGATCCCTTAATCACAACACACAATGATATGAAACAACTTTTCAGATGGCAGTTGCCTCCTGTTTCTCCCCTAGGTTGGAGATAGAAAGGGCGATTTTATTAGAATTGTTGACAGAGTTTGCGTTTAATTCTATTTTATATTCGTAGATTTTAATGTCTAGCTCCTGAAGCTCGACCAACCCGATAATAGCAAAGCCAGAGTAATCTGGTGTCGCAAAGCCACGGATCCTCATTTGCATGTCAATGTAAACGGATAGCCGGGTTGCCGAAGAATGGAAATGACGCAGGGGGGCTGCACTACAGGGCGTCGT
>Ga0307988_1000480_pt1:7500-27830 | contig 27830 bp, 27 predicted proteins | sample EllFjometagen183_FD_203166 | JGI IMG/M metagenome (GOLD analysis project Ga0307988, IMG submission 203166) | Marine microbial communities from Ellis Fjord, Antarctic Ocean - #183 | ecosystem: Environmental > Aquatic > Marine > Unclassified | place: Southern Ocean | collected 2014-10-08 | reverse complement strand
ATTTAGAAAAAACAGTAAACATTAGGTGAAAGAGGCTTGACAACTACAAAAAACGAGAGTATAAAAATCGTGTAACCCACCATAACTCCATAGAAAAATCACTTTTGTTACGTGTAGCGTGCCAGACGCTTGATTCTGTTTTCTCTGAAAATGCTTTAAAGATACTTTTGGTAATATTAAATATTTCAGCATTTCCAAGGGTTAGACAACGACTATTGTTAGAAAAGTTTTATCCCAACAAAAGAATTGTCAGGTTAAGTCTATGATTCTTAGTTTAGAATCACTGCAAATAAAAAAACCTCAGGATATTATTTCCAGAGGTTTCTTTGTATTTTTAAAATCAGTTTTTTATTCTGATTTTTCTTCCTCGTCCAGCCATTTTTGAAGGACTTCTACTACCAGTTTTGCCTGTTTACTGTTTGAAATATTAAATTTGCTTTGCGGTTTGTATTCTCCTTCAACCTTGCGGTAACGGCGGATAATGTATTTTGTATCGCCGTAGCCTTCTTTTTTATAGTCATAGTTTTGATATTTGAAGACGATGGTTGACCAAGCGCCTTTGGTGAGGATCTCTTTGTCAAGTTCCTTGACCTTTAAAACTCCGTCTTCTTCATAGTTAACGGTTATATCATTTATGTCCGAAGCCATCTTTATCCCTTCAATATTAATTGTTTATTATATATCTATATATAACTTGTTTTTATTTGCGTCAACATCAATTTTAATGGATATATCTGAGTGTTTTAAGATTTAATCCCATTGAAATATCTGTCTGCAAACGGACAAGTCTTTTGAAAAGTGCTACTTCATTTATGTTTGATCGGATTTTCTCGCCGAGTTTACCTTCAATGATATCAGATTTCAGAACAATATTTCCAAGGGTTTGATGCTCATTAAGAAGTTTTGCAGCAGTTTTTAAGCCCACTTTGGGAATTCCCTGGATATGATTTGTGGTATCTCCGGCTAGGGCAAAAAGATCAATGAGTTGTTCAGGTTCGACTGAAAATTTATCTTCAACATGTTTTCTATCAAGATTTTTCTTGTTAAAGTGGTCTCGCACAGAGATGTTTTTTGACAAAAGCTGCAAAAATGATTTGTCTGTAGAAAGAATTATCGCGTGGCCGTCTTTTTGAGCGGTTTTGTGCGCAAGGGTTGCGATGATGTCGTCTGCTTCTATGTTTGGAAAGGTCAGTGAGGTGATGCCCATTTCAAGAAATGAAGTTTTGAAATCATTAAGGCTATTTTTCAGCTCATCCGGCATTGGCGGTCTACCTTCTTTATAAGTGGGCAAAAGATCATGTCTCCAGCTTTTTTCATGGCTGTCAAAAATGCATGCAGCGTGTGTCGGTTCGGTTTCGCGGAGGGCGCGCTGAAGAGAGTGTATGGTGGATTCCAGAGCACCTTTAGTATGTTTGGGGCAATCTTCGCCGGGATGAGCAGCATATATCCTGCGGATAAGGTTTAAAGCGTCAACAAGTAAAAATTTTATTTCCATAATTAAAGGCTTTTCAAGTAAGAAATAACTCTTTCTATTGCTTCATTCGGAGTTGATGCCCCTGCGGATACACCGACTTTATTAGCGTCTTTGAACCAGGACGAGTCTATATCTTTTTCAGACATGATCTGGTATGTTTTTTCATTTAAGCTTTTTGATATTTGGTACAGCCTGTTGGTGTTGGCGCTTGTTTTTGAACCAATTATTATTATGATATCATTTTCAAGGGGAAGAATTTTTATCTCTGCCTGTTTTGATTTTGTGGTTTTGCAGATGGTGTTAAAGAATTTAAGTTCACTTATACGGGGTTTTAACGCTTCATGGATTTCTTCTACGTTCTCGATCATCTGAGTTGACTGGGTTACGATTGCAGCTTTTTGAATTGATTTGATTTGCTGGTAGGGAATTGAATCTTTATTGCTTATGATAAACGGTTCTTCTGACAGCTGACCGGCTATTCCCTTAACTTCAGCATGGTTCTCATCGCCGATTATGATTATTTTGTATCCGCTGTTTTCCATCTTTTTTGCAATGGTGTGTATCTCTGTTACCATGGGGCAGGTTGCGTCCACAATTGAATACCCCAGTTTTTCTGCGTCCTTAAATATTTTCTTTTCAGAGCCATGGGCGCGGATGATAAGGGTTTTTTCTTGTCCAGGGCTTAGACTGGATACTTTTTGAATGCCTTTTTCTGAAACTTGTTTTATGACCTCTTCATTGTGTACAATATCGCCAAGCATTTCTATAGGCGTATCTTTTTGAGCTGTTTCAAGGGCAATTTTTATTGCTCTTTTAACGCCAAAACAGAACCCTGCTGTTTTTGCGAGGTTTATTTCCATAAAATTTTATTCCAGACTATTCTATTTTTTTGGGTTGCGGACTGAATTTTAAAAAAATAATTGTATTATAATTAAACATATTATTGATAATAATAATATATTTAATTATAATATATATTTGCTCATGTATCCATAGCTGTTATAATATATTAAAAATAAAAATTTTTGCAAATTAGTTATTTATTTGTTTTTTATTCTGGATATTAATAATTTGAGGGTTATCTGATGAAGGGGTATGTACAGGTTTATACCGGTGACGGTAAAGGTAAAACAACTGCAGCGCTGGGTCTTTCTTTAAGAGCAGCAGGTGCAAATCTTAAGGTTTTTATTGCGCAGTTTGTTAAAGGTATGGAATACAGCGAACTTGAAGCTGTTAAACGATATAGTGACCTTATCACTCTGAAGCAATACGGCAGAGACGCTTTTATTCACGGCAAGCCGACAAAAGAAGATTTTGATGCTGCAGGGAAAGGTTTTGATGAACTTAAAGATGTAATACTATCTGGAAAATATTCTCTGGTTATAATTGATGAGGCTAATATCGCTATATATTATAAGCTTTTTAGTGCTGAAGATTTAATTAGCCTTATTGATGAGAAGCCCGAACATGTTGAGATTGTTATTACCGGCAGAAAAGCAGACCCGAAGATCATAGAGCGGGCAGATCTGGTAACTGAGATGAAAGAGATTAAACATTATTATACTAATGGTGTGAAGGCTAGAAAAGGAATTGAGAATTAGCTCTCAGTTTTGACCGGATAAAAGGATAATTATTTTGGACAGTCCATATACAACAACTATTACTGATGAAGCAGATAAACGCGGTATACGTGTGGAGGTGATTGATCCTGACACACCGATATATAACCTTGTCTATAAGGGGAAAAAGATCCGTTGCTGCAGGTCGTTAACTGACAGGGTGGGAGCCATTACGTTTCAGCTTACCCAGAATAAGCATTTGGCAAATTCTTTTTTAAAAAAACATGGATTTTCTGTTCCTGATCAAGAACTTTTTGAAAATTATCGAAAAGCTGAAATATTTCTTAAGCGATTTAAAAATATTGTGGTTAAGCCCTGCTCGCAGTGGGGCGCGCGAGGAGTATCCGTAAAAATTAATAATATGGATGATTTAAAGGCTGCAGTAAGGTCTGCCGCGAAGTTTGATGGTGATATTATTCTAGAAGAGTATGTTAATGGCGAGGATAACCGGCTTATATTTGTTGATTATAGGTTTGTGGCAGCTGTAAGACGTTTTCCCGCTTATGTTACTGGAAATGGTAAAGACAGCCTTCGAAGTCTCATCCGTAAAAAAAATATGCTGGCTAAAAAACTGGACCCGGTAAATTTGGTTCCTTTTGATCGGGAGACCTTAAGAACTATTTCTGTTAAAGGTTTTGGTTATGATAGTATCCCTAAAAAAGGTCGTAAAATCGAGGTCAGAATGAATGCAAATTACCATACCGGAGGTATTGTAAAAGTTGCTACTGACCGGATAAGAAAGGATCTTATTGAGACTGCTAAAAAGATAGTTCGTCTCGCAGATCTTCCTGTCTGCGGAGTTGATTTTTTGGTAAATAAAAGAACCGGTAAATACTGGGTCGTTGAACTTGCGCCTGATCTGGCGATTTCACCAAGGGGCGGTAAAATAGTAGCAAAACACTTTATTGACTATCTTTTTCCTGAAACCATAAAAAATATTGAAAAATTATAGTTTTTGCGATTTAAGTTCTATATTTAGATATTTAAATGAGTTGTCAAAAATCTTATTGCTTGACTAATGTTACTGGAAATAATAAGTTTATACCTTTAACAAATTTTTGAATTGGTAACCTTGGAAATTTAATATCAAGCCTGCCAGATACATAATTTAAGAACTTACATTGAATTTTTTTGCTGTAAATTGAAAAATAAACTTTTTTTGAATATTTAGCAGTAAATTATGTTATTAATTGTACATTAATAGTTGAAGATTTCAGGATAAGAAAATAGAAAAGACAGATGAGTAAAAATAAATTACCTACCTTATGTATCGGTGACCTGGAAATAAACCCACCCATAATCCAGGGTGGAATGGGGGTCAGAGTATCAAGATCTGGACTTGCTGCTGCTGTTGCCAACCAGGGTTCAGTGGGTGTGATTGCAAGTGTTGGGCTTGGGAAGTATGAAGATGCTCCGGCTTCTCAATTTAACGAATTAAATGAACTGGAGTTAAGGGTTCAGATCAGGGAAGCACGAAAAGCAACAAATGGTGTTATTGGAGTAAATGCCATGGTTGCTCTTTCCAACTATGAAAATCTGGTAAGAGCATCTGCCGATGAAGGTGTGGATCTTATTATTTCAGGTGCAGGACTTCCTCTTGAATTACCAAAATATACTGCGGGTTCAGATGTAAAGTTAGTTCCCATTGTTTCATCGGGAAGAGCATTGAAGGTGATCTGCAAGAAATGGAAAAGGAATTATGACAGGCTTCCTGATGCGGTCGTAGTTGAAGGCTCAAAAGCAGGCGGGCATCTTGGTTTTAACCCCGATGATATGATCAGCGGTAACATATCTTCCCTGGAGGAGATTGTTACTGAAGTGATTGCAACGGTTAAAGAACTAGGTTTTGATATCCCTGTTATCGCTGCAGGCGGCATATATACAGGGGAAGATATCGCAAGATTTCTGAAGCTGGGTGCTTCAGGTGTTCAGATGGCAACACGGTTTGTTTGTACTCATGAATGTGATGTGCATGATAATTTTAAACAGGCATATCTCAACGCAAAAGAGGGCGACATAACGATTATTAAAAGTCCGGTGGGTCTGCCCGGAAGAGTTATAAACAGCGAGTTTGTCCAGAGAATAAAAAATGGAGAAACAATACCTTTTAAATGTCAGTTTCGGTGCCTCAGGTCGTGTAATCCAAAGACAGCGCCATACTGTATAGCAAAGGTTCTTGCAAATGCATCAGAAGGCAGAATTGATGAAGCCTTTGTTTTTGCCGGTTCAAACGCATACAGGTGTGAAAAGATCGTTTCTGTTAAAGAACTTATGGATGAGCTGGTTGCAGAGACTATTGACAGTTTATATGGTGATAAATGAATGAGAAAGACGCAATAGTTGTAACAGGTATAGGTATTTTTTCTTCTATAGGATGCAGCCGTAAAAGTTTTTGGCAAGCCCTTGTTTCAGGTGTCTCAGGTGTTAGAGAAATAAGTACATTTAATTCTGAAGGCCACAAAACCAGAATTGCTTCAGAGGTGCAGTCCTTTAATCCAACCGATTATATCCCTTTAAAACATTCAAAAAATATGGCAACGGTTTTATCCGTTCATCAGGGAGTGCTTACCCCTACAATAACTTACGAGAACAAAGATCCTGATTGTTGTATTAATATAGTCGAAAACGAAGCAAGAGACAAGAAACTAAAGGAAGCCATATGAAACTCTTTTGGTTCCGTCGGGCAGAATGCCGTGCTTTTTTTTTCAAAGGTTAACTAAATTCCTTCATACTTTTCAGGTAACTTTCAAAAACTAATCTAAAACATCAAAAACAGGTAAAATCATGCAGGAAAAAGAGAGTAAAACTAATGGACAAAATGAGGAAATGAGTTTTTCGGATCTTCTGGATGAGAGTTATAAAGCTCCGGTTAAGCTCAAACCGGGAGATAAGACAGCTGCGATAATCTTTAAAATAACAGATGAATGGATATTCCTTGACCTGGGTGGTAAAAGCGAAGGTTGTCTTGCCAGGGTTGAGCTGGCTGATGAAAACAATGCTATCGCCGTTTCAGAGGGCGACTCTCTGGAGGTGTTTTTTCTTTCACAAAATAATGGTGAAATGATCTTTACCACAAAACTGGGAAAAGGGTCCGTGGATAAGTCACAGCTTGAGGATGCATATAGAAACCGTATTCCTGTTGAGGGGTCTGTTGAGAAGGAAATCAAGGGAGGGTTTTCGATTAAGCTTTCGGGTTCAGTGCAGGCGTTTTGTCCCTATTCTCAAATGGGTTTAAGAAGAGTTGAAAATGCGGAGCAATATGTTGGGCAGCTTCTTTCTTTTATGATAACCGAGTTTAGTGAAAAAGGGCGAAATGTTGTCCTGTCAAATCGTGCGGTGCTTGCCGAAGAACAGAAGAAAAAGAAGGAGTTTTTGAAGGGAACTCTAAAAGAAGGTAGTAACATAAACGGTACAGTTATATCAATCCGGGCTTTTGGGGCTTTTATTGATATTGATGGAGCTGAAGGGCTGATTCCTATATCTGAAATAGGATGGGGAAGAGTTGAAAATATAAACGATTACTTATCTGTCGGTCAAGAGGTCGAAGTTGAGATAATGAAACTGGATTGGGGAAATAGCAAGCTGTCGTTTTCACTTAAGGCAAAACAGCCGGATCCCTGGGAAGGTTCAGGATTTAAATACAGCGATGGATCGATCCATACAGGCCAAGTTTCACGGCTTGCGAAGTTCGGGGCTTTTGTTACCCTGGAGCCCGGGATAGACGGCCTGCTGCATATTTCCAGGATCGGCGGAGGTAAAAGAATTAATCATCCCGGGGATGTTTTGAAAGCCGGGCAGGAGATTGGGGTCAAGGTTGAGAAACTTGATTTGGAAAATAAAAAGATCTCACTGATAATGGATGGTGATGAGTCTGTGTTGGAAGAAAAAGAGAACTTTGCTGCGGGTAAAGATATAAAAGGTGTTTCCGGGATAAATGGTCAGAGTACAGAGTCTTTTGGTACCTTGGGTGATATTTTAAAATCAAAGCTTGATAAGATGAAGAAATAAGAGGCATTCTATTTTGTTGAAAATTGAAATAAACGGAGAATATATTGAGCTGATAAAGCTATTGAAACTAGCCGGTTTGTGTGATTCAGGCGGCGCGGCAAAGGTTGCGGTAGATGAAGGCTATGTGAAAGTCGATGGTGTTGTCGAGGGCCGGAAGCGCTGTAAAATCAGAAAAGGGCAGAAGGTTGAGATCGATGGAAATTTTATTGAAGTTGAGTAGTGGTCTATGCCTAGTCATGATAAAGATAAAATAAATAGAACGCCGGATGCTTTTAAATATGAGCTGCCCGGCGGTTATCAGGTTTTAGCCGGTAAAACGGATGCGGAAAATGATTTTTTAAGCATTAAGTTTGCCGCACCCAATGATTATTGGTTTCATGTTCGTGGTATGCCCGGCAGTCATGTCATTTTAAGGGTTGGTGAAAAAGAAGAGCCTGCAAAAGATATTATTAAACAGGCAGCAGCAGTGGCTGCCTATCATAGCAAGGCAAGATTAGGCGGTGTGGTGCCTGTGTCCTGTACTCTGGCAAAATATGTTACAAAGCCCAGAGGAGAGAAGCCGGGTACGGTGCATATCCGGAAGGAAACGGTTATAAAGGTTCGCCCAGCAGTGCCGGATAAGGTTGAGTAATAAAATCCATCTTGAGATGTTTAGAGTTTAAGAATATGGCCTCAAAAAAGAAAAAATATTACGCTGTGGCAAGAGGTAGAAAGCCTGGTATATATCAGCGCTGGGATGGAGCAGGCGCAGCTAAGGAACAGGTTTTTTCATTTCCAGGCGCACGGTATAAGGGGCATTATACTCTGGAGGAAGCTGAAGAATGGCTTCAAGAGAACAGCGGTGCTCATAATTCTGCAGATTTACAAAAAGGATCAAAAACTCAGGCAGTTGTTGATGATAGTGAAAAGGTTATTATCTATACTGATGGCGGCTGTAGCGGAAACCCCGGGCCAGGCGGATATGGAGCGGTTATATTGAATAATGGCTCCAGGAAAGAGCTTTCAGGGGGTTACCGATTAACCACAAATAACAGGATGGAGATGATAGCCTGTATAAAGGCTATCGAAAGTCTTGAGCCCGGATGCGGCGTAAGACTTTATTCTGATTCATCTTATGTGGTTAATGGCATAAGCAAAGGATGGGCAGAAAAATGGCGTAAAAACGCCTGGATCAGAAGCGGTTCTGAAAAGGCGCAAAATGTTGATCTCTGGTCTAAGCTTCTTGTGCTTTGCGAAAGAATAGATATTGAATTTGTCTGGGTAAAAGGTCATGCCGGGACACCGGAAAATGAGTGTTGTGACAGGCTTGCTGTTGCAGCAACATCAAAGAGCGGTCTGCCGGTTGATGATGCTTATGAAAAGGGAGCAACACAAAGTCCGTAATATAGTACAAAACATGATAAGGAGAACAAATGGAAAATTGTAAATGCTGTTCAGGGAAAACATATGAAGATTGCTGTGAGCCTCTTATCAACGGTTCCCGTAAGGCAGAAACCGCAGAGGAACTGCTTCGTTCAAGATACTGTGCCTATGCAACTACAGAAATAGATTATATTTATAATTCGATTCATCCTTCTAAGAGAGATGATTTTGATAAGAAAAGTATTTCCGACTGGTCTGAAAGATCAGACTGGCATGAGCTTGAAATAGTTGAAGTTGAAAATGGCGGGCCGGATGATGAAGCAGGAACCGTAGAGTTTGTGGCACATTATTCAGAAAGTGGAGAGAAGAAAAGGCATCATGAACTGGCCACGTTTGAGAAACAGGACGGTGAATGGTTTTTTCTTGACGGTCAGGGTGTGCTACCGAAGCAGTATGTCAGACCGGAACCGAAAGTAGGCAGAAATGAACCCTGTTCCTGTGGAAGCGGTAAGAAATATAAAAAGTGCTGCGGAAAATAAGCTCTATATTTCTGAGTTTATTTAGCCGGCTTTATTTTGTCCCTAAGCTTTATCCCTTTCCCTAGATTTTTTTGTTATAGCAGAAATTTTCCATAATAATATATATATGACTACTCATTTATAGAGTTTTATTTTTTCTATAAATGAGTATTGGAAGGAATAATCAAGATTCTCTTCACATATTGCCTTTGAAGTTTTTAGCTATAGAAAAAGACATAGGCTCTAATGAAGTGTAGAGAATCAAATTAAACAGGCTTGTTATGGTAAGTGCAGTTATGGTATTATAACTAATTACATAAAATTATTTAAAGGTTGTTTGAAATGGAAAAAATGGATGCTTGGTATTTAGATATAAACAGGATCGGATATGAAGATGCTTTTGAACTTCAGAAGAAGTTGGTGGATGCTCGTTCAAAAGATGAGATAATTGACACATTTATACTTCTTGAGCATGAGCCGGTTTTTACGGCTAACAGAGATGTTACCTTTAATAATATTGTGGCGCCGAAAGAGGTTCTTGAACAGGAAGGTGTTGAAGTGTGCAAAACTGACCGTGGGGGAGATGTGACATATCACGGGCCCGGACAAATTGTGGGCTATAATATCATGGATTTAAAGAATCAGGGCCGTGATCTGCATGTTTATATCCGGAATGTTGAACAGATGGTTATTGATACCCTTGCAGATTTTGAAATAGTATCAGGCCGCGATCCCGAACATCCGGGAGTATGGGTAGGTAATGAAAAAATCTGCGCCATCGGCATAGCGGTTAAAAGCGGATGGATCACTATGCATGGGTTTGGTTTTAATGTGAGTCCAAATATGGATCATTATAAGATGATCATTGCCTGCGGTATTGCTGATAAAGGCGTAACTTCTATGAGAGCACAGCTGGGCAGGGAAGTGGATATTGCGGAAGTGAAAGAACGTTTAATTGTTCATTATGAAAAGATCTTTAACCGGTCATTAAATAAGATAAAGCAGGAGGATCTGCCGTGGTCATGACAAAGAAACCCGACTGGATACGGGTTAAAGGGGTGGACTGGAAAGTACTTGAGAAAATGAAATCTTTAACTGACAAGTATCATCTGCATACTGTGTGTGAGGGGGCGACCTGTCCGAACATGGGGGAATGTTTTTGTGCAGGGACGGCAACATTTATGATCCTTGGTGATATCTGTACCCGGAACTGTGCGTTTTGCAGTGTAACAAAAGGAAAACCATTGTCTCCTGACCCAAAGGAGCCTGAAAATATTGCACTGGCATCCAGAGATCTCGGGCTGAAACATGTGGTTGTAACATGTGTGACAAGAGATGATCTTGAAGACGGCGGTGCTGAACAGTTCGCTCTTACTTTAAAAGAAATCCATCGTATCCTGCCCGGTGCCACAACAGATGTTCTGGTGTCTGATCTTAAGACTCAAAAAGAAAATGTTGTAATTGTCCTCGACCAGAAACCGGAGATATTTGCCCATAACCTTGAAACCGTTCCGAGACTTTATGAAACCTGCAGAAACATGGCGAATTATCAGAATTCTCTTAAAGTCCTTGCCTTTGCCAAAGAGATCGATCCGGATCAATATACCAAAAGCGGATTAATGGTGGGCCTTGGTGAGACCATGGATGAAATGCTTGTCGTTATGAAGGACTTAAGGTCTGTGGGATGTGATTTCATTACCATAGGTCAGTACCTTAGACCTGCTGTCGGTAATCTTGAGGTTGTGGAGTTTGTTACTCCGGAAACGTTCGAAGAGTATAAAAAAATCGGAGTGGATATGGGCTTTACCTATGTTGCTTCTTCTCCCTTTGTCAGAAGTTCTTTTCATTCTGAAGAAGCCTTAAAACATCTTCGTAAGTAGTCAATTTGAATTATGGAGCAGACGCTTTTTATATCAAACCCTTCCGGTTTAAAATATTTCCAGAATGATTTTACTCGCATCTATTTTGGACAGGAGTTCTGCGAGAGGCTTTTGCCTTCAAAAGATGATCTTGAAAAGGTATGTATTTTTTCTGAAAAACAAGGTGTTCCTTTAACCCTTGTCACTCCTTATGTAACAGACAAAGGTCTTTTAAAACTTGAAAAACTTATAGTGTTTTTTTCGGAGAAGATGCCGAAAGCAGAAATCATATTTAATGACTGGGGTGTTTTCCAGTTTATAGAGGAGAACTTCTCTGAAATTAAACCAGTTTTGGGCCGGTTACTCAATAAACAGAAACGTGGCCCCCGTATTATAAATATTATTGATCAGGTGCCGAAAGAAACCCGTGACTACTATATGGGTGCTTCACTTGATGTCAGTGCAACAGCTGGTTTTCTTAAAAAGAAGGGTGTTTTTAGAGTTGAATTTGATAACCTTTTACAGGGGCTGGATATGTCCAGGCTGGATCCTGAGATCAAAAGAACTCTTTATATGCCTTATCTGTTTATTTCTACGACTCGTTTTTGTCTGACTGCGAACTGTATAGAAGGTGACACCGGAGTTGGGGTGATGCCATGTCATCATGAATGTCAAAAATATACATTTAATCTTAATAATCCTGTTATGAAACAGCCTTTGATTCGAAAAGGGAATACTATCTTTGCAATTAACGAAGATATCCCAGAGGCTGTTTCAAATGGTGAGGTTGATAGAATCGTAATTCAGCCGGAAATACCTATATAGGTTTTAACCTGTTTTAGATAATATAATGAAAATCTTATCACCTTTAGATTATACAGATGACATTGGAAGGCTTGTGGAGGCCGGGGCAGAGGAATTTTTCTGTGGACTTCTTGATGAGGTATGGTACGCGAAATATCCTGTAATCTCAACCAATAGACGGCCTGCGGGGAAAGGTCACTTTAGAAATTTTGAAGAGCTGAAGTCTTCAGTTGATATCGCCCATAGTACAGGGACAAAAGTATATTTTACCATTAATGAACATTATTATATAAATGCCCAGTTTGAAATGCTGAAACCCCATATTGATAATGCTTTGTTCTCAGGCGTAGATGCATTGATCCTTTCGGATTACGGGCTGATGGCATGGCTCAGAGAGAACGGGTATAATGTCCCCATTCATATTAGTACTGGCGGTACAGTGTTTAACTGGAGATCGGCTAAGTTCTACAGCGATGAATTTGGTGCGGAAAGTATCACTTTCCCAAGACACCTGGAAATTGATGAGCTGAAATCAATAGTTGAAAAAATGCCGGATATGGATACTTCTGTTTTTGTTCTTAACTCGAGGTGTATTAATGTGGATGGGTTTTGTACTTTCCAGCACGGACTTGCCGGGAAAAAAATAATGCCCATGTTTAGAAATGCCTGTATGCTGCCGTATTCTGTGGAAGTATTTTCTGATAATTCTGAAACAGCCCCTATGCTGACTGAGCAGAAGGAGAAGATTCTTGCTCGCCAGAAGGTTTGGGAAAGGGTCCATGTGGATGATCATCCCTGTGGTGCCTGTGCAATGTATGAGTTTAAGGAGATGGGGATAAAGAGTCTTAAAATTGTGGGCAGGGGAAATCCCCTTGAGCGCAAGATTAAAGATATTTCTTTTCTTAAAAGCCTGGTTACTGCTCTTGATAGCGGTGTTTCAAAAGATGACTTCAGAAATAAGTCAAAAAGTCTATATAAAGAGACCTACAACAGATCCTGCCGAGAGCATATGTGCTATTTTCCATCAGTGCTAAAGGTCTAAATGACGCTTGTTAAGAAAACACAAAAGAGGCGACACTCTATATTTTAAGCGTTATCTTTTTTCTCTGATCAGTCGGTAGGTTACCTGGTTGAAAGGGTCTGGACAGCAGCCGTGCAGGATATGCGGTTCTGCTTCCCATGGTGCGCAGCCTCCGGAGAGTAGAAGGTTAACATACTGGTATATTTCCCAGTACATAAAGCCGCAGACTTTTCCAATATTAAAGTTGTCCAGCTCTATCCGATGTCCATCCTGATGGCCCCAGGTACAGTTGTTGGCAACACTGAGTACTTCCAGAAAAATTTTGTACTTGTCATTCCCTGAAAAACCTTTTCCAGTCATTTCAATGACCCTGTTCTGAGTTCTAAAAGGCATTGGCTTATCAAGCTCGATTCTTTTTACCTCTACTGTTACCCTGTTTTTCGGGCAGATTCCTTTAAAGGTATCTGACTCCTTTTCCCAGGGAAGTGTTCCTCCATAATGAATTGTTGTCAGGTTCGAATGAATGGCCTGATAAAGAGAACCGCACAGAGAGTCGGAATTCATGTTGGTTACTTTAAAAACATCTCCTTTTTTATGCCTATAGGGACAGGCTCCATTTATATCCGTGATCGTAACCTCTTCATAGTATCGGTACGCTTCGTTCCTGATCTTTTCAAGATAATCATCAACATTTTCCCTGTTTTCTTTGTCCAGGTCATTCATGAAATCACTATCCATAATTGTTTTCCTTTTTATGACTGGGGTTTTGGCTGACTAGAAACTTTACAAAGTCTGTACTTTTACATTTCAAAGAAATTTCTTATCAAAGAACAATATCAAGCGTTTTCTTCATTTTTTTTATCATCATTATTTTCTTCTTCTTCGACTACTTTTTTCTTGCCGAAGATCTTTGCGATGATGATGCTGAGTTCGTAAAGAAAGATCAGCGGAACAGCCATCAGCACCTGGCTGACCATATCAGGGGGAGTTAAAAAGGCAGCAATAACAAAGACCACCAGGATAACGATTTTACGGTTTTTCCTGAGTAGCGTATCATTTACGATTCCAAGCTTGGCAAGGAACAGGATAAAGACGGGAAGTTCAAAGATGATACCGAAAGCAAGCAGGAATTTACAGGTGAAAGCAAGATAGTCCTTGATGGACAGTTTCATCTGGATATAATCGCTGGCAAATTCCGCAAAGAATTTGCAGGCAATTGGAAATACCACAAAGTAGCAGAAGGAAACACCGCCAAGGAAAAAGAAGGTTGAGAGTAATACAAACGGCAAAGCATAACTTTTCTCTTTTTTGTAAAGACCCGGTGCAATAAAGCACCATATCTGGTAGAGAATTACAGGACTAGAGAGGAGGAGGCCCGAGAAAATGGATAGCTTAAAATAGGTGAAAAAAGCCTCAGTAAGGCCGGTGAAGATAAAGGCATTGCCGTCTTTTAAGAAAGGTTTGATCGGCAGTGCTATTAGAGAATAGAGCTGTTCAGAAAAACCGTAAGAAGCCCCAAATCCGATGCCTATTGCGATGAGTGAGTAGATGATCCTTTTTCTTAATTCCTCGAGATGTCCTGAGAGTGGTACTTTATCGTCTTCCATAGGTCCTGGCTGTAATAAATATAAGGTGTGTAGAAAGACTAATCGTCTTTTTTGATGGTTTCTGAGTCTTTTGTTTCTTTTTTGTCTGCTGTATCCATTTCAGCATTTGCTTCAATGGATGATTCTGATTCTATTTTTGAGTCCAAAGTTGTGTCAGTCTCTTCCACTGTTTTATCATCTTTAACCTTAACGGTTTCTATAGTTTCTTTGGCTGAATTGTTGTGAGTTGTATTGATATTTGATCTAGGTGTAAGTGCTCCGGGGTCTATATCTAGATTCTGTTTGAAATCATCTGCTGCTCCCTTGAACTCTCTTAATGCTTTTCCAAGTGATCGCGCAAGGTCAGGTAATTTTTTGGGGCCAATAATTAAAAGGGCGACGACTAGTATTATTATAATTTCCTGCATTCCAAGACCAAACATGCCAGTTTATCCTTTATATTTTTGGGTTTTTACAAAACATTATTTTGTTGTTTGTATAATCTTTTTGCTGTAATGTCAACTGTATCTTAAGTAGCCAGAGGGTTTGAAACTCGGAATAAAGGATTCTGACCTAGTTAAGGATAGGAATTATAATAAAAGAGGTTTGAAATGAGTAAAACAATAATATTAAAAGATGACCGGTGTATTGATCATCTTACGAGTCCGGGGCACCCGGAGAGTCCTCAGAGACTAAAGTCCATATACAGTATGCTTAACCAAAATGACATGAAGGGCCGGTTTGAAGAGGTGTTGCCTCGAATGGCGACTAAAGAGGAGATCTCCTTGAATCATGATCAGAAATATATTGATATGATAGAAAATACAGCCGGAAGGTCTTTTACCAGCCTTGACGGTGACACAAATACCTCCGCCGGGTCATGGGAGGCCGCTTTACTTGCAGTTGGCGCTGTTCTTGATGGAGTTGACATGATTATGGAACAAAAAGCGGATAATGGATTTGCCCTGGTGCGTCCTCCTGGCCATCATGCAGAAGCTTCAAGGGCAATGGGGTTCTGTCTTTTCAATAATATTGCGGTGGGAGCACACTATCTGTTAAAAAAACACGGGGTTAAGAAAGTTTTTATTATTGACTGGGATATTCACCACGGCAATGGTACTCAGAATTCATTTTATTCAAATCCAGATGTATTCTATTTTTCAACCCATCAATATCCTTACTATCCAGGTACCGGTGCTGAGGATGAGAAAGGAACAGGTGAAGGGGCTGGTTATACCCTTAATGTTCCTTTGTCAGGAGGGCAGGGTGATGATGATTATTTAAATATTTTTGAAGAGGTTCTTGGACCTGCAATACATAAATTCAGCCCGGAGTTTATACTTGTATCCGCAGGGTATGACACCTATTTTCGTGACCCTCTCGGTACCATGAAGGTAACTGAAAACGGTTTTTACCGGATGACTGAATTTCTTAAAAAAATATCCATAGATGAGTGTAATGGCAGACTTTTTCTTGGTCTTGAAGGCGGATATCATATTGAAGGTATAACTGAGTCTGTTAAGCAGACAATACTTGCTCTTTCTACAGCATGATCTTTATTTTAAGAATGTAATATATGTCATCTTTTATAGTTAATGTTTGCATATATATGTATTATTCGACCAAAATTATCTTATTTTTTAATTTATTTAATTAAATGATTTTTTAGAGCTTGATCTGTGTGTGTAGGAGGTTTTTTAACATGAGAAATTTCTTGACATTATTGTTAGTAACTGTGTAAATTATCTAAAATAATTATAGATATATCTTGAATGAAAAAGGTTGTATAATGAGTCTTGACAAACTTGGAAATAAGATTGAAGCAATGGTTGACCGTTATGAAGAGATGAAGCGTAACCATGGAAGTTTTGAGACTCAGCTGAAGCAAAAAGAACAGGAGACACTTAAAGTAAAAAAAGAACTTACAAAAGCATTAAAAGAAAGGGATATGATTAAACAAAAGTTAGGTAATATAATATCAAAGGTAGATGATTTAGGTTTAATCTAGATGGTATAAAGCGTATGGGCGAATCTGTATCAATAGAAATAATGGGCCAGAAGTTTTTTATAAAAGATACACACGACAGAGAGTATATTGATCGTGTGGAGAAGTACATCAATGAAAAGATTGATGAGGTCAAAGGTTCAGGAAATACATCAATTACCACATATAACATGATGGTACTTGTAGCGCTTAATCTTGTTGATGACTGTTTTAATAAAGAGAGAGAACTTAAGCAGTTGCATGAAAAAATTGAAGAACGTTCTAATAATCTTATTGAATTTATTGATGCTAAAATGTAATATACTTTCTAGATAGTAAAACTATCATAAAAACGAGTCAAAATTTTTTATTGGGGGATATTAAATAAGGAAGTTTAAATTATTAATCAAGGTAAACAGTATTAATAATTATAATTTGCGGGATTTAGAAAAGAAATTATTAGTGTGAAAAGAAGTTTATAATCTTATATTGTTCTGTTGTAGAGAGTGTTATAACTATTACAACAATTTTTTTTAAAAAGGTTTTTAATAAATGGTTCGAACAATAGATATCAACAAGAATTTTAGATGGGGGAACACCCTGTTTGGATCATTTTAGATAATACCTGCCTTTTTTACACACATTAGTATATTTCTAGCAGTATAGAATCCCGTCGTTTTAACTTTTAAGATTCAAAATTTAAAATAATAACGGCTGTAAACGTCAGTTGAGCCAAAATCAGTATGATATTTTGCGGTTTGAAATTAGCTCAACCGTAAATAGCGAAGGAGGTACCATTGGATCCGATATTAACATTTATTATTATCATTATAGGAGCGGTTGCCGGTATTGTGGCAGGGTTTTTTCTAAGAAAAAAACTTGTTGAAAGTAAGTTGGCCACTGCTGATGAATCTGCAAAAAAGATATTCGCAGATGCAAAAAAAGAAGCAGAGAATCTGAAAAAAGAAGCTAGGCTGCAGGCCAAGGAAGATCTTTACAAGTCAAAAGCTGAATTTGAGAAGGAATCAAGAAATAAAAAATATGAGATGCAGAAGATGGAAAAGCGTCTCAGCCAGAAAGAGGAGAACCTTGAAAAGAAGGTTAACCTGCTTGATCAGAAGGATATTTCTGTTGCAAAACGTGAAAAAGCGCTTGAGCCCCAGGAAAAGAGAGTTAAGGAGATGGAGGAAAAATATACATCTGCCCTTGCGGAACAGAAAAAACTTCTTGAAAAAATATCCGGCATGACTTCATCTGAGGCTAAAAAACTTCTTATGCAGAATATTGAAAATGAAGCAAAACTTGATTCTGCAAGAACTGTAAGGCGAATAGAAGAAGAGACAAAAGAGAATGCTGACAAGATATCACGCAATATTATTGCCATGGCAATACAGAGATACAGTGCGGATTATGTAGCTGAGAAGACTGTTTCACTGGTAAACCTTCCAAATGATGAGATGAAGGGAAGAATAATCGGCCGCGAAGGCAGAAACATCAGAGCAATAGAACAGCTTACAGGTGTTGACTTGATTATTGATGACACCCCGGAAGCCATTTTGATATCATCTTTTGATTCTATTAAAAGAGAAGTTGCCAGGATATCTCTTGAGAAGCTTATAACGGATGGAAGGATACACCCTGCCAGAATCGAGGAAATAGTTGAAAAGGTTAAACAGGAAGTGGAGAGTACTTTAAAAGAGGCTGGCGAGCGGGTAACATTTGATGTTGGTGTACATAAGATAAACCCTGAGATTATAAGACTTCTAGGAAGGCTTAAATATCGAACCAGTTACGATCAGAATGTGCTGCAACATTCCATTGAGGTTTCCTACCTGTGCGGAATGATGGCGGCAGAACTGGGGATAAATATTAAAACAGCAAAAAGAGCCGGTCTTCTGCATGATATTGGAAAGGCTGTTGACCATGAGGTTGAAGGATCTCATGCTCTTATCGGTTCTGATTTGGCCAAGAAATATGGTGAGAACGAGGATATTGTCCATGCGATTTCTGCGCACCATGATGATATAAAACCACAGACGGTTATGGCGGTACTTGTGCAGGCGGCTGATGCCCTTTCAGCAGCACGCCCCGGCGCACGCAGAGAAATGCTGATGACATATGTCAAACATCTTAAAGACCTCGAGAATATAGCTAACTCATTTCATGGCGTCAGTAAGTCATATGCTGTCCAGGCCGGTCGTGAGGTCAGAGTCATCGTGGAGAGCAAAGATGTTTCTGATGATGCTTCAGTTGTAATGTCACAGGATATTGCAAGAAAAGTTGAAGAGGCCTTAACCTATCCTGGGCAGATAAAAGTAACTGTGATCCGAGAAACAAGGTCAATAGAATATGCTAAATAGACTTTGCCGGATTTTACAGTAATAAAAAAAGCGTAAAGAACTTATGAAGCTGCTGTTTATAGGTGATATAGTTGGTAAGTCAGGGAGAAAAGCGGTAAAAGATTTTCTCCCTTTACTTATGTCTGAATACAACCCTGATATTGTAATTGCCAATGGCGAAAATGCAGCGAATGGATTTGGCATAACTGCAAAAATTTCCCAAGAACTTTTTGACCTTGGAATCGAAGTTTTAACCACGGGTAATCATATCTGGGATAAAAAGGATGTATTGGAATATATTCAAAATGAAAGCCGGCTGATTCGTCCGGCAAATTATCCTGATAGAACACCCGGCAGGGGCTCTACAATAGTTATGACAGGAAGCGGGCATAAGGTCGCAGTCCTTAACCTGTCCGGCAGGATCTTTATGGATCCTCTGGATTGTCCGTTTAAGACTGCAGAGAAAGAGATTGAAATATTAAGGAGAGAAACAGATTTAATATTTGTTGATTTTCACGCAGAGGCAACAGCTGAAAAGATAGCAGCAGGATGGTTCTTTGACGGGAAGGTGACGGCATTGCTAGGTACTCACACTCATGTCCAGACAGCGGATGAAAGGATACTTCCTAATGGAACTGCATATATCTCTGATGTTGGCATGACAGGTTCTTTTGACTCTGTGATTGGTATGGATAAGGATATCTCAATAGAGAGGTTCAGGACACAGATGCCTGTCAGTTACAGGGTTGCTAAAGGCGATTTGGCTTTAAACGGTGTATTTGTGGACGTTGATGCAGATTCAGGCAAAGCAATAAATATTGAAAGGGTTCAGCTTGGCGAGTAAGGCTGCCTAAAAAAGAATAAGATTTTGGATGTGATTATGTCAAATGTATATGAGATTTTGAAACAGCGCGGTTTTGTTGAACAGGTGACAGATGAAACTGCTATTGTAGATATGTTAAAGTCCGAGATAACCTGTTACGCAGGTTTTGACCCAACGGCAACCAGCCTTCATGTGGGGCATTTGCTTCCGATTATGGCTCTTGCCCAGATGCAGCGGGCTGGACATAGGCCTATAGTCCTTGTGGGTGGCGGAACCGCAATGATAGGGGATCCCAGTGGGAAAAATGAGATGCGAAAAATCCTTACCCCTGAGGAGATTACAAATAATGCTGAGAAAATAAAAGAGCAGTTTGCAAACTACATTGATTTTAAAGGAGATAACTCGGCTTTGCTTTTAAATAATGCAGATTGGCTGACTCCTGTGAAATATATAGATTTTTTAAGAGATATTGGAAGACATTTCAGTGTGAACAGGATGATTGCTGCAGAGTCTTACCGGACAAGGCTTGAGACAGGGCTAAATTTTATTGAGTTTAACTATATGCTGCTTCAGTCTTATGATTTTCTACACCTTTTTAAAGAGCATAGTTGTGTACTTCAAATAGGCGGGAATGATCAGTGGGGAAATATCGTTGCGGGCATCGATCTTATTAGACGGGCAGCCTCAGGCAGTTCATATGGTTTAACTTTTCCCCTCATAACAACCGCGTCAGGCGCTAAAATGGGGAAGACAGAGAAGGGAGCTGTATGGCTCGCACCTGAACTGACCTCTCCCTATGACTACTATCAGTACTGGATAAATACAGATGACAGGGATGTCGAGCGTTTTTTGGCATATTTCACCTTTCTTTTAATGGAAGAAATTACAGCATTATTTAAGGACGACGGTGGTAATATTCAAAAGATCAAAGAG
>Ga0307988_1000480_pt1:0-2500 | contig 27830 bp, 27 predicted proteins | sample EllFjometagen183_FD_203166 | JGI IMG/M metagenome (GOLD analysis project Ga0307988, IMG submission 203166) | Marine microbial communities from Ellis Fjord, Antarctic Ocean - #183 | ecosystem: Environmental > Aquatic > Marine > Unclassified | place: Southern Ocean | collected 2014-10-08 | reverse complement strand
TTTTGAGGTTCTAACCTAGGCCCGTTATCCGGGTCGGGGACACTGTCTGGTGGGTAGTTTGACTGGGGCGGTCGCCTCCCAAAAAGTAACGGAGGCGCACGAAGGTTCCCTCAGGCTGATTGGAAACCAGCCGTAGAGTGTAAAGGCATAAGGGAGCTTGACTGCGAGAGAGACATCTCGAGCAGGTACGAAAGTAGGTCTTAGTGATCCGGCGATTCCGTATGGAAGGGTCGTCGCTCAACGGATAAAAGGTACTCCGGGGATAACAGGCTTATGCCCCCCAAGAGTTCATATCGACGGGGGTGTTTGGCACCTCGATGTCGGCTCATCGCATCCTGGGGCTGAACAAGGTCCCAAGGGTTTGGCTGTTCGCCAATTAAAGCGGTACGTGAGCTGGGTTTAGAACGTCGTGAGACAGTTCGGTCCCTATCTGCCGTGGGCGTAGGATATTTGAGAGAAGCTGTCCCTAGTACGAGAGGACCGGGATGGACGAACCTCTGGTGTTCCAGTTGTTTCGCCAGAAGCATTGCTGGGTAGCTAAGTTCGGTATGGATAACCACTGAAAGCATCTAAGTGGGAAGCCAGGCTCAAGATTAGATATCCCTTCTTGATGGAAACATCAAGATTAAAGACTCCTGGGAGACTACCAGGTTGATAGGCAGGGAGTGTAAGTTCAGTAATGAATTTAGCTTACCTGTACTAATAAGTCGTGAGGCTTAACCATTATTTATTTTTTAACTTTAAACTGAAATGAAAATCAATTTATCATATGTAAAAGTTTTTCGGTGGCTATAGCAAAGAGGCAACACCCGTTCCCATTTCGAACACGGCAGTTAAGCTCTTTAGCGCTGATGGTACTGCCGGGGCAGCCCGGTGGGAGAGTAAGACGCTGCCGAAAATTATATATTAAAAAGGATCTGTTGTATAACAGATCCTTTTTTTATTTTAAAACCATATAAAATATGATATAATTATAGTTTGTTATAAAAAGGTCAGGCATATTACGTTAAATACCGGCAATATTTCATATGATACGTTATATTTTTTATGGTTTTAAAAATAGTATTTTTTGTAGTTAACATAGTTTGTTGCTTAAAATGAAATATATTTTCACGGAGTCATAACATGTCAGGACATTCTAAGTGGAGTACCATAAAAAGAAAGAAGGGTGCTGCTGATGCAAAAAGAGGTCAGGCATTTACCCGCTTGATCAAGGAAGTAACTATTGCTGCACGTATGGGAGGCGGGAATCCGGAGGGAAACCCAAGACTGAGGACTGCGGTAGCTGCTGCAAAAGCTGAGAATATGCCAAAGGATAATATTGAAAGGGCGATAAAAAAGGGTACGGGAGAACTTGAAGGGGTTAATTATGAGGAGTTTACCTATGAGGGATATGGCCCGGCAGGTGTTGCAGTTTATGTAGAGATTATGACGGATAATAAGAACAGAACTGCTGCTGATGTGAGACATATTTTTTCAAAAAACAATGGAAATCTTGGTGAAAATGGATGTGTTGCCTGGATATTTGAGAAAAAGGGAACCTTTGCTTATGATAAATCAGAAGTTGATGAGGAAAAATTGATGGAGTATGTCCTTGACGCCGGTGCAGAGGATATTTCAGAAGAGGAAAATGTCTGGGTTGTAATGTCTGATCATAAAGATTTTTACACTGTAAAAGAAGCAATAGATAAGATTGATGCTCTGCCTTCATACACTGTAGCTGAAATAACCATGATTCCTCAAAATACAGTAAAGGTGGTTGGCAAGGGAGCAGAACAGGTGATTCGCTTAATGGATGCACTTGAAGAATGTGAAGATGTTCAGAATGCTTACGCAAATTTTGATATTTCTGAAAGCGAGCTTGAAAAGCTTGGCTAAAAAAATAGATATTTAATAACCTTGATAAAAGAGGGCTTTCATTGGAAAATGTAAGCCCTCTTTTATATTTCAGGTAGTTTGAAAAAATATGAAAGTTAAGAGATGACCCCGCATTTATTTTAAAGTAGTTTTGTTTCGATCTGATAATTTCGTTTGCTTTAAGGTATGGAAAATTTTCTGGACAACAAACAAATAAACGACGCTTGAAATTTGAATAAAAAATCTTTACTCTTAAGTATAAGAGATTCTACTGGTACGTTCCTGTCTTATGGATGACAGGATAGCTTATTGGCTTTAGACGAGCCCTTTAATAGAATTATATATTTATTATGATACTTTTTCGTGATAAAAAATTATTATCCCTTAAAGAAACAGGTTCTCACTACAGGGTGTCTACTGCAACATTGGCAAACTATATTCGTGAAGGCCGTTTGCAGGCAAAAGAGTTTGGCGGACAGTTGTATGTTGAAGATAGGACAGCTGAGATATTCTTTCAGCCCCGATGGCCACTTGAAAATCCCCCACCTGTGGCCGGGTCAAAATCCCCCACCCTCAGACAGCAGAACGGTTGTAAGTTAATCCAGTTTCTTTTTTAATGCAAGTCTTTTAGAAGCTTCTTTGA
>Ga0307988_1000479_pt1 | contig 27835 bp, 35 predicted proteins | sample EllFjometagen183_FD_203166 | JGI IMG/M metagenome (GOLD analysis project Ga0307988, IMG submission 203166) | Marine microbial communities from Ellis Fjord, Antarctic Ocean - #183 | ecosystem: Environmental > Aquatic > Marine > Unclassified | place: Southern Ocean | collected 2014-10-08 | reverse complement strand
TGGCAGGGTGGACGCTACACCTTTGACGGTACTACATGGGCGGAAGTCGCAGGCTGGGTTGATCCTAGGATCTCTGAGATCGCTAGATTACAAGCTGAGATTGATGCTTTAAATGCTTAAGGAGAGATGATGACAACAAGTAAAGCACTGGCACATATGCCCATGTATAAGGAGTGAGGGATGGCGGTATTTAACGAAGACGTATATTTTGCAAACAAGCTAGCATCCCTAAATGCAACCCCTGGAGGCACACAGTACACTGATGCATCTATGAGGGAAGCTTTCAGTAATGCAGGGCTTACGGCCGAACAGCATTATGAGCAGTTTGGGAGGGATGAACAGATTAACCCGTATGCTGCTGGCGGTCTCACAGCGCCTACTACGGGGGCAACGACGACCCCTACAGCCGTACAGTCCCAGACCTTCGATGAGGGGATATACTGGCAGAACAAGGCTGATGATCTCAATGCAAACTCTCAATCAGGCAGGACGAACTGGGATGCTACAGCCGTTAAGAACTATGTAGAGGACGGGGGCTTCACTGCTCAGTCGCACTATGAGCAGTTCGGCAAGGATGAGGGTGTCAGCCCCTACGGCTACCAGGAAGCTGAAGTGGTACCACCACCCATTGTGGACAGCAGGACTTATGGAGATGTAGCTAACGAGATGGAGCTGAGGGATGGCTTAGATTATGTAGACCCTAATAAGTCTACAGTAGCTGGACAACTGGAGCAACTCTTCGCTGATGAGAGTTCATACCTCGAACAGGCTAGGCTAGGAGCGGAGAGACAGGCAGCAAGTAGGGGCATGTTGAACAGTAGTATGGCAGCAGGCGCAGGAGAGGCAGCAGCTATACAGGCAGCCTTACCGATAGCTGAGCAGGACGCAGGGACTTATGCTGCTGCCCAGGGTAGACAGCAGGAAGGTGAGATAACTAGTACGATACAGGGTGAGGCGTATAATGCACAAGGTAGGTTACAGGATCAGGCAGCCTTACAGACGATGGACCAGACTGCACTAGAGGGTGATATAGAGCTGGCAATACAGGATGCTGGCTATACATCACAACTAGATATGCAGAATGCTGCCTATGCTGATGATAGGAAGGCTATAGAGCTAAGTGCTACTATCCAGTCTGCTAGGGATACTTGGACACAGGCTGCTACTATGGAGAGGGATGCTATACTAGCTGAGAATACTAGGTTAATCACACAGATGGGTATTGATTCTACTACGGCTACAGCATACTCTCAGACCCTTAGCAACTTAACGGACTCAACGTTATACACAGTTAATAATATACTGAACAATATGGATATAGGGGATGTCCCTGCAGCTATGGAGTCCTTGAAGTTATTCTTAGGATCTACTGAGCTAGGGAAGAACATATATCTACCGGATGTAGATCTAGTGGGAGGTGCATAATGGACTTTGACTTTAGTGGAGGCAGGGAGGACTACCTGTCTGGTGGTGAATATGGTACCACTATGGACTTTGACTTTAGTGGAGGCTGGGAGGACTACCTGTCTGGTGGTGAATATGGTACCACTATGGATGATTGGGTAGATGATGATTGGTTAGATTACGAGGATGAGGATGAGAGCTGGCTTAGTGGTATAATGGACTCACTCAGTGCTGTAGGTTCCTCAGTACTAGAGTGGGGAGTTGCGAATCCTGGGCCAGTCTTCACGGGCATCTCAGGTGCTGCCGGTGCTGCACTTAGTTACCTAGATGAGCCAGAGAATGAATCCCAGACTGATTACTATAGGGATAGGAACGCTAGGCATGATCAGGGTATGAGGGATTACGTAGCCAGTAAGAAGGCCCCTGTGTCTCCGGAGACAGCCCCAGTGCCTACTAGTGCACTGAACCTCTTTGAGGATACCCAGCGAGCTACACAGAGCGATAAGTATAAAGTGGATGGGACACAGAATCCTAATTACCAGGGGAAATGAGATGGCAACTGATAGGTATGGAAATCCCATAGATATACATCAAAGGGCTATTGATCCTATATCCTATGAAGACTATGTAGGTGGGGAAAATGAGTCTGAGGGTTATGAGGGAGGTACTGATATCGGTGGAGGTTTAAGTGCCGCAGTAGGTATCGGAGCTAGTGGCCTTAAGATGGGTGGTGTAGACTTAGGACCCTTGGGATATGGTGTGGGTGCCATCCAGGATGCAGCAGAAGGTAAGTCAGCGGAAGATGTAGGTCTTGGAGTCGTTAAGGATGTCGCTAAGGATGTTGGTGGTGCACTAGCTGGACCCATTGGGAGAGGCGTAGTAGGTATAGCGACTGCTAAGGATCCAGCCACAGCCGCTAAGAGCTTTGGAGGCTCAGTGGTAGGGGGTGTACTAGGCGGAGTAGTGGCTGGACCTGTAGGTTCCTTCGTCGGGAGTAAACTAGGCTCCTTGGCTGCTAGTAATTTTGATAGTATCAGTGATGCTGTAAGAAATCCCGCTGAGGCTTGGGGTGATCTTTCTAATAATAGAATTGGTGAGACAGAGAGGGATATTCTAGAGGATGCTGGCTATAGCTACGGAGAATCCAAGGCTGCCTATGAGAGGACACAGAGTGAGATAGATCAAGGTGATGCTGCCGGATACGGAGGTATCGCTGATAGTCTGGGAGATGCTGTCCATGAGAGGACACAGGGTTTGATAGATCAAGGTATCGCTGATAGTCTGGGAGATGCTGCGGCTGGTGGTGATATAGGTGATGCAGGTGACGCTCAGGGGTCCTCAGGTTCTGGGGCAGGCATGGGTCCAGGTTTATAACAGGAGAGGATAGATGATAGAGAAGATGAAGGGTGAAGCTAAGAGCTTCCCTAAGGATAAGAAGCAAGCCGAACAGTTCACACTGCAACTCATTAAGATCATCCATGAGGATGAGGAGCTGAAGAAGATCCTACAACAACAGGCATCTAGTCAGGCACCTCCATCCACCGTAGTCGGTGGGATAGCAGCACAATTACTCACGCTACTCTTTATGAAACTGAGGGAGCAGATACAGGGATCACGAGTGAACAGTAAGTTCGTCATACAGATCATAAGGGTAGCCATTAAGGAGATAACCGCACTAGCACAAGCTGTAGGTATGCGTATGTCCGTAGAGGATGAGAGGGCTGCCGCTAAGATAGCTGGAGATGCACTTGATGGAGCTATGAGAGGGAAGGGGCCACAAGCACCGCAGGGTCAAGGTGGCCTACAGCAGGCACCACAGGGTATGCTGCAGGGAGGCATGTAATGGCTAAGTCAATAGGTGGTGCACTGCTCCGTGGGGCACTAGGTGGTATACAGGCGGGTGCAGGAGCGAAGGCACTCAGTCTAGGCGAGGAAGCTAAGCAGGCTAGGGCAATCAGTCTGGAATCCCTGAAGCAGACGGGGCGTATGAAGGTAGTGGAAAGGCAGGGTGAGATTGGTAATGTTAGACAATCAAATTTGATTGTGGCTAATAAGGATGCAGCGAAACTAGTGATGGAAGAGGGTACTAGGCAGTTTGATACTAATACTGCGCTAAAAGAGCATGGGATTAAGAATGCCGAGGATATTCTCACGGAGAAGAAGAGACGTAACTTAATACTCGAAGCTGAGGCTGAGAGGGCTGCTAAGGCTAGAGAGGACATCACAGTATCAGAGGGAGCTAAGGGTCGTGCAGCTAAGAGGGAAAATATTGGACTTGAGGGTAGGATACGGGCTGTCTTGCAGACTGCTCAAGGTAAGACAGCCCTTCGTAATAGCATAGAGGTCATTAAGGAGAAGAGTGCTGGTGAGGACACGGTACGTATGAAGAACCTAGCCCGCATCAGAGAGACCGATGGATATAAATCTATGACTCCGCAGGATCAAGGTTGGTATGATGCTGAGTTCCTTACGAATGGTAAAGTTGAGGAGGGTAACTACAAGTCACTCATGGGGTTCGGAGCAGGTGTTGAGATAGATGCTCCTACGTCTGCACAGTACCAAGACGCTAAGGATCTGCTAGGTGATATGAAGGCAGTGAGTGGTATGGGACCTCATGCCCAGTATATCTACTTCATGATAGAGGCTACAAAAGCTGCTAATCCTACGGTTGATATTGGATGGGGTACTAAAGATTTGAAGAATCCAGAGGATGCTATTAAGGTAGCACAACAACTTATAAGCAAAGAGTTATCCTACTCTGACTTCGCTATGTTCAGTCCAGACTCAAAGGAGCTAGTCTTTGGGGCTATGTCGGAGTTAGAGAAGATTATGTATCCAGAGACAACTAGACTGGGGAGTCTGAAGGGTGTACCTAGAACTGAGAGGGATATACCGATACTTGGGACTGGAGAAATATCTAATATCCAACCAGGGGCATATGGTGATGATGCAATACCCGAACAGTTTGGTGGAATTAAGGGTGCATTCCAGAAGCTAAAGACTGACTACGACGCACGACAATAACAGGGGAACAAGAAGGCTATGGGATACTTCGAAGACAACGCAGATATGTTTGTCCAGTATGATACGGATCGAATGGTAGAAGAGGGTAAGGGTGTAGCAGAGGAGAGAGGGACTACAATGGATATCTTCCATGACCTCTATCTCGGAGTGGGTGATGCAAGTAAGTTGATTGGTGAGGCCACGGGATCGCAAGTAATGCTTGATATCTCCAATGCAATCGGAGCATCTGAGTTTGCTAAGCCGGATATCTCCCAGCAGTATGGGCAAGGACGTGTTGGTCGTATAGTCGATGGTATCGCCAGGAGTGCACCAGTATCATTGGCAATTGGCGGTACTACTCTTGCTGGTGGAGCACTAGGCGGAGTACCTGGTGCTATTGCCGGATATGGTACAGCTATGGGTATCTTTGCTAAGGGTACAAATAAGATTAACCTAGATGATATTAAAGCTAATTATCCAGATATGGACCCACAGAAACAGAAAGATGTCGCTATGGCACTGACTGGGTGGGAGGTACTAAGTGAGGTTGGTGGTCAGGTCATCCCTGTTGGGATAGGAGCAGCAGTAACTAAGGGCCTTACCAAGAGTGCAACTAAGAACCTCGGTAAGGCTATGATTGCGGAGGGTCTCTTAACCCCTACTACTGCCTTGAACCATGTGATTAAGCAGGTAGGCCCTAAGGAGATTGTTAAGGGCCTCGTCGGTGGTGATATGGCCGGTGGTCTCTCTGAGGTAGTGAATGAGATAGGGCAGTCGTATACCCGAGAGTCTGCTGGTATGGAGGCACGTCAGGCAGACCTAATAGATGTATATTTCATTGGCTCAGGAATGAGTACCGTCCTTGCTGGTGGCACTATGGCGTTGGACACTGCAGCGAAGAGTAAGGTCAGGAAGCAATTAGAGCTAGACCTTCAGTCAGAAGACTCTAATACACGAGAGAATGCAGTGGCTACTATATCTTCAGGTCTAAGTAATATTGATCCAGAGATTGGTGATAAGTTCCGTATAACCTTAATGCCTAGGGCATTAGAGGGACCGGTAGACCTTGGAAGTGTAGTAGATATCCATGAGTCCATCATAGTGTCTCCGGAGACAGTGATAGCTGAGAATAGTGACATACCTACATCTAGTGATCCTATGGCTGATGCTCAGGCACAGGATCGCGCGGATGCTGAGAAGTTACCAGAGATCTACGAGGAGACTAGACGACTGGATGAGGGTGGGGCCACAGGCGGACAAGGTAAGCCATATGATCCTAATGCTGTACGGGATAAGAGGGCTGAGAAGGAATCCCTAGCATACCGTAAGGATAAGGAAGATAAAAGGATGGAGGCCCTTGAGTTGAAGGAGGGTAGGGAGTCTTTCGCTAAGGGTGACCCGCTGACTGCTACCTTCGACGATGCTATGGCACTGGAGGAAGCCTCAGATGTACCTGGTGGGGTAGAGGAGCTGAGGAGGCAGAGGATAGCAGGGGAGATAAAGGAATACAATACTACATTACTGGATGTATCTACTGACCCCGCGGCCTTCAAGATCTTTAAGCAGGACAGTAAGAGATTACAGGAGACTCTGGATCTAGATGACAATAGATCTAAGGCAATACGTAAGGGTATGGCTAAGGTCATCGAAGATACTAATAAGGTAGCGGAGATTACCGATCTTGATGAGTTGATGGTACTTGAGAAGGGTATAGAGAAGACACAACTACAGATCCTTGCAGCAGTCGATAAGGCTAGAGGAGCTAAAGGTGATAAGAAAGTTAAAGTGGAGAGTAAGGTTCAACCTGTGGAAGCGAAGGCTACTAAGGTGTCTCCGGAGACAATAGGTAAGCCTAAAGACATTAATAATCTTAACAAGGAACAGAGGGCAGAAGTCAAGCAAGCTATGGAGGATAGTGCCAGTCAGAAGGATGCTATTGATCTCGTAACGGCTGACTTCACCTTTGAGCAGATGGAAGAGATGAACCTAGAGATGATGGATGGTAAGTCTCTCAGTGATGCTATAGAGTCCACTAAAGCAAAGAGGAAGAAGAAGCCTGTAGTCACGACTACCTTTGAGAAGCCTGAGGTTGCCCCTGAGGCACCTGTTGTACCTAGAGCTACATACGTAGCACCTGAGGCTAAAGAGGCCATAGTGGACCCAAAGAATCCACAGAGAGTGAAGACGGAAACTAAGAAGACTAAGAAGGGTAAGGATGCCTTTGTAGGTGCTACGTATGATAATGGTACTACGATTACTGAGTCTGGCAGTAAGTACGCAGATAGGAAGTATATCGTTAAGATAGGTGATAAGAGTTATAGGGCTGGCACACAGACCCTGGCGCATAAGGGAGCCATAGGTAAGGTAGAGTTAGTGCCCTTTGAGGATAAAGCTAAAGAGACTGTACAGACGAGGGAGGCTACTAAGCTCACACCAATAGAGAAGGACCAAGTAGCACTCCTGACCTTGAAGATCGGTAAGCTTACCGATAAGCAGAGGGTTGCATGGGAGAAGGCCAGGGAGGATAAGGAGTATACTGGCCCACAGAACATGGATCAGATGGTCTATAATCAGATGGTCTCTAAGGTCAGAGGTAAGACCAAGGTGGAGGATGAGGGAAATATAGGGTTTGCCCTAAACAAGGCAGTCCAGGAGCATGGATCAGGCACTACCATTGCACAGGTCCGAGAGGAGTTAGTGAAGCTGGAGAAGTCCATAGAGAATACTACTGAGGAAGCTAAGAAGAGTGATGAAGGAATCAGTAGGGCTACTGTCTCCGTAGACACCTTGTATAATGAGGGGGCTGATGTCACAGAGTCTATGGATGACGTAGAGACTGATGATGTTAGTATAGTTGCACCAGAGGGTGGCATGGCTACTGTAGATCTGGATGATGCCGGTGTAGCCGCGCAGGTAGGTAAGGGTGCTTATGAGTTAAAGAAATATAACTATGTAAGCGGCACTAAGGTCAAGGGTAAGACTAAGGACTCCATAGTACGTAGTGGTACAGCAGATGGTAGGTATTACATAGAGTCCCAGACTGTAGACGGTAAGGTCAATGTAACCCTGATGTCAGAGGGCAAGATAGTGCAGAGGAACTTCACGGAGCCTAAGGAAGCTATGGACTGGGTTAAGGAAGAGGATGAGAGTAATGCCCAGATAGAGAAGGAGAGGGCTGGCAAGAAGACTACAGTGAGAAGACGTAAGGGTGCTAAGGATACAGTTATCAGTAAGTCTCTCGGAGAGAACATGATTACTGAGACTAACTGGGAGGTCTCTAGTAGACTGGCCGATAATGATGGTAGCGCACAGTTAGCTATAGTCAATATGATAGACCAGTATGCAGGGAAGATACCTGTGGGGAAGTCTGATGTAATGGAGAGGCTGGTGGTACTGAGGGATAACTGGCTAGAGGCAGAAGGGCAGCTCAAGTCTATGTTCCCTACTGGTAGAGCTATGTTGGAGCAAGTGGCTGAAAGTAGTGATCAGGAGGCAGCAGCACTAGCTAAGTACCTACTGAAGCGTGGTAATACCAAGATGCTTGATGATGTAACGGTACGGTTAGGCTTCGAGGATAGCTATGATAGCGAGACTAATACTATAACTATTCGGATACCAACACGGGCTAGCACTAGGCTTCACGAGGTCGTCCATGCTATGACAGTCCAGCAGCTAATCGAAGAGGGTGTTGATGGCCCATTGACTAAAGAGATCGAGGGGCTACAAGAGGAGTTCAAGAAGGAGGCCATGAAGCAAGGCCTACTGACTGAGATGGACCTTGAGATGCTTGACGGTCTAGAGAGTTCAGAGGACTTCTTAGCGGTTAGGGATCAGTATGATTTTACTAATGAGGATGTAGCATATGCTATGCTGAATCCCAAGGAGTTCCTCTCTCAGGCATTCAGTTCTAACACTGTACAAGGTGTCCTTGGGACTACCAAGACGGGTAAGACCTCACTGCTTGATAAGTTCCTGCAGTTTATCATGAAGACACTTGGTATATCCTCAGAGTATAAGACCGCTATGAGTGATGTCCTGCAGCTAACTGAGAAGATATCCTGGGTGGAGACTGAGGGATCTAGTGGTAGTAAGAGCCTCTCCGTCAAGAAGAAGGACGAGAGGGTTCCAGATACCGACACAGTAACAGCAGTCATCATGGCCGGTAAGTCGGATAAGGCTACTACGATCAAGGAGAAGCTATGGGAGACAACTGGTGATATCCAGAAGTTAGCTTCTGATCTACTAAGGCCTATCTCGGATATCATTGAAGAGAGGAGCAAGAAGATCCATGGACAACTTATGAAGTTTGAGTCTGAGTTGATCCAGAAGCAGAAGGAGTACTCAGCAAAGACTAAGCCCTTCATGAGGTGGTACGATAAGTTAACTAAGTCTCAGCAAGTGCGGTATGATATCGCACTGATGAATAGTAACCTAAAGAAGAACCAGAAGATAATTGATGAGATACCATCATCTATTATGGTCCCACTACGTGAGGTACTTGATGAATTAAGATCACGAATGGAAGACGTAGGTCTATCTAATGTTGAGAAGGAGTACTACTTTCCTCGTAGACTACAGAATGTTAAGGGATTCATGGAGTACTCACTAAGGAATAGTACAGCTAAGGGTCCTATAGGTCAAGCCTTCAAGGAGGAGAAGATAAGACTAGGTGTCAAGGTGTTAACACCAGAGCAGGAGACACAGGTAGTATCTAATATGATGCAACAGGGTTACATCTCTCAGTTGCCTAGGCCAGGAGCCGACAAGAAGAGGTCAGTACCATTTGTCTCCGAAGACACCTATGAGTTCTATGGTAATAGTAATGACGCCTTGGTGGCTCATATCTTTGAGATGAACGAGAAGATAGGGCAGAGGGAGTTCATAGGAGGGAGCACGAGGAAGGCGGATGTAGCAGAACTGACTAAGTTAGGCAAGAAGATCAACAAGATGCCCGAGGGTGCTGAGAAGAAGGCTGCTATAACTGAGTGGGATTCACAGGCTAAGGTACTGGAGGACCTAGAGACTGATTTAGAGAATAGGCTATCAGGGCTAATAGGCATGGAGATGCAGGAGAAGTCTGCTGATGAACAGCAAGAGGTCTTTAATCTGATCAGTGCCAGGATGAGACAAAAGGGTGCTCATGGTGTCGTAGAGGGGATGAGGAACATAGGGTATATTATGACTATGGGTAACTTCTTGTCTGCGCTGACACAATTAGGTGATATACCAATACTGTTATACGCTAATAGGAAGGCCGGTATCTCTACTAACTTGAAGGCAATAGGTACAGCCTTCAGGAATGTATGGAAGGTCATGAGGAGTGAGATGGCTGGTGAGATAGGTGCTACTGATGCCTTCGTAGATCAGGCAGACTTCACTAACCAGATGAGGGAATTTAGTACGGCGACTAATGGTACTGCCAGGTGGGTTGACAAGGCCTTCCAGTTATCAGGATTGAAGTATACGGATCTGATTGGTAAAGAGGCCTTCATGCAGTCCTCATATGCTAAGTATCGTAAGGTTGAGAACAAGCAACTCTTTATGGATAAGTTTGAACCTATGTTTGGGAAGGGTACTGAGAAGGTATGGCAGGATATACAACTAGGTAAGAAGACTAACGGAGATGTAATGACCGTACTGATTGCCGAGTTAGCAGAGTGGCAACCTATATCATTATCTCAACAGTCTAAGCAATACCTGAAGAGTGCTAATGGTCGTATATTCTACATGCTTAAGACGTTCACCCTGAGGGCTACCTCAGGTGCGATAAGAGATGGCGCTAAGACCATGAGGAAAGGTGGTAAGGCCAACGTAGCCAAGGGTGCTGCACAAATAGCTAGTATCTTAATGCTATATGCTGTAGCTGGTGCCGGACCTGATGAGCTGAAGGATATGCTAAGAGGTAAGGAGTCGAGCTTCCGTGATAACGTAGTGGATAACTTCATACAAATGGGTCTGATGTCTAGGTTCAGCCTGGAGAAGGGCCTACGTAGTGACTCACTGACTAAGACGTTACTGGGAGACCAGTTGCCACCCTTTAGATATGCTGATAATATGATAGCTGATATCTATGCACTATTCAATGAGGACAAAGAATTCAAGGGTAAGTTCTTACAGCATGTACCACTCGGAGGTAACATAGCGTACGGTAGATCTGATGCGGGACAGGCCACGTATGCCAAGCAGGATAGGAAGAAGATACTCGATAAGGTTAAGGATAACAGGAAGAATAAGAGGGGTCCATATAGTGGCAGCCTGAGTAAGGAGATCCGAGAGTATAATAAGAAGGTTCCTAAGGATAAGAAGATAACTAGTTCAACAATAAGTAGGGCATACAGTAAAAAGGATTAGTGATGGCAGACGGACCAAGGAAGGAGGAGAGGAGGGGGATAAGCTGCAGCCCTGAGACTTGCCAGTATCATGATCTAACTGAGTCGGTAATTACTGACCTCAAGGAGGCCGTCCATAAGCTTATGGAGGGGCAGGATATGATGAGGGGGAGTCTTATACAGATGACTGAGGCATTCAAGGCAGTGGAAAGACTTGAGGATAGTCTCAGGAAACTAGAGGAGGAGGTTAGGTTTGCTAACAGGGGGCAGGATAAGAAGATTGATTCGATAAGGGTCTTCATGTATAAAGCTATAGGTGCTGCTAGTGCTGCTGCTGCTATCCTGACATACCTCTCTAAGTCCATAGGAGATTAGTATGACTATCGTATACGGGAGCAGGAAGGGGCAGAAGGAGCAGGATGTTAATATCCAGGACCAGACTACGGATACCCTTATCCTACCATTAGTACAACTAATAGGCACTACGACACTAGCTACCGTAGTGGTTGCAGAGGACACGAGTATCCTAGTGGTTAGTAATGCAGGTATGACCGTGGGAGATCACCTTAGGGTCATCAGTGTGGGTGGAGATAGGTATTATGCTGGTACTATTGTGAGTATCGCTGGGACTACTATCGGAGTAGATAGCCCGATGGACTATCCATATGAGGTAACATCTGAGGTAACCTTTGGTAATATCAATTTGGCCGTGGATGGATCAGTAACTCCAGTACACTTCCACTTAAGGACAGGCTCCCCTAGTACACCAAGTGCCGTAGACATCACGAGGATGCTAATGGTATGTCAGTGCGCTAGCGGTGTAAACCTCAGCCTCTTTGGTGACTTACCGGCACTGACGAAGGGCATGGTATTCAGGGAGCAGAATGGAAACTTAAGGAATATCTGGAACATAAAGGATAATGCCGGACTAGTAGGTATCTCCTATGACTGGACACCCTTTACCGCCACCAACCCTCAGCAGGGTGTTGATGGATTCTCATGGAGATTAACATTTGGGGGACCGAATAAGATAGGAGTAGTACTCAGGGTGGAATCGGATGGACAACTGGGGATTATAGTGCAGGATGATCTATCAGGACTCACAAGCCTCTTCTGTATACTTGAGGGGCATGTAGTAACTGGAGACTAAGTGTCTCCGGAGACACTTAGGGCCATAGGATCTCAATGATCCTATGGCCCTTACTTGTTTATAGGACTTACAGCTCACACTGTCCACCTTGGCACGCAAGTGTCAGGTGACTGGTTGTACTATCCATCTTCTCGTACTCAGGGAGTCTCTCCCAGTCAACAGAGAGTGGAAAGTAAAGGAGTACCTCCTCGTACTCAGCTTTTGTAACCTCAAGATACGGCTGGGATGCCCTATCATACACAAAGTCATCAATAGGGAAGAAAGAGAGACCTCCTATCACATCCCAGTTCTTATATACCCAAGCCTGTACATCAAGGAAGTCATCATCAGTATAGTATATAGTCTGGGAAGGATTACCATCACACCACTCCTCCCTGTATACCTTCCATAACTCCAGTTGCTCCATAGCTCCTAGATCCCTGGAGCACTTTGAACCTGCTGGGCTCTTGATAGGGAACGTGAAGATAGTCTTATTATCCTTCACTACACAGGGTATGCCCTCCGACTTCATCAGTTCTGTCAGAGGGTCCTTCGAGTCTTGAGTGACCCTACGTAAATAGTAAGGAGAGAACCTAGGGTGTATACCAGAAGATGTACCGCAGAGTTGTGAGACAGTACCTGAGGGCTTTATAAGTGTTATATGCTTAGATGCAGGGATACCTAGCTTGAGGGATAGCTCCTTATTAGCTGCAATAACTACACCCTTGAGGTCTCTTAACCACTCTACTAGCCGGTCTCCAGAGACACTCCCATTCATCACTGCATGGTCCATGATACCCGTTAGTGATACACCTAGTAATCTCTCCTCTTCCTGATTATCCCGCCATGTATTACGGAGATACCTGAAGTCACACAGAGTAGCTTGCAGTGTACCCAGTACCGTAGCTGCATATACCTTCCCTCTGAGATCTTCTAAGGTATCATCTGGACGTATAATAACTTCACTTAGATTACAGAGACCTCCTGAGTCCCTGAGTATAGCTTCTCCGCACGGATTCAGAAGGTAGTCTCCCTCGTACTCCCTCCCTGTTTGCTCTGCCTTATCCTTCAGTGCTACCTTATTTACCATACCTCTCTCTCCAGCCTTAGAGCTGTAGATGTTCCTCATCTCCTTAGTGAAGGCTTGAAGATCAGGCTTCTCCGTGTATGCTACACTATTATTAGAAAGCATTCTCTGAGGATTAGTGAGATACCATTCACCACTCTTAGCCCTAGCCATCCTATCATCCGTGAGATTACTAAGGGAGATACAGGCTGATCTCCTAACTGAGCCGACTATAACAGTATCAGCTATCTTACAGATAAGGTCATGACACTCTAGGCTATTAAGCCTACGCCCAGTTGCCTTGGCGAATACCTGGACAACGTACCGGAAGAGCTCCTCTAGTGGTTCAGGTCCGCTTGCCCTACCTCCGAAGGTCTTTAGTCTAGCACCAGCAGGACGTACAGAAGAGGTATCCCAGAGTGCTACCTCGCCTATGTATAAGAGACCTATAAGCTGCTTCAGTGCCTTCGCCCACCCTATCTTACTATCATGGACATCAACGATAGTGTCTGTATCATGTAGCACGGAAGGTATCTCAGGCAATCCACAGATATATTGACGTTCTACTGAGAACCCTACACCACATCCACACATCAGTAGGTAAAAGATCTCGTCGAATACTCTCTGATCCTTCACTGCTATAGCTGCACAGTTGTACCCTGCAACATTGTCTCTATCCAGAGCAGGCCCAGCGGTCATCAAGGATCTCATGGATGGCATAACCTCCATAAGTCTTACACCACTCATGGCCTCATTGATAGTTACAGACATCTCTGGGTACTTACCGATCCAATAGTCCTCCAGCCTATCTACAGTCTCATCCCAGGCCTCCCTCCTGTTCTTCTCCTCCAACCACCTGCTATACTTTGAGAGGTGTATATACTCCTTCATCTTATCATCTACATTAATCATCTATCAATCCTTCGGATACACTAGTTGCATCCTGTGCAATACACCTTGCTCAGTGATGAAGACCCACTGAGCACCACAATCACATGAGAAGTTATGGTCCGTATAGGACCCATGGACATTCTGCCCTAAGTAGACCCCTTGGGCACTACAGTTCAGACAGTCTGCATCAGCATCTCGTAGCTTAAAACCACCCTTAATCTTCATAAGTGTCTCCGGAGACATCAGTATCATCACGGTATAGTGCAATCGCTACCACTCCTTAAACATGCCCTTGATTAGATCCTTATTGGATACTATCAAGCTGTAGAAACCACTGGCTATACAGCTAGTATCCTGCTCACTCATCTCTACTCCCTGGATATCCGCTATAATATGGAGTACCTCATGGAGCAGGACACTGTCCTTCATACCCTTCTCCATCTCACTGCATATATGAATCTTAGAGTTCTTAAGGTCAGCCCTGCCCATGGCCCCAGCAGCCCACCCAGACCCATCATCATCTATTACTGTAAACTCTAGATCTAGCAGCTTCACTGTCCTACTCATCTCTTCATCTCCGGTCTAGTACAGGTAGGACAATATACCTTGATATAACTCAATGGTACTCCTAGTCCCTCCCATATCTTAATATGTTCAGCCCAGTACTTCTTACAATCCTCACAGTTATACGTAAGCCTAGTGCTCATCCCTCCCTCCTCCCTTAGTACACCTTACGGCCAGCTTTAAAATTCTCAATATCTCCATGTATTGTATTGTATCCTCCATCACCCCATGAGACTGCACCACCTTCCAGTAACCTGAAGCCACCATTGTTCCCGATACACCTCTTCAGGTTACCACCCTCACACTTAAAACAAGGACCCTCCCCTAGTGCCCTATCCTCTACCTTGAGGAATCTCTCCACCTCCCAGCTACACTCATCACACTTGAACAGATAGATTGCCACTAAGACCTCCCATTAGCTGCGAGACCTAAGCCCTTACTGTACTTACTAGCCTGTCTCCGTGTAGGCTCAAGACCAACACGCTCACAGGCTGCCTTGAACCTAGAGGATTCTAGTGTTCCATTGTTCTTATCAGTAGCCACTAACTTCCATGCGTTAACATCCGGTCCACTTCTTGGATACTTCTTAATCTCATCGTACATTACATCTCCTCCATGGAGTTCTATAAGTCTTAACTGGCCTTAACTTCTTCCACTTCTCACAACCCTCAGCACAACACTTAGATGGTGAGGCCTCCTTACATCCGCATAGTATCACTGATCCCCCTCCTTGTAGTTATGACATCCTATCACATAATATATAACCTTCATGAATCTCATAAAGGGAGGGGCAGAATGTAGTCCTATTCCCTACCCTCCCTACACAGCAAGCTACCATAAAACACTCAGCAACACATAGACTCCCGTGAGCTAAGCGGGTACTATGTTTACTGACTTCAAAGGATCTATGATAACAGACTCCGCATCTCTCAGTCTCGATGTACTCCATGCTTCCACACTCTGGACATTGCACTGCCATTGCATCACCCTCTGTACTTGCTCAGTCTGTCTCACTGCATCATTAAGTGCATTATGATCATTAGAACCCTCCATCTTCACAAACATATCCAGTGTACGACAGTCCCTGCTGGACCAATAAGGAAAGGGATTCTCCAAGTTCCTATTCAACCACTTGAAGTCTATAGAACCACGGGACCATATCGACTGTATCTTATAATCTTGACGTAGGCGGGAGACTAGGAAGTCTATTGACTTCCATGGGTATAGCTTACCGGATAGTATAAGTCTGTCGAACTCCTTCCGGTTAGTTCTGTGCCACCACGCTACTGTGTCTGGATTAACAGTACAGCCATCGGCTACTTGAAACCTCATATCATACTCTTCGTAATACTTAGTGTATATCACATCCTTATCAAAGACTGTCAGACCCATGCTAAGGATCACACTGTCTTCGGAGACACCAAGTGACTCAAAGTCTATCATAATATCCATCAGTACTCTCCTAGCTTATCCCAGGCTTCCCATGCATCCTTCTTAGTCTCAGCTTGTACCACCACAACGTACAAAAAGTTAACTGTACACTCCTTACATACAGCACACCATCTCTTCGTACCAATTAGTACCATCTTAACCTTATCGCCACACCATGGACATACCCTATGCTTAGCCATTATCAATCCCCTTCGTATATTATTAAGGCCTCTAAGAATCCAGACCAATCTACTACGCCAACCTTATAGAGTGCCTCAAGCATATTAGCTTTATCTATCAACTCATCATACTCTTCTCTACTAATCTCAACGGTCTCCTGTGTGGCCATGACCACCCTCCCCTCTCTCAGTCTTACCTAGTTCCTTAACATCCTCATATGATCCTAGATGTATAGGCATTGTAAGCAGTTGCGCTACCCTATCACCCTTCTTAATATAGTACTCATCCCGTCCATGGTTGTACAGATGAACCTTCACCTCACCTATAAACCCACTGTCAATACAGCCAGCCCCAACCTCCAATCCGTACTTAACACTAAGACCACTCCTACTCCAAAGTAGTCCAACAGAACCCTCAGCTATACTCACGTGTAATCCGGTGGATATAATCTCATGATCACCCGGCCTGATGAGAATACTCTCAGATGATTTCACATCCTGCCCTGCATCTAACTTATGCGCTCGTGTGAGAGACCCTGATCTCTTCTTACTCCTCACTGACTGGAATGTGCCATCTTCATTCCTCGTAATAGTATTATTGACATTATGATAACTTGTATGATCTCCAAGTGATTGGATCTCTAAGTTTGTGAGGGCATTATTAAGTTTGTTATGATCTACGTGATGTATAATAAACTCAGGAGATAACACCTGCATACCATCCACATCAATTAGATACCTAGATCCGGGATCATTAGTCTTCAAATCCTCCTCAACTATAAGTCTGTGGACAAATAGCATATCCTCAACATTCCTCAGAGGATGTGTAAGACACCTGACTAAGATGTACCCATAGGTGGATACTCTATAATCTTCCTCGTGGCTAGAGTTTAAAGATCCCTTTAGTCCACACTGGTGATTACCCACTTCCTTCATATATGTGGACCGGAGCTTACTGGCACATTCCCTAGTACAGCAGAAGGTCTTCTGACTGGCGACACGGGAAGGTCTTAAGTAGAATCCCTCACCACACCACTCACACTTTGTATTTGGTATACTCATACAAAAACTCCTTTAACTGTATAGCTATCCTCGTATGTAGGCCCCTAATTCCTCAAAGATCTCTAAGGCTTTGGCCTTGTCATCCCATTTGAACAGCAGGTATCCACTAATAGACTTGAGGTACACCTCAATACACCAGAGAAACTCATCATCCTCTTTATCCAAGGATACTGCTGATATATCTTGCGTATCGACATACGCCACAGTATCAAGTCCTTCTATCTTAATCCTCATACCTCCCCTCCATGTGAGCTCTCTTCATCTTGAAGCACCTCACGGTATACCCTGAACCTAGTGCCTTATTAGCATCACGTTCTGCATAGGACTTCTTGTTCCAGTGTGTTTGACCAGTAAGTGTTGTTAAGTATTGATCTTTGCGTAAGTTCCAGACTCTATAAACCCTCATCGTCTCTCCTCTTTCATAAGATTCCTCTGGACTTCCTTAACGACCTCCCGTGCCCTAGCATCCCTCAGTCCATTACCTACCTCTACGAGGAACATCATCAGCTCATCAGCCGTTAAGTCTACCTCTACTGCACCCTGGCCAGGGGCGGAGACCTCGATGATACAGCCTCCATCCCCCTCAGTATACTTTATATTAATCTTACCGAAGCTCATTGTCTTCATGCTACTCCTCCATATACCCTAGGTACTCCTTGACTTTCCCCCTATCTTTAACTGGATCACCTTTCCTATTCATCCTGAGCATATACTTCAAGGAGTTAGCATACCACACAGCCTTAATGCCTTGGTAACCAGATAGATCTACAAGACGTTCAATGATATGTCGTGCCTCAATACCATACTCAGGGAATACTTGGTAGTAGGAGACTCTCTTAATCTCATCAAAGACTACAGGACTGGTGTCTACCTCCTTATGGGTGAACTGTTCTACCTGACAACGAGGACATCCGCCGATAGTCCCACTAGTATATACCATATAGCAAGTACTACATACCTTATCTAACATCTTTAAACCCTCGTGTCTCCAGAGACACCACCTTGGTTGACTGTCCAAATGGGATCACCTTACCCTTAATATCCAAGTTAGGTTTAAGGTAGTAATCACGCATAGCCTCCATAGTCTCAGCTTGTGCCTCTATGACATCACACCTACGGAAAGGTGCCCTATACTCGAGTCCAGCTATGTTCTTATTGTACCATAGGTAATCCCCATTCTTATCAGTTGCCTCAAGGACATTCCACTCAACCATATGCCACACCTCACTCATGTGTAGATCAAGCACAGTCTTGCACATATCTAGTACCTCATACCTGAAGTCCCATACGTTACCGCGGGCTATCTCAGCATTAAGATCCTTCTGACTTCCAGTATACTCCCTCCAGTTATTAGGCTTCCAGGCTTTAGCATCCCACCATTCACTCTCCATATCATAGCACTTATACCCGCCAACTGGTCCGGCCCAGAGGTAAAATCTCTTAAGCCCCACATAACGCTTACCTGTAACCTTATTAGTTATCAAGTATGTGAAGCCAAAGTAGGGACCCTCCTCCATACCAATCCAGTGGTGTCCAAAGCGTCCGAGGATTGCCATATACTCCGCCTCACTTACGGTATCATACAGTCCAATACTATGAGTCTCCCCGTTCTCTGAGTACTTAGCGTGTAGTTTCTTCCCGTTCCAGCTAACACAGTAAGGTAGCTCTTTATTCTTCTTGCCCCTATATTTACCTCTACGCTTCCCCATTCATGCTCTCCTCTATCGACTCAAGTGCCTGAACACACATGCCGACAACTGTCTGTACATAATTCATAGCAGAGCCGACGTTGTCCTCATCAATATCTACTGATCCAATCATCATAGTGATAGCATTGAAGCCACCAAAGTATATAGACATGGACTTAGCAGGATCCGTTGATGCACTAATAGCACCTGCCCTGAAGCTACTGAGTCTATTGATTGTAGCAGCTATCTTATTATGACGCTCAGGCCCATCCTCCATCTTAACGGCCTCTCGGATATCATTGTACATACTGTTTACTTCTTGGCTACTCTTCGACATCTCTTAGTTCTCCTATCAATATCCTTATTAGTACTTCTCAGCTTGATCTGTGTGTACTCCTTGCCCTTATCTACTAGGAACTTATCTACACGTACCGTGACAATCTGTCTATCATTAAATCCAAAGTAAGCAGCGACACAATCCTCTATACCCTTGATACTATTACTAGCATCACTTAGCGGTGAGGAGAACCCGACCTCCATACTCATCACCATGTTACCTGGGAAGATCACGGGGTGTGGGCAGTTCTCCTCTAGCCACTTAAAGACGGTCTGTCGGTAACCCTTATAGTACCCCGACCTCCTCTTAGCACCACCATACAGCCTGTTAGTACTGATAGGCTTGATGGGTAGTAGTATGTTTATGGTGCGTAGTGCCTTACTCATTCTTAGGAGCTTCCCAGCTATCCCCTTCAGTCCTCAAGAGGTACAGTAGTCTAGCATGGGTACGGACCAGGGATACCATACGCTCACCAAACTCCTTAGAGCTACGTGTTACCTCCCCTGATAACAATGGGGTACGGTCGATATAAGCCTTCAGGCATACGCAGTACATTAACCACTCGGAACTTACATTCTCTAGTAATTTCTTAGCGGTTACTGGTCCTACCTTATGGATACCAGGTATCCCATCAGACGTATCGCCAACTAGTACCTGAGTGTATAGGCTACGTCTACCCTCCTCCTCATCAATCATAACGAACGTACCACGCTTCCAGTTCCAGTGAGCACCAGCTACCTGCAGGAGATCCTTATCTATACTACATATAACACTGTTTGGATTCCTAGTCATACCCATAGCCATGAGATCATCTGCTTCAAGGAGGCCCTCACGGACGGCAGCACCCTTCTCCTGTATTAGCCATTCCTTACAGGCACCGAGGTGGTGAGGTCTCCTGATCTCTGCCCTGTTATTCTTGTACATCGGGTACTCTTTCTCACGGAAGGACCCACCGATACTCAGGTAGTACTTCCGCTCACCGAGACCATCAGTATGCCGAGAGAGACGTGTCTCCGAAGACACTATGCAATTCTCCATGACCTTAATGCACTCGATGAATGGTTCAGGATTATACTCTACAACCATAGTGGCCTCCTCATGGCCATCAAGATGGAGGGCATTAAGGATAAGGTCGGCATCCTTCTTGTACTTCTCGTAGGTACATATAGGCTCACCTTCAGCTATATACGTTACCTTATACATCCGTCCATCACATGCTGATGCAGCTTGGTACGCTATGATATCAGCATCGTAATGTAACTCAGGGGCTATTAGTTTCTCCATTATGCATCCTTAGAATATCTTGCTGTTTTAAATCCTACATTGACTAAGGTAGTGGTCACAAAGCCTTACTAGCTGTGAACCATACAACTTCGAGCCTACTTGTCCGTATCCTTTAAACGGTGAGCTGATTGAGATGTATGATCCACAAGTTCTTTAAAATGAGATGGGTGGCCTCAGATAGGATAACCTATACTACAACCCTTAGGCACATCGTCAAAGAGGGCCTCTCAGGTTTACCTATCGTGCAGTATTTTTCCACTGTGCCCTCCTGTACCTCTTCCAGTTCCTCTCTCGTCCCCTCCTCCAGCAGTTACACCCTGATCTAGGGGAACATAAAGTACATATACGATCTCTTACTACTTGATTATATGTCCGAGAGTCTATCGTTGTATTAGTTATACGTTGACGTTGTCTCATAACTTCCACTGCGTCTTACGATATTCCTTCCAGTTTCTCTGTCCATACCAATCAGGGATACCATGCTCAGTCATCCTGTACCTCCTTATTGTTATCTGTCCATAATAATCCTATGTCTCCTCACGACCTGAGGGTGATCCCTACACAGTGGAGTTCCTTACTCTTCGATCTCCCTCTACCCTCAGAATGGTACGTCTTGCTCATCGTCTCCGGAGACATCACTAAAGGAGCCAGCGAATGCAGCAAGAGTAACGACCTGTACTGCATCAATATACATAGACATCTGCCATACTCCATTGACGAACCATGCCTTGAAACTGAGATGTAAGTTACAGATGGTGCCGTTACCCATCGGCTCAGTCCATGGTGTCTTACCATCTGGCCCTACAACGCTGGGCTTCATCTGCACCTTACCCTTCTGGGTCACCACTTCCTTCTTAGCCTTGAGGACATTCTTACCCTTGACCTCCTGTGTACTCAAGTCAATCTTATCCTTTACGATAAATCCTATGTCTCTTAGCTGTTGTGCTATACCATCATCTAAGCGCATCTCTAAGCACCATTTATTATTACCGAAAGCAGTATCAGGTTCATCAAGATGGAGCCAGTGGCACTCAATGTTACTTAGCTTAATGTTAGTATAACCCTTGGTCATATGCTCAGCAATCTCAACACCATCTTTGTTTAAGAAATCAGTCATGTGTATTACTCCATTTAGATTCAGGCAAGACTCCTTGCCAATAAGTAGAACCGGAAGATCTACCTCCAGTTCATTAAAGTCATATAAGTATATAGCAACTCAGGTGCTTCTTGTCAACCCCTATATTACTCTTTGTCCTCCTTAGCCTTCTTAATCTTAATGATAGATGCGAGTATCTCAGCCTTCACTATATCCTTATCGAAGCCCCTCATCATTGCTTCGGCCTTACCATCAGCTTTCTTCAAGGAGGCTATGATCTTATTATCAATCCTATATACAGCAGTAAGTATACCCCCTATACATATAGCTACAAATAGCATCCCCATCATACCACAACCCCCCTTACCTTCGCTAATAGATTACTCACACGTTGCCTACTGATCCCTAAGTGTAGGGAGGTCTCAGCCTGTGTCATACCGTCCTTCATACAATCCAGGATGTCTCTGGAGACACCGTGTCTCCCATTGTACATCTTGTCCATCAGATCCTTTGCCTCCACCTGAGATGTGCAATCAGGCACACCGCAATCGTATACATTAGTATGAACCCTCCTCCCATTCAGATTCAATTCCTTTAGGACTACACGTCTCACATAATCACTCAGCTTATTGCTGATAGTATTGTGCAGGTATGTCTTCAATGAGGCTCCCCTACCTCCGTCATACCCCTCAATCTCCTCAGTTACGATGAGCCATGCCTGAGATACTAGATCCTCCCATTCACAAGAAGGGTATGTCCTGAAGATACTGCGTACTGCACTGAGTAGTACGATCTCAATCTCTCTCCTATTCAATCTGGGCATAACACTCCCTTTGCTCCCATAGTATACATTGTGTATTAAAGAACTCAGTCCGTCTACCACCTGCTGATGGACCGAAGTATAAGCGGGAACCACGGGATACTAGGTACAGTATCATTGGCATAGCTAGGGCACCATCCATCATGTACTTATGGTGGTTCAACATCCTATCATATCGCTTATCCATCATTTATCCTCCTTGCCGCTGCATAATCAAAGTCCATCGGTGTTTCTCCGCTCAATCAAACCCCTATTATTAACTACTTAATGGCAATCCTTCCAATTCCCACCTATCTTCGCCTTAGCCTCAATGGGCACAAGGATCTTCAACTCCTCACCTGTCTCCGTAGACATCCGCTCCACGGCAGCAGCGAAGCTAGCAGACTGCGCAGGATCACACTCAAACTGTAGCTCATCATGGTACGCTATGATCTGATGTGCTCTCCACCACTTAGCTGTGATATCTGTATACACCCTGACCATCCACCTCTTGAAGACTACAGCGGCAGCACTCTGTAACAGAGTATTGAGTAACTTATTACCACTACGTATATACAGTGGCCTACCATCTAGTCCACCGATGTGACCCTTCTGTCCCCACACCCTCTCGAGATCTTCAATCAACTCCTCAATACCAGGGTGAGCCTTATAGAAGTCACGCTTAAGCTTAGTGCCCATACCCTCAGGCTTACCAGCAGTCTGCGCTAACTTCTTGGCACCTGCCCCGTACATCAATGCGTAGAGTGTTGATTTTGCTGTGTCTCTATCAACCCCCCACTGCTTGGCATTGTAGCTATGGAAATCATTAGTCTTATCTGGTGACAGGATGAGGGCAGTAGTCTCCCTAGCCATCGTGTATCCACCTCGTAATAGATAATGAGCTAAACAACGAGCCTCAATACCACTAAGATCCGCACCAATCATATCCATCCCCTCCGGTACACAGAAGAGGGCTCGGACTTGTGGCCCCCATGCACTTGTGGGCCTAGGGATATTACACACGGTACCACTGTGTCTGTACCGTCCCGTATTAGTACCACAGGTGAATGCATCAGCAGATACACGGCCATCACCACGTAGCTTAACTGCAGCCAGGGCACCCTTCTTGTCATCCTTCCTGTTTAATATAAAGTTCCTCCGGTGATTCATAGTGTTATACTCAGCGACCTTCTTACCTAGGCCTGGGGGTAAACTAATATAGCTCTCCTCTGTTAACTTAGGACTGGTCTGGATCAACTGACCAGCAGAATCCTTAATGTACTGTCCACCCTTATCCTTCTTGTAGTTATACTCCATGGGTACCCAGCCTAATGTTAAGAGTAACTCCTTAACCTCGTCTGAACTATCGGGATTTAGTGGCTTACATTCTATCTTCGTGTATGGCCCCTTGCACTGCTTAAAGTCATCACCAAAGTACTTCTTGGTATTAACTGAATAGCAGCCGTCCTTCCTGAATGGCATGACAGTACCAGGAGGGATCTCATTCTTATCCACATGAGATTGGCGTATATCCCTATCTCTCTGCTGGTGTATCTTAGAGGTTGGGAGTAAGGTATGCCAAGGGGCTATATCCATCAGCTCCCCCCTCAGTGCAGCTATCCTCCAGTCTAATTCCTTCAGTAATGACAATGCCTCAGCCTCATTAAAGTTAACACCATAGTATGCCTGTGTAGCGTGGATCATAGAGACTGCCTGCTCTGTCTCCAGAGACACCCTTGTCAATCCATAATGCTCATTCCGTAATAGATACTCATACACCTTATGGTTAATACGGACATCAGACAGGCACCGCATACCCATATGCTCAGTGTATACTGACCAGTCCTCATTTTCTACCTTCTGGTCTTGCAGCTTTAGACGTTTAGCCCATGCCTCTAATGACATTATCCTATCATCAGGGTACAATATGCAGCCTAGTATCAATGTATCAGTCATCCTCCCCGTAGGCTGGAAGTCTGGTCTCAGTAACCTAAGTACCGGTACATCGTATCCCGTGATATTATGACCTATCAACTCACTAGCATTATTAAGGGATTGGATACCCATGGGTAATGTAGGTCCTGTATAGAGACACTCCTCTAGTGTACTGATATCCAGCGTAGCTATACAATGCAGGGTATTAACACTCCTCATAAGACCATTAGTCTCTATGTCTACAATTAGCCTAGGTCCCATCTCTTAACCTCCCTCTGGAGACATAAACTTCCATATGATCTTACTTTTACTACAAACATTCCTAAGTCCAAGGCCAGTGAGATCTCGGCACCCGTTACGCATTACACTTGGATGCCTATCACACCGATCACAATCGAAGTGCCCATCCCTCTTTGTGTATGCTCGATAGATGCCTTCATTTGTCTTGATATATAGTTGCAATGGATCATTAGTATCACTCATATCATCACCTCAATTAAGCTCCGGTTGCTCCCTGTAGCAACATAATGTATCCCCACGGCACCTCAATGCCCCCATCTTGACCCTAGAAAGCAAGGTTCACAGTCGGCTCAAGGTAAGATTGTGTAATCTTATCGTAAAATACTGGATACTTACAGACATTCCCGAATGCCCTATCTTCCAGTAGGACAAATGTACTGGTGTTCCTCTCATCCTCACTGAGATCTGGATCTTTATTTCTCTGGATACCTAGGAAGTAATAGCATGATTCAGACATTGCCCTCGATCCGCGGAACTGGTATGTCTCTACACGTCCTCCCCTCTCATGAGATAGCCCGCTCTGTGGGGCTTTCAGGTGGCAGGTGACTATATAGAAGAAGTCCATATCCTGAGCCATACAGGATAACTCATCCGAGAATCTCCTCAGCTCCGTCTCTGTATCACTGGATGATAAGCCATTGGTAATACGGGTAATGGGATCAATCACGATAGTCTTGCATCCGCTCATTGCTGCATACCGTATGAAATCCTTAATAGTATCCCAGTTAGCAGTGCCGAATGCACGATGTAGTATCAACTCATCCGAGAAGGAACGTACTGTCCCTTCAAGTACCGTATCGCTATACGTAGCTCCTGGTCTATGGTAGAACACTCCGTCTAACTTACCAGCAACCCTCTTGCATGTCATAGCTGGCAACTCTTCAAACTTTATGACAGCTATCTTATGACCTTGACTACAATCAAAGGCTATTACTTGGTTAATAAATTCACTATTATGTACTACAGTGTAATCAGACAGTAAGCACCTTTTATCCTCCCCTCCCAGCGTAAACCCGTAGTACTGCCCAGTACCTACATTATCTACAGATATACCGGTCAGTACCGGACTCCTCCCAGGTAGTCCAGTGGCATTCTTATAGCCCCTCCAGTCCTTCAGTCCCTTGTACGCCCCTGCAGCTACTGTGCGCTCCCTCCCCGTCACTGTCTCCTTCAGGCATATGAGATGCTGAGAGTTCACGGTATAATCAAGTGCCTTATTCTGGGACACTCTGTACATTGTGTCTACTCCTTGATGAGTGTGCATTACAGGATTAGGCAGCCCGTCTAGGCCCATTACCTCATCACCCACCTTTATATCCTGTACACTCTTCAGTAACCCATTGTGCATACGTATCTCTGTATTAATACCAAAGCACTTTCCACATTTTACTCCAGCCCCAACGAACATCCCCTCACCACCACGTCTGCCATAAGTAGCCCTAGTCAGTGAGGGCCACGGCCAGTCCGTTCCAATTGTTGGCTTCTTCAAGACATCAGCAATGATATCATCTACTCTGACAATCATCTCAGGACGGTAGACATCAGCATTGAAGAAGGTGCTTATGAACTCCGCCTCCTTCCCCTTGGTAAGCATATCGTTAGCATCCTTCTCACTAATACTCATATGCTTACTACTCGGCATGAGGTTCGCCATTAACTTACTGGCAGCTTGCCCCGCCTTATCACTATCAAAGCAGAAGGTGAACTCCTTGAAGTTAGCCTTCAGGTGCTTCAAGTTATCGCTCACTGCCTTAAGGTTAGCACCCAAGGGCAGGCTCATAACCGCAACACCCTTCGTATACTTACCACCTTGGAACATCTGCCATGCACTACATGCATCCAGCTCACCTTCGACGATGAGTAACTTCTTAGCATCGGAGAATACTGATTGGCCAAAGAGCTGCAGTAACCTCCCCTTGCCCGTCTTACTCCTACATGTAAAGGTCTTAGGTAACTGCCTGATCTTCTGTGTTATTAATGCATTACTGTTAGATTCATAAAGATCATTCTCCATCTCCCAGCACTGACCACCTGGTGTGTACACCCCTCGTACTCCAAACTTAATGTACGTACTCGGCGTAATGCCACGGTAGGTAGCCTTGATATTACCCGTAGTACTTCCGCGGGGAGGTGGTACATAATGAACCCTCCCCTCTGCGACTGGCTCTGCAGCACCACTACGGGAGGAAGGGAGTACTGATAGAGTGGATCTAGGTACCTCTTTGGTGTCTCCGGAGACACAGCTATCATCTATGAGACTAGATATATCACCAATCCCCTCATAGTCTCCTTCATCACCCTCTATGTATGCCTTCCCGTCTTTATGGTAGTCCTCGTGACCACAGTACCACCTCTTGTTATCAGACATCTGGAAGAGGTGATCATCCATGCTATCATGGCCCATCTCCTTGCACCGTGGGCAAGCTCTATTCTTTGCCATCATACAACCCCATCTCTCTCCATGTAGGCAGCAGCCCTACGTAATACTGTAAACTCCTCAAGTTCAACAATCCCTCCAGAGACATGCACCGCTTCACGACCTACCTTCAGCCTCACAAGTCATCATCAAAGAATCCTTCCATCTCACCCACCAATCCAGCCCATCCGAACCGTCCATCTCTAATATTCTACGGTTATCGAAACCGAACCAGTCGGCAATCGAATGAAACTCGCAACCTATTTTCATATGGGAGTCAAAATTAAGATGTCGTATATGGTTGAGTCTATCTGTATAGGCTGTTTTTCTATTTTTATTTCATCACTGAGATAGGCACCTCTGAGATTGGCACCTCTGAGATAGGCACCTCTGAGATTGGCACCTCTGAGATTGGCACCTCTGAGATTGGCATTACTGAGATTGGCTCCTCTGAGATTGACTCCTCTGAGATTGGCACCTCTGAGATTGGCACCTCTGAGATAGGCACCTCTGAGATCGGCATCACTGAGATTGGCACCTCTGAGATTGGCACCTCTGAGATTGGCATTACTGAGATTGGCTCCTCTGAGATTGGCATTACTGAGATTGGCTCCTCTGAGATTGGCATTACTGAGATTGGCATCACTGAGATTGGCACCTCTGAGATTGGCACCTCTGAGATCGGCTCCTCTGAGATTGGCACCTCTGAGATCGGCTCCTCTGAGATTGGCACCTCTGAGATAGGCACCTCTGAGATTGGCATTACTGAGATTGGCACCTCTGAGATTGGCATTACTGAGATTGGCACCTCTGAGATAGGCACCTCTGAGATTGGCATTACTGAGATTGGCATCACTGAGATCGGCATCACTGAGATCGGCACCACTGAGATTGGCATCACTGAGATTGGCATCACTGAGAT
>Ga0307988_1000478_pt1 | contig 27920 bp, 24 predicted proteins | sample EllFjometagen183_FD_203166 | JGI IMG/M metagenome (GOLD analysis project Ga0307988, IMG submission 203166) | Marine microbial communities from Ellis Fjord, Antarctic Ocean - #183 | ecosystem: Environmental > Aquatic > Marine > Unclassified | place: Southern Ocean | collected 2014-10-08 | reverse complement strand
AAGGCCTTTTTATAAATTTTTCAACATAGGTTAACAGCCATTTTGAATTAAAGGCAACCCCTTCTAAAACAGCTCTTATCATATGGGCTCTGGTAATTTTCAATGATATATTATGAAAACCGCCCCTGATCATCTGATCATCAACAGGGGATCTTTCCCCGTTTAACCAGGGGGTAAATATCAAATTATCACATCCCGCAGGAATGGTTTTGGCCAGGCGGTTAAACGCTTCATGTACGTCATCAGGTTTATTTTGAGGGGTGAGTTCATCATCCGGGAAAATAATATTATCCCTTAAAAAATGTAAAGCTTCTGCCGCAATGTCCTGTTCATTGATCAATAGATATTTTCCCGGAATGGCAGAGGGAAGAGAGCCCATGTTATGAAAAAGGTCTGTCTTTTTAAAGGGCACATGGCATAAAAGCCATGAAGAAGTCCCTATATACAAGTGACCTGCGAAATCATCAACCGCCCCTGAACCGATTGCCGCAGAATGCATATCAGGTGTGCCCATCACTACTTTTGTATCTTCATTCAGGCCAAGTTCCCTGGCAATCTCCTTTTTAACCGGGCCGATAATATCAACAGCCTTTTTCAAATCCGGCAGTTTATCCCTTGATATGCCGGACATTTTAATCAGCTCATCATCATAGTGAATATCATTGATATTTGTGTTATCTGTTACCCAGTGAAGGGTGATGGATTCATTGGAGGCAAAAAATTCTCCGGTCAACCGAAGATTTAAATAATCTTTGGGTTCAAGAAATTTAAATGTCTTTTCATAGATCCCAGGGTATTTATTTTTAATATACAGGATATGTGCGATGGGGTCCTTGCCGGTGCGCAAAGGAATACCCCCGGTCAATGAAAGCCATTTTTTAAGTTTTAATAAGCCATATCCTTCAATTTTTATGATCCCGTCTGTTATTTTTTTTACATATGGGGCCCCCCGGGAATCCATCCAGGTGATGGCGTTCATGAGGTGAGCGCCGGTCTTATCCACTGCAACAGTTCCAGACCACTGACTTGTGCAGCAGATTGCGATGATATTTTCCCGGGGAACCATCTGTTTTTGCAACACTTTTTTTGCGGCAGACAAAATAGCCTGCCACCAGTCATCCGGGTCTTCTTCAACACCTCCCCCAGATAAGAATATTGTCTTTGTTTTTTCAAATTCATGCACGATCACATCACCAGACACAGAAACAATGGCGACTTTGGGTCCTGAAGTACCTAAATCAATGGCAAGAATATATTTTGTTTCCAAAGACAACTCTCCTTTTCCATTGGAATCAAGTTACAATGAAATTTACATTATTTCCAACGGCTACCCGGCCTAGGAATAGAATCCCCTCCCCCCGAATAACGATTATGGAATCTTTTTGTTTACTATGTCTTGAATTTTATCTGCCAGTTCATGAATTGAAAACGGTTTGTTTACAATGGAACAGACACCAGTTTTCATAACCGCTTCCTTTGTTATTTTGTCATTGTACCCGGTACAGAGGATAATAGGAACATCCTTTCGGATGGCCAATATTTTTTCTGTCAGTGTCACCCCGGTCATTTTCTTCATGGACAAATCTGTTATAACCACATCAAAATAATCCGGGTCTTTTTGAAAGGCTTCCAATGCTTTTTGAGGACAATTTTTTGCAACGACTTCATAGCCCAGGTTTTCAAGTAATTTTTGTCCGGTTTCAACCAACGCCTCCTGATCATCGACAAACAGCAGACGTCCCTGGGCAGGTGCAGATTTTTGACTTCCTTTAAAAGCAATGTTTTTGTCCGGTGTTTCAACCTGTGGAAGATAAACATGAAAGGTTGTTCCCTTATTTTCCTTGGATTCAAACCGGATACAGCCCCCATGATTTTTTATAATCCCATGGGCCGTTGCAAGGCCCAGGCCCGTACCCGTGTCTTTGGCTTTGGTGGTGAAATAGGGATCAAATATCCGTTTTTTTATGTCATCATGGATTCCGCTTCCATTATCGGCAACAATAATTTTTACATACCGCCCCGTTTGAAGCTCTAGGCTTGCTGCCTCTGTGTGGGAGTCAATATGGATGCTTTCCACTTCCACCTCAATCTGGCCGGGACCACCGGCCAGGGCATAAGATGCGTTGGTGCATAGATTCAAAATAACTTGATAAATTTGATTGGGATCTCCGTTGACCTTTTCCCGTCCCACAATGTTCTCTTTAAGTTCAATAGTCGGCGGCAGGGTAGCCCTCAGCAATTTTAGGACTTCCTTTACAATCGGCCTTACCATCACGGGTACTTTCTCTTGTTTTGTCTGCCGGCTGAAACCGAGAATCTGCCTGATAAGATTTGCTGCACGGCTGCAGGCTTTGAGGACCTCTTCAAGTTTGTCCTGGGCTTTATTGTCTCTGGGTATTATTATAGCGGCAAGCTGTGTGTAGCCCATGATAGCAGAAAGAATATTATTGAAATCATGGGCAATACCGCCGGCCAGGGTACCGATGGCTTCCAGTTTCTGGGATTGAATGAGCTGGGCCTGGAGATTCATCTGTTCTTTTTTAAGATTTTTTCTTTCTGTAATGTCCCTGACGACATGAACCATTCCGTTTGGCTGTCTGTTTTCATCTTCCCTTGGAAACCGATGAACTTCAAAATACCGGTTAAGGGAGTCGTCAAATATTTCAGAATTATTTTCTTTATCATCGAATATGGACAACCCCATATCTGACGGTTTTAGGGAAGGGTTGGAATACTGCTTCAAATACCGGACAAAAAAATCACTGGCCCCATGATCTGCCGAGTAGTTTCTTAAAATCGTGTTGCCGGTCTGGTCCTGGATGATGATGACATCCTGAATGGAATTAAAAGAACTTTCCCAGTCTTTTTTTGCCTGGAAAAGTAATGTCCCCATTCTTTCCAGATTAAAAATATGAGCAATCACCAATGATGCCGTGAGGGCAACATAAAAAGCAACCGGGGGTAGCCATGCATGAAAACTGCTCAAAAGAAAGAATACCATAATTGATAGAAGCAGAAAACCAGCTGCCCAAACCAGGACTGCCCGATTGCTTCCAATCTGAATAAAAAGAAAAAAAGAAACCAGAAAAATCAGAACCACTCCCGTCCCTAGCAGCCAGCCGCTAAACTCTCTGATATCTGTACCATCCATGAGATTATTCAAGACATTTGCCTGAATTTCCACACCGGGCATCCGGTTACGGTCATAGCTGAAGGAGGTCAAGTGGTCCTGATCAATACCAGCGGCGGTCAATCCCAGTAAAATAATTTTATTATCAAAAAACGATTCAGGAAATTTATTGTCGATGATATCTGAAAAAGACAGATAGGGGAAAGTCCCCCTGGGGCCATAAAAATTGATCTGCATCCGATCCTGCTGAATAATGTTGTCAATATTTGGTGAACCTGCTTCAGAAACCAGTGAGGATGAGCGTTTCCCGTCAGATGATTTGCCGGATACCAAACCATGGGCCACAGAGGAAATAGAAAATAATTTTTTACCGTCGTGTATAAGGGTATGAAATATATCTCGTAAAACACCATCCACACCAGGTTCCAGATGGACATGGCCCAAGAATGCATTCCCCAGTGACTGGCTCGGCAGAACATGATGCCGCCGGTGATCAATGTATACGGGCAGCACGGTTGACCGGTTTTCAGCCATGGCATCAGCCAGTTGACGATCATCTGCTGAAGGCTCTGCCAGGATGATATCAAAAACAACTGCAGAGGCTCCTTTTACCCGGCCCAGAAAAGTCGAATAATGATACCGGGCAATGGGCCATTTTCCAAGTTTTTCCAGGGTTTTTTCGTCAATGGCAGCAATCACTACCTGGTCTGATATTTCTGCAGGACCGCGGAGCCTGAAAAAAAGGTCGTACACATAAAAATTCATCCCTTGAAAAAAGCCCAGATGATCAATCATCCCGATTATGAGAAGGCAGGAAAGGCCAATCAGGGAATAACGGAATTGATCTTTTTTCTTAGAGAAAAAGGTCCTGGCTGCCATCTGTCCTCTCAACTATGGGTTTTAAAAAATTATGATCAAAGCAATCACTGCCCAGGAAATAACAGAACCGACTTCCCAATAGGGAAATTTCTCTATTTCAAAGTTCTGGGATGGTGTGAATTGCCCTTCATACCCTTGGGGATCAATGGCGCTGATCCGGATATGATACGTACCTGCTTTTTCGGGCTTTTCAAAAGAGATATGGGGATTTTCCGTTATACGGTCCATACGGATGTCCTTGAACTGAGGGTCCGTTGCCATTTGAAAATGGTAGGTAATATTCTGCCCAAGATCCTGCCATCGGAGATTAATCTTTGATTCATCCATTTGCGGCGGATCCACCGGAGGGGCCTTGGGGGGTTCAAGAAAGGTAAAGCCAATGGGATCAGACCAGACTCCCTTAAACTGGTCTGGGGCCATGGATCTTATTCGGAAAAAATATTCGGAGAAATCATCCAGACGAATTTTTTTCCGGGTCTCTGTCACCCCGTCAAAATCCATTTGAACAGATGTAAAACCCGGGTCTTTTGCAATTTGAATTTGATATCCCTTTGCATCGGGAACGGATAGCCATTCCAGGGTGACGGTTTCTTTTCTGAATTCCTGGCCATCGAATGGTTTTTGAATGAATGGAGGCAGGGGATTTACCCGGATTTCAAAGGCCTTTGGCTGTGACGGAAGTCCTTCCAAACCGTACCTGTCAATACTCCGGGCCTGACAATAATAGGTGCCGTCTTCCAAGTTTTTCAGGTCAACTTCACCTGATGCCCCGACCACTGCCATTTTTACAACATTTTTAAAAACAGGCTCTGTTGAAAACATCACCCTGTATGATACAGCATTGTCAACCCGTGGTAAGGTAAATAGGGATGGAAGGATTTGATAAAGAGCTTTTAAATTAATAAGAGAAGGTGGGAGAAGCAAAGTTTTGGGGGCTTTTGGAGCCTTTCCTTTTTTTACCCAGGTTCCTTGCCCTGGATCCAACCGGACCTCCCGTCCCATGGCCTCTACACCGACAATACCGGCCAGAACCTCTGTCCGGGTAATATCTTCCTTGTCCACGGACACTCGGAACTGGGTCCCCCGGGCTGCAGAGACAGCCGAAGGCGTATGAATTTCAAAACGTGACTCCTGGCCCGTGCTTTTTTTTATATTCATCAATGTTCTCCCTGCCGGCATGAAGAGTTTTTGGATCATATAACCAGGTGCTTTTTTTCGGGAGGTTTGGATACTGATTGTTGTCTCAGGCCTGAGAAAAAAAGAAGTGCCGTCTTCAAAGGTAATCTCAACCACGCTTTCAATGCCTGTTTTAAGCTGGGTCCCCTGGCCAACGGGATCTCCCATATCCAGTTCAGCCCATTCAGTTTCACCAGGCAGCAAGGACATTGCCCTTCCCTTTAAAAAAGTAACAAACCCGTCAATGGGGACCCCTTTGAGTAAAATAGATGGAATCTGCAAGGTTTTCCCGGGATAGAGCATGTGGGGGTTTTCCAATTGGTTGACCTTGGCAATTGTTTTCCAGTCATTGGGCTGTTCAAGATATTTTTTACAAATATTAACCAGGTTATCATTTTTTAAAATTGTAATCGTGATGTACTTTTCGTTGACTGGATTTGCCCAGACCAGGGCGGGTGCTAAAAAAAACAGCAGACTGAACCAGAACAAACAAATTATTTTTTTTTGTTTCCCAGCATAATCCCCAAAAAAATGAGTTAAAGTCATGTTTGAGTCCTTCTCCATTTTAGACCGGACGCTGATTTTCGTTTTTTACCCGATCAATTCACGTTAAAATCTTTTTTATATAGATTTCGCTGATGGAAATCTTACGTTTTACTCTTTGAAAATTAAAAATAACTATTCGTCTCTATTTCTATAATCTAAAGAAAGGCACTAGTCAACAGTCTCATCCGCTTATACCTGAGGTATTCCAAAGTTCCTGTCGTGCCTGATCACAATCAATCACCTGAACACGACATCCTCCAAATATTTTGTACCCCTATCAGCATTTTTTCTATCCCCACTGGTCTGATTCAAAAAACAGGCCCAAACATACTTGCTGAATATATATCAAACAAAATATCTATACTCCGTTTGCCTTTGCTTCATATTTACTGTGATATTTTTGTCTTTATACTTTTAAATTTCTCCCTTGAATGGTATTGATACCTTTTAAAAAAAATAGAGTCCCATAAAAAATAGCATCCAGGAGAATAAAAAATGCCAAAGGCTTGTGATTTAAAAAAAGGAAACGTCGTAGAGATAAACAATGAAGCCTACATGGTCAAACATATTGATGTGAGAACTCCTTCGGCAAGAGGAGCTGTAACCCTTTACAAAATTCGATTCAACAATATTAAGACCAAACAAAAATATGAAGACACATACAAGGGCAATGATATGCTCGATGAAGTAGCCCTCGTGAAAAGATCTGTACAATATCTATATCCAGATGGCGCTCTCCATGTATTCATGGACAGCCAAGAATATTCCCAGTACATGATAGAAGGTGATGCAATCGAAGATGAACTTATCTGGGTCACCGATGGCATGGAAGGCATTGTTGCCCTTATTATTGATGAAAACATGGTTTCCATTGAAATTCCAACGGCCCTTGTTTTTGAAATATCGGAAACCGCTCCCAGCATCAAGGGTGCGAGTGCTACAGCAAGGACCAAACCGGCGACCCTTTCAAACGGCGTTGAGATCCAAATCCCGGAATATCTTGAGTCCGGGGAAATGGTCAAGGTCAATACCGAGACAAAAAAATTCATGTCCAGGGCCTGATTCTGGATTAATCATGAATAATCTTTACCCTTCCCACCAAATCGTTTTCTAAACGGACTTTAATTCCATGGGGATGGGAAGGAGATTTGGTCAGAAGATTTTTCACAATACCTTCGGTAAGAAATCCTGTTTTTTGATCCTTTTTTAATACAATGGAAACTTTTAGTCCTGGTTTAATATTCTTTCTTTTTTCTCCATCAGTCATCTGTAAGTACCTCTACTTATTACCTCTTTATTGTTTACTATTTAACGTATTCCTCAAATTCCCGGTTCCATTTAAAGCTTGTCTTTTAAGACAGTTATTTCCTATACCTTTTCAGACAAAAAAACTAATAATGAGGCGGCTTTTCATTCGCCGGTGCATCAATAATTGAAGCCATCTGTTCATACTCCTTGCCAAGTTTCGTCAGCTTTTCACAAATAAAGTCAAGCCTTTCAATTTTTTTTTGCTGATCGAAGATCACATCATTTAGATCCCTTATGGTCTTTTCATGATATGCAAGTTTTATCTCAATTTCTTCCAGGCGTTCTTCATCCATTTTTGCTTATCTCCTCATGCCTTATGGTTGCGAATGATAAAAAAACAAAAAACTTTAACAATTTTTCAGGCAATCCATCATTGGCCATGGCATTTCTTATATTTTTTATTGCTTCCGCACCAGCAGGGTTCATTCCGAGCAAATTTTAAGGGCTCCAGCACCTCACCCTCAAAATAATACCATTGACCGCTTTCATGAATAAATTTGGAATTTTCATGTAGTTGCCCTTTTATTTTATTTTTGTAATAGGCTACAAATTCCACATATCCAAAACCTTGGGAAACCTGACCTTTTTCTGTTTTTAAAACTTTTAAACCAAGCCATTGAGTCTCACGGATAGTTTTTGCCAATACTTCCCGGTCATTGGGCCGATGTTTGGAAGGATGGTGGGTGGAAATCAGATAGTCAATATCCTTTATGCAAAAAGCTGAATACCTTGCTCTCATCAATTGTTCAGGGATTTCAGGTTTTGATCTGCCCGTTAAAAAAAGGGAACAGCAATCTTCAAAATTTTTTTGACTTCCACAATAGCAGACTGTTTTTTCCATTACGCTTATCCCCTTCACTTCCTCTTTCTATCAGAATATCAATAATAATTACATTGTAATCAAAGCTATTATTTTTTTGCTGCCGGGATATCCTCTGGTTCTCCCCATATATCGTCAATGAGTTCCAAAAGGACACCATTCATTTTTTTGGGGTGAACAAATGAATATTCACAGTCCCTGAACGTGCGGACATCACCAATAAAGGGATAGCCTTTTGACTGCAATGCAGATATGATCGAGTTTGTTAACTTTCATATACATCTCCTGTTTTAAAAACTGAATTTTTCATATATGTTTCAGACAGAATCCTTATATCTTGATCAGAACATCATCTCAAATGATGTAAGCGGTCAGGGCAAAAAACCTACCCTAAAAAGAGCAGGCTTTATTTTTTTAAAAACACTTTCTATCCAACAGTTGTTTTTAGTATTATCAGCACCGGAAAAAACGTACAGCCAAGGTTTACTTAATAAAGAAAGGAGAAAAAAATGAAACATCCCATTGATCACTATTGGAAGCTTAAACTTGAAAATGTAACAACCTCACTTGAATCCAATAATTTCGAAGTCTTTATTGCAGATACGTCAGCGCAAGCTTCAAAAATCGTGTTGCAAGACATCATACCGGCAATGAATATCGGCAGCATATCATGGGGCGGTTCCATGACCTTTGTGGGAACCGGTCTTTATGATATGCTTAAAAATCAAAAGGAAATCAAGGTTCTTGACACCTATGACAAATCCCTGTCCAATGATGATAAAACACAATTGAGACGGGAGGCGCTGTTAACCGATCTTTTTATCACCGGGACCAATGCAGTAACTGAAGACGGCTGTCTGGTGAATCTTGACATGATCGGCAACCGGGTGGGCGCACTTACATTCGGACCTAAAAATGTCCTGATTCTCATTGGCCGCAACAAGATTGTTCCTGATTTAGAGGCGGCAATGATTCGGATTAAAGATTATGTTGCGCCTGCCAATGTCATGCGCCTGGACATGAAAACACCCTGCAGTAAAACCGGGGTGTGTTCTGAATGTAAAAGCAGTGCCAGAATCTGTAACACATGGACCATCACCCAGAAATCGTTTCCAAAAAAAAGAGTAAAAATCGTATTGATCAATGAAGATCTGGGATTGTAAAAAACTGCCTGTTCCATCTTGACCCTATCCCTTTTCCAGCTCGGCATAGACACAGGGATTAAACTCATACAAAGGAGAGGCGGCTCGGGCTGTCCCTGCCAGGGCCATGAGCTTGGGGCTGATGATGCCGGAGCCCTTGAGGATGGCGATCATGGCCCCGGTCTTTCCCGCAAGGCCGTTGTGGACACAGGCTGCCCCGATCCTGGCGCCGGTAATGGTATGATGGACACAAGCGATTTTAATCTCCAGGACAAGATCCGGTATCTTTGCCCACTGGGGTTCACCCATGACCTTAAAAAGATCGGCAATGGCCTGCCGGGACTCCCATTTTCCGATTTTGATGGCCTGGCCCACCAGGACTCTGGAAATATTCGGCATTTCAAAGACTTCCCCGGGCCCGGCCACAAGAATCCGTGAATCCCATTCCCCGCACTTGGAAGACCGAACCGGGATGATCAGCTTCCACTCCCACAATTCCAGAAGCAAATCGTTTATTACCTCTCCCGCAATATCAAAAAACACCTCAAACCGGCACACATCATTTTCATAAGCCGTTACCAGGAGAGAACACAAGTCAGCCAGATGGCTATCATCTTTTAAAATTGGAAACAATACGGTCTGAAGATTTTTCATGGGAAAAGATACCATGCTCACATTTCAAGTTCAAGAGCCTTAGTTCACATCCAGGGCCACGGCAAAACCATTGAATACTGCCCAGACCGGATCGCCTTTATCAAGGCCATGGTACCGGGCACCTTCCTTGGAAACGACGGCGCACACCCTTACCCCCTCAGGGAACCATGCCCCAGGAAAAAAGGGATTCTCTTGAAAGAATATCTGCGGTCCTTGCCGCCGCAACCACCTGTTCATTCAATATATCCAGCAGGGCATAAGACAGCCCTGCCGAGGCCAGCATGGCCACATAGTTTTGCTCCACCAGCGCCTTTTTGACGATATCCCCTGCCCCGGTGGTTAAATTAGAAACTCCGGCAATGGTTTGGACATCAAAACCCATCAGATCCGGCAGGGTGTGTATCACATGTAACACCGCCCTTGCCTGGACAATTCCGTCCTCCCATGCCAGGGGCGGCACCACCGGATCAATAATGATCCGCTCTTTTGCCACCCCGGCTGCCGCGGCCTTTTCAAACAGCGACAGCGTGATCTCAAACCGCTGGGCCGCATCCCTTGGAACCCGGCTGTCCGGATACAGCAAAAATCCCACAATATCCACATCAAATTCCCTTGCCAGGGGCAAAATCTCTTTCAGCTTCCGCGGCTCAAGGGAAAACCCGTTGATGATGGCCCGGTTGTTTGCCGCCTCAAGCCCGGCCCTCATGGCCACAGGATTGGAGGTATCAATAAGCAAAGGCAAATCTGTCACACTCTCTACTGCCCGGATAAAAAATGCCATGCCCTCTTCAGGCAGTTTGCCCAGCGGCCCGGTATTCACATCAATGGCCCAGGTTCCCTTTGCCACACACCGCTTTACAAGATCTTGCACAGGTTTAGGATCTTGTTCTTTAAACGCATTCTGGATGTCCAGCTTTGTAATTCGTAGATTGTCAGCGATCAGTTTCATACACGGATTCCGTTTTTACAATATTGCCCTGCTTCAAGGAAAATCCATTGAAATCATACAAGTTTTTCAAAAATTCCCGATTTTTCACAGGTTTCCAAAAATGGTTTTCTTAAAACATTAATATTTGTATAGAGATCTTTTTCTGTGGTCTTTTTTTGGGTGTCCAGCATTCTTTATTTCATTTTTTGAGATATTTATTCTTTTCGTGTGCCAATTACAACCGTTCTGAATGATTTTTATGGCCTGCCAAAAATCAAAAAGAGTTGGGAAAGCAAGCCACATTCTACGCCCGGTATTTGGTTTTAAAGGTGTCATCCTCAACGGACGCATAATCGGGGCCGAATCTATTTTTCTTTTGAATCATTTTGTACACCCATATTAGGCCTGAAGGCTTTCTGCATTGCATCACAAATTTTTCAAACAGTCCCATTATTTACTCTTTCAATTGGATAAACTAATGATCAGACTCACTAGTAAAAAATGGCCTAACTATTTTTTGTCAAGTGCATCCGCTTGTTCGGCTTTTTTACTTTTTTCAGGGTATATTTCCATAAATTCTTCCGGGTAATGTTTTTTCATACATTCTGGACAAATGCTGTGGCTTATATCTGCTTCAGAGTGTTTTTGTAAATAAATATCAACTTGTTCCCAATATCCTGAATCATCACGAATTTTTTTACAAAATGAACATAAAGGTAATATTCCCTTTAATTGCTTAATTTCATCAAAAGCGCTTTGAAGTTCTTTGCTTTTTGTAACAATAATCTCATTTATTTTAATAGTTTCTCGCCATCTTCTGATTGAAAACCATACCAGGCAAAAAACCAGAACAATACAAGTGGATACTATTTCATCTATTTCGTAACGCTCATATTTAGATGAAAATTCAATAAATTTTTCAAGGGCATCAAACCGTGAAAAAAGATAAAATGAAAACAGTGAAATTATAGTTATTATAGCTATATCGATGTTTTTTCTATTGATATTTTTTTCCATTATAGACTTCCTTTAACAATGATAGCTCGCCCGTTTATATGCCGAACTAAAAGCTTTTTATCCGTAGCCCCGCCCCAAAGAGAGACCACAATTGTTTAATTTGATATAGTCTTTAAAGCTATTGAACCGGCAACTTCGAAAACGGAATTATTGATAAAATGTTGTTGAGCCATGCCGCTGGGAACCTGCCGAAACGTCAATTTTTCTATGGGGTTTATATCGTTTGCCTTATGATCGTGCAAGGAGAAAATATGATATTTTTTGAAGAAAAACTTTAAAATATTTTTTGTTACTTGTCCCATGTCGCCTATATGAGAATTATAAATATTATTTCACAGCACTTCTTTTGCACATACCCTGTGTCCAGTTTTTAGGGGGAGAATCAATCCTCATTTCAATTTTAAGCGGTTTGTATTTCGATCAACACGGGTCCTTGAGGGCAATAATGGACTTTCAATGCATTTTCAAGATCTGAAACCGTATTCTCACATTTCACATACGGCATGGAATATGCCCGGGCAATATATTCAAACCGTGGCGGATTGGGATAACATCCGACGGGTTCAATATCCAAGTCAGACATTGCATTAGCAATTTCCTGAAAAGCGAAATTATTCCATATCAGGAAGATAACAGGCAACTTTTCATCAACCGCAGTCATCATTTCAGGCAATGAGAACTGAGCTCCGCCATCACCCGTAATGCAAACAACACGACGGCCCGGCTCTGCCAAAGAAGCCCCGATCGCAGCAGGAACAGCATAACCCAGCGTGCCAAAGCCAACAGAAGAGTTGAACCAGCCTCTAAGATAGTCATGACCATAATAGAGGTTTGCCGCATAAATGACTTGCGTTGAATCCCCCACAATAATGGTCCCGGGGATGGTATCCCGAATGGTTTCCACCATTTCAACCATATGCGAATAGGCAGGCGACAATTCATTTCGTGCAGCCATACAAACAGCCTTGGCTTTCCGTTCTCCCCAACTTTGAGTATCCGTTGCTGATGACAAGCCATCAAAAAGGAAAGGCAATATATCTTGAGCCCGCCCTGGCAATCCAATCTGTGCAGGATGACGATGCAGTTGTTGGTGGTCGATATCTATCCTAATCAGGTTATTCAGGGTTGGGGTTTCACCTGTATTATAAATATCGAAATCGGTCGGTCCTAATTGACTGCCAATGGCAAGGATTACATCAGACGCTTCCAACAACTCTTTAATAGCCTTCAAACTCGGGCTGGCCGGTACCCGTAGCGGATGTTTGTTCATTTGTCCACGGGCATTGATGGTTTGCACCACAGGAGCATTGAGTATTTCTGCCAACCTTTCAACTTGATCCGCCGCTAAAAGGCTGCCTCCTCCGGCAATAATAACAGGACGTTTGGCTTCTGCCAATTTGGTCTTGGCCGCCAAAAGGTCCCGTTTGTCAGGAAGTTTGGAAACAATACTTTCCGGCGCTCCCATTGGCAGCATATATACTTGCCCGAACACATCCAATGGAACTTGGATATGCATGGGTCCAGGACGCTTGTTCGAAAAATCCTCAAACATAGAATTCAAGGCCGGCATCAGGTCTTCTGCCCTGTTGACGTGTTCCGAACGAAGCGCTAATTTCTCACAAAGTCCTTGCTGATCCGGCAGTTCATGTAAATGCCCCAACCCTTTTCCAAGGTAGCGTGCTTCATTTACACCGGATACCACCAACATAGGAATACTGTCGGCAAGCGCCTGCCCCATAGCCGTTAAAATATTTGTGACGCCCGGACCTGTAATAACAAAGGCAACTCCCAATTTGCCCGAAGCCCGGGAATAGCCGTCAGCCATGAAACCTGCCCCTTGTTCATGGCGTGGTGTTATATGGCGAATTTTTGAATACCCAAGTCCACGATACATCTCCACCGTATGAACACCCGGTATACCAAAAACAACGGAGACACCTCGTTCTTCCAGATACTGAACCAAAGTCTCGCCTATACTTGTGCCGTTAGGACCTCGCTTTGGGGTATCACCTGTCTGTGTTGGCTTTTGCATGGGTAACAATCCTTTTGCATCCTTCATCAAAGACATCATCGGTTTCAGTCAGCGAGATACGGACCCAATCTTTTAAGCTCTCTCCGAAAGAGCTTCCCGGCATCACGCCCACGCCCCCATTCAGCAACAGATCCATGGCATAGTCTTTGCTGCTCATGCCCGTACAGAAAACGTTGACCAGGGCAAACATACCGGCTTCCGGTTTTTGGACTTTCAACTGAGTCTGACCATGCAGAATTTCCTCCAGTCTTTCTGCACGACCTGAGAACCGTCTGCACATTCCCTGGGCAACTGGAGACGGCGCGCTAACTGCCACAAGAGTCGCATCTGCAATAAAAGGTTGGTTGCCAAACAGCATCCCTTCCGACAAACGAAGTAATTTTGAACAAAAATCAGCAGGGCCTACACACCAGCCACTACGAAAACCGGGAGCAGCATGTGATTTTGATATGGAACTCACAATGATCACACGATCCGCCAGGTCCGCATGGGAAAGCGGTGTAAAAAACGGTGCATTATTGTACACCATTTCATCATATACTTCGTCCACCAACAGCCAAAGATCGTACTTTTTAGCCACTGCACCAATCGCTGCAATGTCTTGTTCAGTTAACACGGCACCCGTGGGATTCTGGGGTGTATTCAGAAAAATCAGTGAGGTTTTAGGCGTAATCCGAGCTTCAATATCTGCTGCATTAATGCGGAAACCATTTTCAACCTTCAAGGGAACACTCACCATTTTTGCCCCGCTTGAAGCTATCACAGACGCATAGGTCGCATACATGGGATCTCCTAGAATCACCTCGTCGCCCAAACCGGCAATAGCGTGGATAGCCCCGTAAAGCGCTGTCTGCGTACCCGGAAAACACAACACTTGTTCCGGCAGGATTTCTCTTTTTGCCTGACGGGTATAGCGATCAGCCAAGGCTTGACGCAAACTGTCTTCACCCGCACTTGACGCATAATCAGTACGCCCGGAGCGTAACGCCTCTACCGTTGCATCAATCAAATAATCCGGTGTCGATACGTCTGGCTCACCAATTGCCAGCTCAATGACATCTTTGCCATCCTGCACCATTTGTTTTGCCATTTTGTACAAGGCCCATTTATCACCCCCTAGTGCATCAAGCCGTTCAATTGCATCCGTGTATTTCATATTGTTTCCACTGTTTGATCTTGGGTTGTGTCCTACTCATGATTTTCTCATTAGAAGCTTTTATAAAGAAGTATTTGTATAATACACTATTTTAATTTACAACCCGAAAAAACATTTTATTCGGGGCCAAAACGCCTTCTATGAAAAAGATACCTTTTTAAAACCACACCCTCTAAGACCTCAAAAATCTTTCCATTCAAGAATAGCCCAGTTCCAGGCTGGGGGCATATTTCAACTTTTTCATTTTTTTTATACTTCTCTTGACTAAAAGCAAGTTCCTATCTATACACTTTCAGTTTAGCCGAATAATCAACAAATTTAATGAGGTGAAAATGATAGAAAATATTCGTATAATCATAAATGAGTTCGGAGGAAAAACAGATGTTCTTTTCATTGGACTTTTTACGATATCTTTTTTTCTAATTAATTCTCTGATAAAAAATAATAAACTACGAATAACCTTTTCGATTTTTTCAGGAATGTTTGTAATCTTACAATTAGCATCACTTTATTTTTCACGATCATTTATTGGCTATCAGTTTTTTGTACATTTCAATCTGAGTAGCGCTGACGGAATGATAGGGTTATATATACCTCAAGTATTTATCTCAACAGGGTTATTGATTATCTTAATTTTATTATTCTATGGGTCACGTACTTTTATATATGAAAAACCAATTTCTCTATTTAAAAACAATAGCTATCCTCAAAAGGCTACAAAAATCAATCTAGTAATTATAACATTATGCTTTGGTATAATCCTTACAGAAGGAAGCTTTCTCTCTGAAACCAAATCCTTGCTTTTTATATTTTACACAAATAAAGCGCCTGTGCCATTTGAAAAAGTACTCGAAAAATATGAAATGAATGATTACATCACACCTGGTAAAATTAATTGCAAAAAAGGAAAGAATATAATCGTTATTTCATTAGAATCCTTGGAAAAAGCTTTCTTATTTGGCAAATTTTCAACCCTTACGCCTAATTTACAAAAATTAAAAAGCAAATGGAATTACTATAATTTAGAACAGAATTCTGGAAGTGGTTGGACAAGTGGTTCTCTTTATACTTATTTGACTGGATTTCCAGCATATCTTGGAATTCGTGGCAATAGCATATTTAAGTCATCTTACCATTCAAAAATATCAAGCATATCTCATGTTTTAGAGAAAGCTGGTTACAATATCACTTATATGAACGGTAATACAAATAATGCAGGTATCAAAGAAATGCTTCAGGCATTACACTTTGATAAAATTATTGATCAAAGAAATGTAAAAGACACAGGTTTTAATAGTTGCTATGGTATAAGAGATAAAGATTTGTTTGAACTAGCAAAAAATGAGATTGAAAAACAATCTTCTATGGATCAACCTTTTGCAGTGTTTATATCAACTACTGACACACATTTTCCCAACGGCATATATGATTCTAGAATGGAGGGAATTATCTCAAAAAAAGATACTGACTTTAACTTTATGATCTCTGCCGTAGATTACATGATTGATGATTTTATTTCATTTTTAAACAAAAAAGACTTTCTTTCAAATACAACAGTCTACATTTTTCCTGATCATTTGAAAATGGGAGATCCATCAATGTTTAACAATACAGGGGATAGAGGACTATATATAATAACCAATGCTGAAAAAGAAGCCTTATCCGTTGACACCTCGGAGACGCTATATCAAATTGATTTGCCCAAAATCATCTTAAAGGGAGCTAAAGTTGAACACAATCTAAAATTCTTAACAGATTATATTTCAGGGGATAAAAATGAATATATAAAAAATCATATCATCCAAATAACAGAAATAAATACAAATGGGTTTTTAAGGCATGATTCCAAAGCTATTCTTTTTTCGAAAAACGATATAGGGGACAGCGCTACACAAGTACAGGGTCGCCTATGAGAAAGTAAATTCAAAAAATCAACAGGGATTGAAAGCACTGTAATGTCAAGCAGGCGCAAAGAGAAATAAGGAGAAATAGAAATCATTTTTGAAGAACCGCCAGCATCTCTCTATTTTCATCAGTTAAAGTATCTAATGGTGAAATAATGGCTGTTTCCAATGCGTGACGGCAAGAGCAGTCTGATATTTCAAATTGCTTTTCAAAAAATACTTTTAAAAGCTTCTTTGCTCTATCAAGACTTTCACCATAGCGGGCAAACACCATTTCAACGCTTACGTGCTGTGTCGGATCATCAAGCCAGCAATCATAATCTGTTGCAATGGTTAGAGTAACATAACGAATCTGAGCTTCCCTTGCCAGAAAAGCTTCAGGTACATTGGTCATTCCAACCAAATCGCAGCCAGCAGGACCTCTTAAAAAGAAACTTTCAGCCCGTGTCCCCAAACGAGGGCCACCCACGCAAGCATAGGTTTTTTTTGTATGAATAAATATATCAAGGCTTTTTGCTGCTTCAGCAAGTCTTTGTGTCAGTTGATTGCAGACTGGCTCTGCAGTTGAAATATGTCCAACAAGTCCATTACCAAAAAAAGTTCCTTCCCTGTTTCCTTTTACAAAATCAAAGTATTGATCCGGTATTGAAAAATCACCAGGTTTAATTTCTTCCTGCAAACTGCCAGCAGCTGATACACCAATCACATTTGTTACTCCCAATGATTTTAAAGCAAAGATATTAGCCCGGTAATTGACTTCATGGGGTAAAAATTCATGATTGTTACCATGACGGGGAATAAAAAAAATCTTATTTTCTTTATAATAGGATTCAACCACAGGCGCCGAAGGTTTTCCAAAGGGCGTTGCTATTTCATGCTCTTTTTTTATCTTTAAATCTTCAATAGCATATAAACCTGTGCCACCAATGATACCAAACATTTTTTATACTCCTCTTTTATATGAAAGTAGTGAGATTTGAGTAGTGAGATTGGAATATTGCAATTTTTTCTCATTTCTCAATACTCATAACTTTCATTCTTTGTTGTGCCCGCCAGGGCATGGCTGTTAGTAAAAGGGTTATACCTTATATTTAAAACTCAAGCTGCCAGGATTCCGGTACACGAGCTGTCAGCATCTGCGGTACAGCCGTATTACCAAAAGCAACTTGATCTTCTGCTCCTTCAATCCATCATCCCCTGCGGTGGACTGCGGTGATCCCCAAAGCCTGAACAACTCCGATACTGAAATAAGCTCTGAGTCCTTTTAAAAAAAATAATCTATCTTCGGGCATCACTATACAAATTTCAACATCTCTGGGCAAAGGCTTTTCATAATTTCGGATATTCAATTGTTTTTTTCGTAGTAAATACAAAACTATGAAATCAGATTTCAAAAAAAATCTAATTTTACCTGACCCGATCAATCTGGATAGTAATTTAAAATTATTCTGTTCAAATCGAACTCTGCCTGCACATACTGCCTTGCCAGAATGATGTCCGACAGAAAGCCGATATTTGCGACCATCCGAAGCAAGCCGCCGTCGGTTGTTTCAGCCGGAAGGTCACGCAAGGCTTCAAGTTTTTCCAGGGCCTGCCTGTTTTTCTCCTGCCGGCGCTCATATTTTTCACAAAATTAATATTCTTCAGGATACTTTTTCTCAGTGAAAAAAGACGTTTTAGCTACATGTTCCAGAACCCTTATTGCTTTTTTGATTTGACAATGGGGCATCAATAATTCGTTTTTCACTGCAGATGCAACTTCAGCTATATTTTTTAATGCTATTGAATGATATTTTTCCTTTTTGTAATAAATGAGTTCGTTATTTTTCAACTCAATCGTTTGGTCTTTAAATACCCGTGTAATACGTATACATGACATGAATGTTCTGCCTATCTCAAAGGATTCGTTGATAGTATTTAAAAAAAAGTCGAAATTTCTAAAGGTTTCATTGATGGTATATCCATGGATTCTACTGCCATCAAGAAGCACTTGAATTTCATTTTTATCCTGCTTTTCATTTTTTTTAAACTTGTATGTATATTTTCCGTGCCTGATGACATGAGGTATTTTGTCGAGCCGCATGGGCTCATTGAAAGGAGCGGCATACCCTACATCAATGTGATATTGATGAGCTTTTAATTTCGTCCTCAAGCAGGTATGAACATTTGGTTCACTCATATCCGCACCCAGTAATGCCGTTTTAAATCCTATAAACGATAGCAGTTTCTGCAAAAATGGATTACTTGAATGACAGGTACCGCCGAGATCCTGAAATTCAATACCGTCCAGAAATTCAATAAAAGAAAATGGACGTCCCCTCTGCTCCCGATCAAAAAGGAGCAATTTGGATACATTCTCAAACGGAACAAAATACAGGTGTTTTCGGACAACTTCGCGCAGTCCGTCAATTCCCGTTGGAATGCTATTGATCCCAATTAGCCTTAAATATCTTTCATATATGTTTTTCATGATCAGTATTCTTTATTAAGGCCAATGGCCTGTTGAGGATCGGCTTTCAAAGCCGACTACTCCAATCAGATTGTTCAGTTACACCCCATGAACATTTCCAAATAACCGGCTTGCCCGGTTTGTTTTTTTTGTTGAACAATTATCTATAAAGCAGCTTGCCTTTTAATTGTCAAACAGATTATCTGCATTAATTTATAAGAATAATAGGATCAGAATTGACAGGATGCGGCTCAACGCATATTTCTCTATAAATGTAGCGTAACCTCAACCGTTTTTTGGAATAGGATCATCCCATTATTTGACTTTTGGAATCATGACTGTTTTATTTTTAGGTGTCAGTTTGGGTGTGTCAAAAATTCTGGTTAATTTTACCAATCTGCCCAACAAGGATGACTGGCTTTCTCAAAAAAACAATCTGTTTGCTCTATTTTTTCATTGTTTTAGCTACATCCAAAGCTCGTTTGACCAGCATTTCTCCTGATTTAAGCCCAGCCTTATCATCTGCTACTCCTACACGGATATCTTTTTGGAATTGTCCGTGGCCATGATGGCTGGAAACAGCAGAAGCCCCAAGCGGGCTGATGGAATGATGGCATCCAACCGGCAGCATATCCAGATTATAAAACATATACATATGTGAAAGATGCGTAGTCTCAAAGCCACCATGACGTTTCCAGGCAACAGCAGCACTGATCCCTATTTTATTTTCCATTTTTCCGGCCGAGATATTTCCAAATATAAAAACCCGCATTCGATCCATCAGTGCCGCCATCTGGGCATTGGTCCGCATATGATAAACAGGGCTTGCCAGCAGCAGTATGTCACAATCCTCAACAGCTTTAAAAATTATCTGGGCATCATCATTCAGGGCACAGTATTTGTCTTCTTTTTGTTTGCCAATACAAGAATTGCAGTGAATACAGGGTTTAATATCCATTTGAGACAGATTGAACTGTTCTGCCTCACATCCAAGCTGTTCTGCTGTTTTGACCATATGAGATGTTAAATGTTCATTATTACCTGATTTTACCGGGCTTGAAGAAATGGCAACCAGTTTCATAATTTATCCTTTCTGTTTTTTCTCTCCTTTTTCGGTGCTCTTTTTAGACCTTTGAAGGGTTTAGTCTTCCGGGGCAAGTCTCCATCTTTATCCTGAATCTCAAAACAATCTGAAAAATAATCTGGTATTTTAGTTTCAAATACCATTTCTTCTTTATTAAACGGGTGTCTAAATTTGATCGAGAGTGCGTGCAAGGCCAAACGCCCCTCAGGGTTTTCATTATATTTTAAATCGCCGAGAATTGGGTAGCCTCTTTCGGACAGGTGAACGCGGATTTGATTTTTTTTACCTGTCAAAAGATCTATTTCCAATAAACTATAGTCCTTGGACTCTTTTATTACTCGATATCTGGTTCGGGCCAGCTTGCCTTCTTCAGGGGTTTCCACAGAAAACACCATATAATCGTCTTTCTCAGCAAGATAAGATTCAATAATACCACTTTTTTCTGCTAAATTACCTTGGACAACTGCCAGGTATTTTTTTTCCACATTTTTCCACTGCGCCGCAAATTTCTCACGAAGTTCGTAGCTTTTTGTAAAAACCATGACACCCGATGTCTCACGATCCAAGCGGTGAACAACAAACAGGTTGGTCTTTGCCTTTGGGTTCCCTTTTTTCACATAATTTATTAATAGCTGATGAGCCGTTTTTTCTTTTTCGTACCTGGCTTTAACACTCAAAAGGCCAGAACTTTTATCAATTACAATGATGTCCCGGTCTTCATAAAGAATCTTAATACCTTCGGGTACATATTTAGATCTTATTTTTATTTTCGATTTAATCATTATCATTTCCTGAATTTTTGTTTTTTCTTATATTTACCACAAGTATTGATAGGCTAAAAGAATTGATTCACATTGAGGATTAATAATAATTCAAGACCCCATATTTTCATGCCATATTTTTCATTGCTTGTTGAGATTTATAAAACAACAACCAACGTGTGACCCCGATAATACATTTTTTAATCAAACCCATCCATCGGGCAGCTCTGGCAGTCCAGTTCCAGGGCCATTAATGATTGTCTGACCGACCAGTCCACAGGAGCGCATGCCCTCGTCACGCTCAACCTGTGGTTTGTCACGGCAGTAGACATCAATCGCCGGCACCAGGAAATCCTGTACTTTCTGTGATGCGTTGCGCCAGTATCGTTTCGGATCACGTTACCAGGACTTGTAGCGCCGGAGCCAGGGGCTGAACAAAGTCAACAACGCGTTCTCGGCGGTGCAGCCGCCGTGAACAAGAAAAAATCAGCTTGACTGGTTCATTTTTTTTTGTTTGATAACTGCCAAAAATGGTTTACCTCTGCCTCCATTTTTCAGGGGGAGGATCAATGCCGCATTTACAACAAACCCGGGAATTTCATCTAAAAATTTAATTGCCATGCACTAAAATATATTATAAGTTCTGTTTATTAATATAGACCTGAAGAATAAACGTATTCTTAAATTTTTTAGGAAATTGGGATACTCAATAACCCGATAAAAATTTTTGTCCTGTGTCAGGTTGATTTGAAACTTTCCCAATTGATATTTTCCCTTAGATATTAGTCCATTTGCATAAAAATACGTGCAGGATAGGAGACGTGCTGATGGTTATAAAAAAAGAAAAATCGAAAAATAAAGCGTCCCGGCAGGTGGTGACCCAAACCGGGTTCCCCATTATTGGGATGGGCGCTTCCGCCGGTGGTCTGGAAGCGTTTGAATCTTTTTTCAAATCAATGCCACCTGACAGTGACATGGCATTTATCCTCATATCGCACCTGGACCCTAACCATATCAGTATCCTGCCGGAACTGATTCAAAAAAAACCAGGATGAAGGTCACCCTGATTGAGGATGGGACAAAAGTGGAACCCAACAGGGTGTATGCCATCCCCCCCAACAAGGATGTGGCAATTTTAAACGGGGCCCTGCATCTTATGGACCTGCCCCAGCCGAGGGGATTCAACCTTCCTATTGACAATTTTTTCAAATCCCTGGCCCAGGACCAGGGTGCCAATGCCATCTGCATTATCCTGTCAGGAACCGGCAGTGACGGCAGCCTGGGATTAAAGCAGATCAAAGGAGAGCTGGGAATGGGGCTGGGACTGGCTGTTGTTCTTGGCATTGTCAAAACCCATGGTGGAGCCATTACCGCGGACAGTCTACCTGGAGCCGGTACCACCTTTACCCTGATCTTTCCCTTGAGTATCTCCCCCCCTGCGGCAAAGGCCGTCAAATTGGATGGAATACCCCGTGGTCATGAACGCATCCTTTTGGTTGATGATAAAAAATTTATTATAGACCTGTTACAGAAAATACTGGGACGGCTGGGTTATGGTGTTAAAGCAGAGTGCAATCCCCAGAAAGCATTGTCACAATTCAGATCAACGCCTGATGCTTTTGACCTGGTCATCACCGACATGGCCATGCCAAAAATAACAGGTGATGTATTGGCAGTTAAGTTAATGGAAATTCGACCCGATATTCCTGTTATTATATGCACCGGCCACAGTTCCCTCATTGATGAGGAAAAGGCAAAACAACTGGGGATTGCCGGGTTTGTAATGAAACCCGCGTCAACGTCGGAAATGGCAAAAACCATACGACAGGTTTTAGATAAAAAAAATAAAAAAGACGCCTTTTTTCATTAAAAGGAAGGTGCTGATATGAAACAAAAAAAAGACGCCCAGGAAAAATTTAACCGATTACGCCGGCAGGCCGAAGAATTGATGATGAAAACAGATTTTGTAACTGCACCGGCTGTTTTCGAAGATCCGCTTAAATTAATCCATGAACTCCAGACATTCCAGATTGAGCTCGAACTGCAAAATGATGAACTGCAACAATCTCAGCAGGAACTCATGGAATCCAGGAGTAGCTATACAAAGCTTTATGACTTTGCACCAGTAGGCTATATCACCCTGAGTAAAAAAGGATCGATCCACAAATCCAACCTGTCCTTTTCAGAACTGCTGTCCGTGGAAAGGCAAGACCTGATCACCCAGCTCTTGTCTGTTTATATTATTCCTGAGGACCAGGATATATTTTACCGACACCTGCGGGACCTTTCCGAGTCAAAAATACGACAGACCTGCGAACTTTGCATGCAAAAAAAGGATAAAACACTTTTTGATGTGCGCCTGGAAAGTACGATTGATTCTGATGAATATGGAGAAACCAGCCAATACCGCACCGTGATCATTGATATCAGCGAACAGAAAATTGCTGAAACTGCGTTGAAAAAATCAAAAAAAGATCTTGAAAAGCAGGTAAAAGAACGGACAAAAAAACTTGAAACCGCCAACCGGCAGCTCAAGCTGGAAATAGAAGAACGAAAGCTGCGCAAACAGGAAAAAACAAGACTGGAAGAACAACTCAGGCGAGCTCAGAAAATGGAGGCATTGGGTACATTGTCCAGCGGAATTGCCCATGATTTCAACAATATCCTTACCAGCATTATTGCCTATACACAATTATTGGAAATGCAGGAATTTGCTGATGGGGAATATGTTAAAAACGGCCTGACACAAATTTTAGAATCTGCTTATCAAGCCAGGGATCTGGTCAAGCATATTATGTTGTTCAACCGTAAGGCCGAACTGGTTAAAGAACCTCTCATGCTTGACCTTGTTGTCCTGGAAGTGATTAAAATGATGAGGGCTTCACTGCCTTCAACCATTCATATCTGTAAACGGATAAATTGTGGAAACTGCACTGTATTTGCAGATCCGGTTCAGATGCGCCAGGTTCTCATGAACCTGTGTACCAATGCTGCCCACGCAATGGTCGCCGAGGGGGAACTGGAGATAACCCTTGATATGATAAACATAGACACTGAACACTGCCGTTCAATGGACGATATAACCCCTGGTAAATATGTGGAAATGATTATCCGTGATACAGGGCACGGGATCATACCGGAAAATATCCATAAAATTTTTGATCCGTATTTTACAACCAAAAAGCCAGGAGAAGGGACCGGTTTGGGACTTTCCATCACCCTTGGCATTATAAAAAAACATTGCGGAGCCATCACTGTCAGCAGCCAGGTGGATCAGGGGACCACTTTCAGAGTTCTTGTCCCGTGTTTTTTAAATCAAGATACCAGGCCAAAGGAAAAAAATCCCATTCCCATCCCTCATGGAGATGCTGTTGTTCTTTTTGTGGATGATGAGCTATCCATTGCAACAGGAGTCCAGATGATTTTGGAACATCTGGGGTATACAATTATTTTTAAGACCTCCGGCGAGCAGGCACTTAAGGTTTTCAAAAAATCGCCTGAAAAATTTGATATTGTGATAACCGACCTGACCATGCCTGAAATGACAGGGGATACCCTTGCCGTTGAAATAAAAAAGATCAGACCGGATATCCCCGTCATCCTCTGCACAGGATTGCCGGAAGAAACTTCTGATGCCATAGTGTCAAAATATGAAGTGGATGCATTTATCCAGAAGCCTTATGATAAAAAGAAACTGGTTGTAAGTATCCAGAACGCAATCAATAAGCCCTACCCCTGAATTCATTTCTCAGGCCAGGACATATGGTTATCAGTTTCATGATTTGAAATCTATAAATCATAATTGTGCCGTATGGGAAATGACGGGTCACATTCGATTCATTTTTTTTGTTAAAATTATTAAATATGACGTCATCTACACTCCTGCTCTAATACCCGGATAACCTGGGACAAAGTTTGATTCACCGGTGTTGGAATGCCATGTGCCTTACCCAGTTCAACGACCTTATCTCCAAAGATTTCAATTTCGGTTTTGCGCCCAGCCTCAATATCCTGGAGCATTGAGGTCTTCCCTTGGGGTGCCAGCGTTTTGAGGAATAAATACCAGGCTTCAATATCCCGTTCTGTCAAATCTACATCCATTACTTTGGATAGGGCAATCACCTCGTTCATAAGCGATTCCATCAACTCCTGGGCTTCTTTCGATGTTTGGAAAACGCCATAGCCAGCGCGCATCACAGCCGATGCCTGGTTCATCCCTACATTAATCATGAACTTCCACCACATCATTCGGATCATATCCTCCGGGGTTTCATACGTGATTCCAGCCCGGTTAAAGGCTTCCTGTACCTGGAGAACCCGCTGGCTGAGCTGGGTATTTGTGGCTTCCCCAAAATAGTGTTTGCCAGGCTTGGTATAGGTGATTTGATTCTCCTGACGTATTGCATCTATACCCACAGAAATGGCATACAGCATCTTGTCCATTCCATAAATCGATCCAATATATGCTTCACTCTCAAGGCCATTCATGACAGAGATGATGAGAGTTGAATCACCGATAAGTTTATCCAAACCCTGAACTGCCTGTTCAAGGTGATGATGTTTCAGGGCAATGATAATGAGATCCACCGGAGAAGTTGCCTCATCAGGATCCATGGCCGGGATGGGGTAGGATCTCCCGTTGATGACCAGGCCTTTTCTTTTGAGCTTTTCTAAACGATCTTCTTTGGCAATCAATCCCGTTGAGAATCCTGGTGTATCAAAAAACCTGCCGGCAAAATATGCACCCATTGCCCCGGCACCGAGGATGGCGACTTTTTTAATTTTTTGCATTAATTATTCCTTTTGTCATTTTCAAAATATCTATGGGTTGGACTGAACGAGTGAACCAGCATCACGGCTTCTGTTGCGCCAACGCCACTTTTCAGCGGGCGCGGATTTTTTCGCTCCGTTGCAAAAGCCTTGTTATCTCGGCCTTATGTCAGTCAGTTGTTTTTATTGGTCTTGGTCCTAAGGATTGAAAGTCTCTTGTGGTAGCCTTTCCCTCCGCATAATCCTGGTGCCATCCCAAAGGTACCGGAAAATCGTCATAAAGCCTTTGTCTTTCAGCCTCGAAAAGGCGGCGCTGTACTCTCATGAAATCAGCTGCACAGAGGACCCGGCGGCCGGACTCCAAGAAAAACCTGTCCAGCCACTGCAGCCCTTCAGAATAAATCATGTTACTTCGATCCTTTTCTGATAAAATATGCAACCGGGAGAGACAAAAAATACACTAGGCGAAACTTTAAATCCTTTCTGCCCTGCACCATATCATATCTGCCGGAATACACTGTATTCGAACAAAGATTGCCGAAATAGACCGCCTGAAACATAAAATCAATATGTCCCACCTTCTCTTCTCCGTAAAAATCAACAATGCGCTGTCTTGCCTTGGGAGAAAATCCACCGTCAAAATCTGCGCGATGCTGGACATAGAACAGAGCCGGAGCCTCTTGCTCTGGTATATCCTTTATATCGCCGTCAAGCAGGCTTTTTATTTCTTTTTCACGCATTCCTTTCTCAAGGGATGTTTTTGTATGAAGCCATGAACAATAAGCGCAATTGGTTACTCCGCTTACAGCAAGCGCGATTTTCTCGGAAAAAACCGGATATATCGACTTTTTAAACCCGGTCACCCTTGTTAATGGCATAGCCAGTAACAACGATAAAAACAGATTAAAGAATTCAGCAGGTGATTTAAAATATTTTAATTTTTGATTGTTCACAATATTTTCCCCGAATGAATATCAGAAAAAGATGAATTTTGATGATGCTATCCCGGTTGTTATACCGAAAAAAATGTTTTCCAAAAAATTCCAATGACAGCTCCGCACGTTCGCTTACATTCTCTCGAATGAAGATGACACCGAAAATTGATTTCTGCCAGTGTTATATAAGGCGGTTTGAATAAAAGCAATCAGGGAAACCCCTTACTTTTGAATTTTTACAGAACTGAGCACATTTAATCTAAATATTATTCAGTGAATAAATTTTATTCAAAATCATCGTTTATCAGACTAACCATCTATAATAACGATAAATTATTTTTTGGACAAAAGCCTTAACTTTTCGTATTTAAGGTATTGAATGTGAGTTAAAGGCCTTTGAAATGGACTCTATAAACAAAAAAAGCCCGGATTTCTCTATCCGGGCTTTTTCTATAATAATCAGCTTCCTAAAATTGGTTTATACTTTAAATTTCTCTGTCATGGCCTGCAATTGAAGCATGACATTATTAAGGACTTCTGCCTTTTCTTTAACAGTCAAAAAAAAACTGACTCTTTCCGATGCCTGCTGGGCCTGACCAATAGCCTTGTTGGTGATTTCCCTGGTATTATTTGAATTCTGGGAAACTCTTTCTATGCTTGAACTCATCTCACCGGTTCCCCTTTTGTTAATCCGCGTTCAACTTTGACCCCCGTCAGCGTGATATAGACCCCGGCCAGAGTTTATCCGACTATCTACATAACAAAAGGAAGACTGTGACAATCACTTCGATTCTTCCTGGGCTTCAGGCAGATAAACATAAAAGGACGTCCCTTTGCTCTTTTGTGTCTGAACGTCAATGGCGCCGTTATAATTTTTGACAATCCCATGGACAACAGCAAGGCCTAATCCTGAATTATCTTTGCCTTTTTTAGTCGAAAAATAAGGATCAAATACCCGTTGTAAATTCTCGGATCCAATCCCAGGGCCATCGTCGGTAACGATGAGTTTGATATAATTTCCCTGTGCCAGATCCAGGTGGGATAGAAGCGTCTCATCATGGATGTCGGTTTGAGAGGCTGAAACAACAATTGTTCCGGTTCTGTCCGCCATTGAATGGGCGGCGTTTGTAATCAGGTTCATCAGAATCTGCTGGATTCTTGTTTCTTCGGCCAAAACGATCAGATTGTCTTTCCCAAAATCTGTTTTGATTTCAATCAGTTTCCCCAGG
>Ga0307988_1000477_pt1 | contig 27935 bp, 18 predicted proteins | sample EllFjometagen183_FD_203166 | JGI IMG/M metagenome (GOLD analysis project Ga0307988, IMG submission 203166) | Marine microbial communities from Ellis Fjord, Antarctic Ocean - #183 | ecosystem: Environmental > Aquatic > Marine > Unclassified | place: Southern Ocean | collected 2014-10-08 | reverse complement strand
AAGATCTCGTTGAATTAGTACAGTCGTTACCGATTGAGAAAGTAATTAAATTAAAACAGCTAATACAAAATGGTGATTATTGATTGTATATTATTTTACCCTCTCAGTGGTATTCCATTTAGTTGAAAAATTTTTAAATTTGAAATTCAGAAAAAGCCATGTTGACTTTTCAAAACCATCTAATAAAATTACCCTGTTGGATGTGGGTGAAATAGTGAAAAACTATTTAAAGTAATGAAATCACGTTTACCCCTATATACCTCAATTCGCCCTATGGTGGTTTTTGCTCTTTTTTACTATTGGATATATACCCTTGAATTCCGTATAAATCTCAAGAAAAGTTTTTGTCGCGCTGACCGAAATACCAATGGTCCGGCTGATTTCAAACTCGGTGAAAGATTTGCGCTTCAAATAAACCACGCGTTTGAATTTTTCGAGGTAATTTTCAGTTGCTTTAAGGCTGTGCTTGATGCGAGATGCTACTTCGCTGGGTTCTTTGCCCTCCAGCCACAAACGAATTGCCAAAGCCGTCGCCATTTTTTTCCAATACTGGCATCTTTTTCGGTTCACGAAAGCTCTTGCTCGTCTTCCTCATCAAAAACTGTCAGGACAACACATAGCATTTGACAGTCGGCAATGGGTTTCCGGGCGGTTCCGCGGCTGACACGCATGAATACTTCAGTTGCCTATGTCGAGACTGCCGAAGCTCTGGATCGTTGAAATAAACCTCTTCAATGGTATCAATAAGTACCTGTGCTTCCCACGGACTGATTCCGGTACCATCAACAGCCAGATTTTTCATTTGCTGACTAATAGTTTTAATTTTTAAGCGTTGCTCTTGCGCTTCACGACATTTGAGTGTATTTTGCCCCATGGCGTTTGCTCTTTTTTTTTTTGCTAAAACTATAATAAAGGTTTAAACGCCAGCTTTTCAAGGTTTTACACCTACCGGACAAATGCCCTAATCGTAAATCCATCAAAATTAGATCATAGCGGTTTTTAGTATAGTCATTACACGGCGGGACATATTCCCGTAGAGTTCATAATTACTGGAACATACTGCAATATTGTATGGTGAGGATAGTTTAGTAAAAACTCAAAGAAAGCGCCGGTCAAAGCCGGTGGCGTATAAAGGGTGAAAGTCCCTATTCGGTAAGATCTAGCTAGTAGCCGCCCACCCAAGTATTGCAAAAAAAGGTCGAAAGTTCGAATCCCCCGACCATTAGAGGTGGCTCTGGATGAGTTTTTTGACCAATCGTTGAAGGAATATTATTTGAACGTTTTATTGTTTAAAGTCTTTTAAAGGAATTTCTTCGAAAGAACCTCTCCTGCTCATAAATTCATATTTGTATAACAATATTTTTCCTTTAGTATGTAAGACTAGGTCAGTTGAAATTTTCATATCTTTCGAACGGTTCCATTTTTTCATGAATTCTTTTTTGGTTTTATAGAAAAAAATAAATGATAATTTCAGTTTTTTCTTTTTCTTCTTTAGAATATCCACAATTCTTTCTGGCTTCCACCAGTGGCAATTACCTATGACTATTATATCACAGTTCATTTTATTTGAATAATTTTCACATATAGAACTAATTAAGCTGCTTTCGTCAATATCGAAAACATCAGTATCCTCTGAATTGTCAGGAAGTTTAGTAGGCAGCCCAGCTATGATTTTTTTTTCCTTCAGTTTCCCAGCTTTAATCAGTTTACGAACATGTGAATAAGTAAAATACTTATATTTCATGAACCTATCACAATTTTTCTTCGATACTGATTTGATTTTTTTAGAAAAACGGAAGAATTTACTGTGGGAAAGTAACTTGTAAATATTCAGCTTATTCTTTTGGTTTAACATATTCACTCCTTTAGGAATATATTGTTCTTTAAAATAACGACCTCCCATGTTATAGCCACTTAAATCAATAATAATAAAATTGGGTCCAAAAAACTTATTATCACCAAGATTAAATGAACCTGCGGGTCCAGTTATATCTCCATTTTGTCTTTTTAAATAATTAATATATTGAAGAAGCATTTTGTCATATTTTCTTTTTCTTTCTTTATTCTTTTCTAATTGAGAAACAATATTAATTGAGGTTAACAATGATTTGATCTTTTCTTTATCACAGGACTGTATGTTTAGTCTTTCCATATGATACAATAAAAAATGACTGAGTTCATATCGTCGATATAAGGCTTCCCTTAGCTTTTTGTCTTTAGTATCTCCGTAATAGTCCAGAATCGAGGAACAAATAATGATTTTCTCGTAATAAGATACTTCATTATGGTATTCTAGCACCCCACCGTCACCGTATAAATATTGATGTGGATATTTAGGTAAATGATTAGAGAACTTATCTTTTTGTTTTGCGTTAAAATAGAATATAAGTTGTTCATTAAACGGCCAAATCGTTGCAAATTTGGGCCAGCAATAAACCTTCCTCAATTCTTCTTTAAAAAGAAAACGTTTATCTTTTATCGTTATGTTGTCGACGAGAGGAGCTATACAAACAGTGTTTTGGAAGAAAATTCCTTCTTTCACTATGATATCGTTTATCTTGGCAAAAGTTTCTTTAAAATTTTGAACAGGAACATTATCAGTAAATTCACTCCAATACTTACACAAGTATTCTTTTTCTCCTTTATAGTTACCCTTTAGGCCTTCATGAACAGACAATATAATTAATGAAGCAAAATATTCTGCTGAGTAACCCTTTTTCTGAGACAGTACCATAAATTTCTTATTGTGAGAGATTAACAAGTTCTGAGATTCGTTTGCTTCTTTCTTTTGTTTGTTCAGTGATTTCTGAAGTCCATCGAGTATAACTGATTCTAATTTTTTCAATTCAGCCGATGCCATCTTAAAGTTTTTATCAAATTTTATTGCTCTTTTTAATAGCTTTTCACTTTCTCTTAACTTACCTTTATCCTCTGCATCTACAGCTTGACTATATAAATCAAACGCTTCAAAATTTTCAGTGTGAAGCTGATTAATTTTACGAAGCTCACGTTTCGATATACTTGGGATAAGTTTTTTTGCAATGTTTTCAGCGAGTTCTTTTTCCAGGTCAAAGAATTCATCTTTTTTGCCACTTACGGACTGAGTATATAGAATTTTTCCAGTTTCAGGAGAAATTAACTTAATATCAATTCTTATTTTATCTTTTGAAAAGATATATGAACCTGTCAGGAGACCTTTTACTCCAAGAAGTTTTCCCACTTTTACAGCTGATGATTTGTCAAGATATTCACCTTTTGCAAGCTTTAATTCTTTCAAAATATCATTTAGTCTCGCCCTTTCTATAAGCTGTAAACCCTTAGCATTCTGAAGGTCTGTTACAAGCATATCCCGAAGCCCTTTACGCAGATGATCTGATGATTTATCTCCTGAGTTGTTTTCAAACTCAAGTATGGCAATTGTTTGAGCACCCCAAACTGTAGTTGTCATACATGTAGCTAAGACAAATAAAATTACAATTACTAAATTCACTTTTTTCATTAATGTCCCCTTATTTATAATTTCCTGAGTTCATTTCAAAACTATGGGCTCATTCTTGTTAATAATTTTTTTTTAGCTCAATAATCTTAGATTTTAGATTAGGATCAAGCCCTTTGCGAGGCTTGTTCGATCGTGTACTCGGCCTGTCCAAGCCTGATTCACCTTGTTCACGATAAACCTTAATCCACTTACTAATAGTACTTTGGCCACAGCCGAATTCTTCAACAAGCATACCAATCGTGTATCCTTCCTCGAGAAATAACTTTACGACACGAATACGAAATTCCACTGGAAAACTTCCAGCCCGACGAGAGACTTTTTTCTTCTGTCTCATACACTTTCCCTTTTGTTGTGCACCCGTTAAAACGAATGCAGGGTTAATATCGGAAAAGTTTAACCCTGTTTAAATCACCCACAAGTAGCCTATTGCCATTTTATTAGCGACAATCATTTAGAGTTCATCTTTGTAAGCATCTCTTTCACCAGTGGGTCGTAGGCCAAATCTAAAGGAGTCTCTCCTTTTTTGTTTTTCTTTGACGGATTAAGACCCACCTTTAATAATATCTCAACAATTTCAATATTCTGATTGGCTACTTTCTGTTTTTGTGTACTCGGATATCTTTGGCGACGCTTTGCGGCAATGTGTAACAAGGTATTTCCATATTTGTCGATATAATCAGTTTGGGCACCTTTTGCCAATAGAAGTTTAATAAAAGAACTGGAATCTTTGTAGCGAACAGCAGCAGCAAGTGGGGGAAGGTTGTATCTGTCAGCAAGGTTTGGATTCGCGCCTTTATCAAGCATGTAGACTCCAACTTCACTATCTCCAGATTGAAAGCAATAACTCTGAAGTGGCGGGTTTTCAGAATTATTAACGTTAGCCCCTGCCTCAAGCAACAGCTTAACACTTTCTAAATCACCCAAAGCCTCATTAAGAGGTGAAGAATTTTTCTGAAAATTAGGATTTGCGCCATGTTTCAACAGCAATTTTACTAAATTGTGGCTTTTAGCGGCAATATAAAGCATGGAAAATCTATCGTCGCTATCAGTAATGTTAACATCTGCGCCTTTAGTCAATAAAAAAGAAATATCATCCAAAGAGATTACATTTTCGGTTGAATTTTTTCTATATCGTCTTTGCCACATATAATGCGACAGAAGCCTTTCAAGAAGAGTTTCATTGCCTTTAGAGCGAACGTTGGGATCCGCTCCTGCAATGATTAATGGACGAAGTTTCTTTGCAAAATTCTTTTCCCAATCACGGCTTCCATCAAGAAGTTGTTTTAGTTTTAGAGTTTCTTTGGATATTTTTGGAATATCAAATTCCAAATGTGCTTCAGACATCATTTCCCCAGTGAGCTTTGATATCACTGAAAGTTTCGCTAAGTGCCTGCCGGGTAGTAATTTTTCAGGTAGTTCCGCGTAAGCTTTTCTACTATGGTTTACTTCAAAGGGGCGCGCGCTGTCAATTTGAAACATATAACGCAAGGAGTGCTTTGTATTGATTTTCTCCCATTCTAGATTATAACCGTATCGATCTTTTGCCTTGGCTAAACGAAGCCCTTTTATACTTGCAACTTTAATGGGGTTTATAATAAAAAGTTGCGTAAAAACAGGGACTTCTTTGTTTGAATTAGTGACAGCCACGATATTGGCAACGAACTTTTCATTTGCGTTAAAGTCATCGATGTCTGCCGAGCGAGCAGTAGCAGGTAATTTTATTAATCGTTTTCTCTGGCGGACTTCAAAGTGAGAGAGATCTTGTAAATCTGAAGGAACATTCCACTTTATCGTAACCTTCTCATCGTAAACATTTGGTCTTGCTATTTTTGGAGATAGTTTTTCTGTTTTTACAGAAAGCCATTTTTTTAACCTGTCTTGTGGATAATCATCTTTATTTGCAACATAGTTGGCAACTTTCCCTCCAGACAACAATGCTATTTTTAATAAAGAGATGAGATTATTGAAAGTTTTAGGCAATAGTGCAGATAATTTTATATTGTGGTTAAACAAAACAGTAAAACTGACTTTTTTAGGTTGTAAGCTGTATAAATATGGCAAACATAATGTATTTTCGCCTTGCACTGTACATTGATCATTTAAAATAATAATAACTTGTAATTCTTTTTTAGCAGGTTGCTTTAAATAAATATTACAAATCCTCTCATCAATGCTTTTGTGTTCGTCTCCGTCCCTTCCCTTAAAAAATGCAAAAGCCTTTCTAATGTTTACAGTAGAAGCCTTTTGAGAATCACTAAATAATTGCTTATTACGTGTTATTATATTAAATGTGGCATTTGGATTTAGTTCCTCAATGGCTTTGCGCACTACTAAAGGTCCATATCTTGGTCGAATAGAGGAACCGTTCATGATGATTATAAAATCATCACCCTGTAAATGTAATCCGGCTATATTTATGCCGGTTGCTTGAATATCTCCTGGAGGCTTCCCTTGTACAAACTTTACCAGCTTGAGAAGGACTTGGTTGAATAAAAGTTTCTGTTTATTATTTGTTTCTGAACTTGCAATGCGATGTAGACGCTCAACTAGGGATATGGCGATAGGCTTGGTGATTTTGTGATCGGGATCATATGGGCTAAAATCGTCTAACTTAAAATATATATTCTGACGAATGGATTCATTGCGAGCGGTGGAAATCTTGAAAGATGGATTCCCTATAAAAAAATCAGCAACTGAAAGTTCTATTTCAATTTTGTCAATATCCTCTAAAGTTGGAGAAAAAGAGGGGTCAGCGTTATAAGCGTGATTTCGACTTGAACCATCCCAGTAGTCACTACAATCCAGTGATTTGTCAAAATCGTCATCGTAAAAAAAGGTGTGGGGTAAAAGAAAATCCTGAGCTTCACGTCTTCGCCTGGGCACAAAAGATGGTGGAATGGAACCGAAGGTTTGACAGAACGGCCAAATATTAACGAAGCGGGGATAATAATATATACCTTTTGCTTCATTGGAGAAACTCATCTCTTGATGAATACGGCTTGGCGGATATATTTTCATTAAATGCTTCTCCCAAAACTCCGATTTCTTCTTTAACAAAGGAATCATTTGGGTAAAGAGTTTATATGCATTTTTTTCCTTCGAAAATTCTTTCCAGTATTGCAATAACGTATCTCGTTCTTTTTCAAAATCTTTTCGCAGTCCGTAGTTCACAGCAAGAGTTATATACGCAACGTAGTATTCAGGGGTTCGATTACGAGTTGTCAGAATTTTCTTTGCAGAGATAAAATCTGTTTTCATTATGTCGGTCAATTTGTGTTCCTTGGTTTGTTTTTCAGACACTAGTTCCTCAATTTTATTTAATAGTAACTTTTGAAATTCTCCAAGTTTTTCTTTCGCCATTTTAAAATTATTATCATTTTTAGAAGCTTGCCTCATCAATCTGATTGCATCTTCAATATTTCCACGCTCCTGCTCGTACACAGCTTTTGAATAAAGATCAAAGACTGCATAGTTTTCTGTTTGGAGTTGATTTAGTCGTCGCATTTCTTTGGATGAAACATCTGGCTTCATGTTTTTAACTAGAGTAGATGCAAGTGTTTTTTGTAAATCAAAAAAATCTTCCTGTTTCCCCTCAATTTTTTCTGTATAAATAACTTCACTAGTTGCTACCTTAATTAAGCGAACATCAATTCTTATCTTTGTTTTATCAACAAAATATGATCCTGTCAAAATATATCTTATCCCAAGTAGTTTTCCAATTTTGGCAACAGTGTCTTTTTTGAAGTATTTGGTTTGCGTTAATTTAACCTCTTTCAAAACATCATTAATACGCGCTCGCTCAAGAATTGTGATTCCTGAAATGCATTGAATATCAGTCGTTAGCATGTCACGGATGCCTTTTTTCAAGTGCTCCATATTTTTCTGTCCTGAATTGTTTTCAAATTCCAATATTCCGACAGAGAAATCTTTTGCAAAACTCAGATTTGCTACAAATAAAATAGCAATACACATTAAAATTTTCTTTAAAAACCAGTTCATGTTATCCTCCGTGATTTATTTGTAATTCCCAATTAAAAGGAAAGCCCCCCAATAAAAAGGGTGATTAAAATCTTTGTTTTTTAAAATATGTCTTTGCGCACGAGCTAAACTTTCTGCTCTTTTCCAATGCCCATACGTATTTGCATTGCTTAAAATATTCTTGTACATTTCAAGCATTATCACTTGAGTTTGCTTGTCATCAACCTTCCAAAGAGTTGCTATAGTCGCTCCGGAATTAGATTTTTTTACGAATTGATAGGCCATCCCATATATTTCCATCGCATTATTATTGATTGATGACGTAGCAGTACTACAGGCACTTAATATCAGTAATCCTAAGCGACTCATCAGGGGAATTCCAGCTATCATATCTTTGTAAAAAAGTTTTTCATCGGAAAATACTAAATATGATTCCTGCGGATTGCTGGGATTCAATACACCATGGGTTGCTACATGAACAAAATCCGCCGTTCCTGTTATGGTCAGAAACTTACTTCTGGTTGCTTCAGTGCGCACAAAAAGAGATTTATTACTAAATAACGATGCAATCTTTTCGCACTCAACTTCACTTGAAGGCAGAGAACCATCGGGGTTAGCGAACGCAACAAACTTGACCTTATTCTTAACAATCTGTTCGGACTTACTTAGTCTTACTAAATCATAGCCTGTAATATTGGCTACTGCATATTTTTCTACAAGATATTGCTTGCCATCATATAAAGTTGCAAGAGATATGTATCTTAGTATTCCAGAAGGGGCAAACAATATTACCTGAGGGGAAAACTTATTTATCTCGTTTTGGATTGGCTCAAACAATAATTTATACAATCTACCGGTTATACGCCTTGCAGTATTAACACCTCCCGGAGAGGACATTGCGTTTCGGTATCGTGCAATCAACATTTTCATTTTTCTACCGAGGTTTTGCATTTTTACGACCTTTACAATAACGGGTTTATTTTTCACACAGATGAAAAAAATGAGTTGATCGCCCAGTATTGCTATTTCCAATAAGAGTGTGCCAGGTTCAAGATTTTGTTTAATTTGATCTAAATCATCCGGGTGGACGTTGATTCTTTCAGCAAATAACATATTCCACGCGGTTGGATTATTTTTCCGTAATTGGGTTTTGGCATCTTCATATTCTTTTTCAAGACGAATACGTTTTTTTGCTTTGTGCTTAAGTGATAATTCAGCCTGTTCATTATTCATAATGCGTTGTTCTGCCTGAACACAAGTAACAATATTTGGATCACAGGATTCTTGCACTGCAAATTTAGTGTCTTCTTGAAGATTGCCACGTTCCAGCCAAAACCAAGCTTTTGAATTATTACCAGCATTCAGCCAAGCCCGTGCCAACATTTGACATCTTATTTGAAAAGTTTTTGCATGTGGCGGCATATCTATATTATTGGGAGTAGACAAAAACTCTGGAAATGAAAACTTAAGGCTTTGCTCTAAATATTTTGCCTGTAGTGAAAAGTTGGAATTACGACGTGCAAGCTCTGCCAAGGCTAAATAGAGAAAATTTTTTGCCCCACAGGAAAGTAACTTTTCTTTTGTTTTTAGCTTCTTTATAATTTCCATAGTAATTGACGGCATCTCAAAAAAACTTTTGCAATAGGCCAGGCGTACATCCAATTCCAGCAGGGCGATTGTTGGAGTAAATGACCGAACTTGCTCAAGTGTTTGAGCTGCTTGCTTCGAATTTCCTAGAGCCATATAATCCCAAGCCAGATTCGCCGCCAATATTAATGCGGTTTTCGTTTTTCCCTTTTGATTGCTCATGTACAACTGAAATGCCTTTTCATGATATGCCAATGCCTTGGAGTAGTCTCCTTTCATAAACTCACAAGTGCCGGAGTTGCATAGTAGTGAGTAAGGGATTGGCTTTTTCATTCCCAAATATAGCAAACGAGCCATTTTGAGGTGTTTCTCCGCCACCAATATATTTTCTGCTCGTAGATACATTGCAGATAAATTTTCAATAACGACAGCAAGTTCGTTGGGATTATCAGTTTGCGCAATTAGAGTAAGGGCTGACTTATACATTTGGATAGATTCCGCAAAGCGAAATTCGCGCGCAAAGGCTATGCCAATGGAGTTATAGATATTTATTCGATCTTGTGTGGGGATAATGCTCATGGAGGTAGAGTTTTCCTCATACAGCTTTATTGCACGTGTATCGTTGTGCTGGGAAACGTAATTTACTATTTTTACGCTAATATCACGTTGACCATAAAGGATGTTGGTCATACAAAGAATCAAAAGTATAAAGATAGAACTTAGAAATCTCATTTTTTTCCCTTAGTAGACGACAGAAGTTGCCGCGCAAGTTCGAAGTCTGGATTGCTTTCAACAATGTCCTTTAAGAGCGCCGTAGCTCCTTTTGTATCTCCTTTGTCCATTTTTCCAAGTGCGTCCCCGTACTTGATTGCTCCACGCAACGTAACTTTTTGGCTAACCGTCTGTTTTTTTGTATAGAGCCTGGATTTTTTTTCAGGGAATAATTTATTCAAAATCTTCTGAACTAATTTCTGTTCTAAAGTGTCAAAATCTTCTTGTTTGCCGCTTACGCTTACAGCCAAGGAAATTTCACCCGTTTCAACCTTTACTACCCTCGCATCAATTCTAAATTTGCCAAACAAATTAAAAAATGACCCAAAAATCAAGTATTCTACTCCAAGCAACTTGCCTAATTGCACAGTAGATTTTGCATCAAATGCAGCACTTCTTGTCATTTTTAATTCTTTGATTACTTGCTCTAGGCGGGTGCGCTCTACGACATTAAGCTTGGGGGTCTTTTTTATGTCGCTTATCATCATGTCACACAGTCCTTTGGATAATGGCTTGAGCTTTGGCTTATTCGAAGAGTTATTCTCGAAATACAGAACTGCAATTCGCACTGGAGGAGGACTTTCTTTACCCCAAGCACATATCAACATTCCAACAGATATAATACAAAATATGATAATTCGCTTTTTCATCTGATGTCTCCTAATAAAGTTAAAGGTTCTAATGGGATTTATACACTTATTCCATTTATCTAAAATCGCCAAATAATGTAAAAGCGCTCCAATGAAACGGAGCAGATGTCTTTTTATCCTTAAGGAGCTTTAACTGAGATTTTCTCAAAGCTCCTCCCCTGTCTAGCTCTTTTTTTGTTTCTAATGAATTTACAATATTTTTATAATATTCGTTCATAAATGTTGATGTAGATTCATCGTCAACTTTCCAAAAACTCGCAACAACACTTCCAGAAGGAGATTTCTTTAATAACTGATATGCCATACCTTCGATTTCTCCTCCATAGGATTTTTCACTCATTGCAGTAGTACATGCACTCAAGACAAAAGAATCAACATTTGTTATGTTAAAACCCATCATATCTGAATATTTCCATTGCTTTCCATCTGCAAATAATATATATGAATTCTGGGGTTTGTTTGGATCTAATACTGCATGGGTAGCCAGGTGGACAAAATTAACATCCCCAACCATGGCCTCGAATTCTTTTAAAGAAGCTTTGTCTCCAACATAAATTTTACTCGATGCAATAAGGCTGGCAATATCTTTTCCTTCAATACGTGCTTTGGGAAGCGTACCGTCAGGATCAGCAAATATAACGATGTTAGCTTTTGATAATTCGGGAGCTTTCTTTAATCTGGCCAATCTGATTAGATCAAGCCCGGTAACATTAGTAACCTGGAACTTTTCAACGAGGAACTGTTTTCCGTCAAAAAGAGTCACAAATGGAAGATATCGTAATTGTCCGGTGCTGTTAACCAGAAGACGTTTTACTTTTGCTTTTTGCAATGCTTTCTCAATAGGCTTAAATAAAAGGTTGTTGATTTCTTCAAGGTTATCAAGAAGTTTTTTTGATGTTTTATCTTTATTTATTTTTATCAAAGCTCGTGATTTTGCAATTAAACCAAAAAGTTTTTTCTTGGAAGTATTGTAATCCTTATATTTTATACTTTCAATAAATGGAGGAATTTTAGGGCCTGCCACATAAATGTAGACGGCATTTTCCAAGGGGATAATTTGAAGACAAGCCGTATCTTTAGGTAAAACAGCAATAAGTTGATCAAAGCTGTCAGGGTTGATAACAAAGTTATCAGATAGAATCTCATCAAGTTTTGCCTGTTCTTTTTTGGAAACCCGTTTTTTGGCTGATTCAAAAATGGTATTTAGTTCCCGTTTTTGATGGGTTGCCTGCTGAAGCAAATTTTTATCTCGATCCTTCTCAGGTTTCGCTTCTTCAATAGCAATTATTTGCTGGATATTTTCTAGTCTTTCAACAATATCGACCAACGCAACTGCAATTTTTTTATTTTCAACTACATCCGTAGACATTGCTTCTTTGACTGCAGTTTTTTCTTGAGCCCTTAAATTTGATTTTTCGAAATACTTCAACCAATAATCAAGTTTTTTAGTACCACTATTTTCAGCCAGCGATTTTAATAACAGTTCTTTTGCATCATCATAATTGTCAACAAAAATACCTTTTAGCTGAATAGCTCCATTACCTGTTGTGAGGGAATGATATTTAAAATATTGTTCCAAGTTATATATGACTGTCTCCAAAGGGAGATTATTCTCGTTATAGAATTGAGCCGAAAATAAATAAAAAGTCTTTAGAACTGAAGGTGTTTGCATCTTCAATTTGCATTCCTCATAAAGTTCTTTGAATTTCTCCAGTTTGTTACTTCTAGATAAATTAGGATTTTGAGAAATTATGGCAGCCTTTATAAAAATAGCACGATTAATATCAATAGTCGAATTTGCTTTTTGGGCCAGTGCTTTTCCTTTATCAACTTCCTTTTCTGCTTTGGCATAATCTTCATTAATGAACAAAGCCAAAGCAAGGTTTACCCTACACCGACCTTCTAAGAATATATTTCCTAAAGCTTGAAAATCAATAGCTGCTTTTCCAAAGAGTTCGACTCCTGACAAAGAATCTCCTAAATGTAAAGCACACATCCCAAGATTCAATAAACACATGGCTCTATATATAGGAATGTCATTAAAATAGGGAAGAGCTGCATTCAAAAAAATCTTTCCTTTTACTACATCTCCTACCAGAACATAAGTAGTACCAATATTCATTGCAATGATACCTTCCATTCCTTTGGATGGCGGGGTTTTTTCTACTAACTTTTCAAGTTTTTTTGCTGTCTTTAATCCATCATTTATATTTGCTGTATTTACATATACGGCTAACTTATCAGCGAGAACAATAAGCTCTACTTCCTCTTTTGTCATTTCTTCAGTCCCAAATAGCATTGGCTCTATTTTGATTGAATTTAAAATTTTAATTGCCTCTTGATGGCGTCCATTTGCTATATATTTTTCTGCCAATATGATTGCCTGAAAACCATTTAGGTCTTTTTTATTTGCCCATTTGGCAGCTTCGTCAGAAATATTCATCGTTGACAAAAAAAGCGAGATTGTATCTCTCAAGTCAGGAGGAGACACCTTATCTACCCCTGAGGGTGGAATAGATCTTGACAATTTAAGAATCAAACTCCGATTTTGTTTGATATTCTTATTATCTCTAATCAAGATGAATATATTATCAGCAAGTATTTGAGCAGCTTTTGCCTCATTACATTTTAAAGCCTCTTGAACTTTATTTTTATAGTTAGCAAGGTCATTTTCTTGTAAATAATAAATTGCTCCATTAGCCAAAATAGAAGCTTTTAAATATAGATGATCATCAAGATGGGGATTCTTTATGGCAAAATCCAGAATTTTCTTGACTTTGTCCTTCTTCCCTAATTTTATATACAGGTTAAGCAATTCGTCTTGTGTTAAGAAATACATATAATACGCATTGAGATCTTTTAAAAGGCTTGCTGCTTTTGAGTATGAAGCAATTGAATCGATAGGGTTGTTCAATATATTTTCAGCAATACCTATTCTGCAAAGAGCTATAGCCTTTATCTTTTCATCTTTTAATTTTGCAACACAAGAGGCAAGTTCATCTGTATACTGCCTAAGCTTTCTTGTATCATCTCGATATAAAGAAGAGTAAATCACAGAAACCAATAAATATGCTTTTGCTTCTTCTGCATTATTATATTTTTTTAATAGTTGCGCAATTGCAGCAAATATATCATTACTTAGGGATGGTTTTGCTTGGATTATATAAGTTAAATTAAAAAGATTCCTTTTGATATCAGGAAGATTTTTTGCCTCAATTGCAGCTTCTGCTGCATTCAAATATAGTTTCATGGCTAATTCATAGTTTTTTTGAATTTCAGCCGTCACAGCATAATTGTTGGTCACAAGATTCAATTCCCAAGGAAAAACCCTCAGTTTTTGCCATTCCTTCAATGCTTTAGAAAGGAGTTTGGAACGTTTTTCTAATTCATCCTCACTAAAAGCTTTTACCGTTTCTAAATATACAGCTTCATAAGGGGGTATTTCAGCGGATTTTATTTTCTCCGCATTAGCAATTTTCATGTTTGCTTTTGAAGGCTCTTTAAGCTTAATATAACCATGAGATAATCTTGTTATATAGGCTAATTTCTGTAAATCTGAAAGATTAGGTTTTTGGAGTAGTTTTTCATATATATCAACGTAAAGCTTAAAATTTCCAGTATTCTCTCTGGTAAATAGATAATGGTATCGCAAAAGCTCCTGAAGTTTATTATCATAAGCACCTTTGTAATTCAAAATTTGCTGAGAGCATGCATGTTCACCTGATTTGTATTCTCTGAGTAAATAGGCATCGTTAAGTAAAAGATTGGGGGTGTTATCAGCTCCGTGAGAGTTTAGATTGAGAGAGCAAACCAAGACACACGCAACAACTGTTCCTACGCTAAAAAATGATAATTTCATATTAATAACCCTCTACTGTTGTGGTTTTAATTATTTACGTTCAGTCCCTTACTTCCCTCCATTAAATAGAAAGAATTCCCATGGCTTGCATCGGGGATAGTCGAAAAATAGCAAATCCTTATGTAATCATGTTTTTAATTTCCATCGCCAATTAAGACAATATTTCCCCAGAATATAGGATATCTATAGAATCCGATATCTGGTTTTGCAAGAAAAATTTTAATTGCATTCTTAAGGCTGATTGCTTTTTTACTATTATTATTATTTATATAATTGTTCATAAACAGAGACATTATGGGTGGGAATGTATCGTCAGATGCATCCCATTGAGTTGCAATTACGCTTTTTGCGCCAGCTATGATAAAAGCTCGCCCCAAGGTTGATATATCATCCCCAGAAGATGGATTTATTTCTCCACGATTGGTTTGACAAGCACTAAGTACCGCTATCTCAGTTTTTAATTTCCCGTTATAGGCCTCGAATAATTCAGCTACGGTCAATTTGCCGTCATTGCTTTTTGATGCAGTTAACAGTATATGTGAGTGAAGTGGGTTTGTCTTATCTAAATGACCGTGAGTTGCAAAATACAAAACAGAATGCTCTTTGTTTTGGTTTTTTACTAAAATATCTTCCAATGCTTGTTTTTCAGAATATATTTGCCCTTTTAATGTTTTAGAGATATCACGCACTTCTTTTATTGTATTGGTTAAATTACTGGGATACTCAGGAGGATATGATGTAAAATCTGTTCTAGCAAAAAACAGTGCATCTCCCGAGTATTTTTTGGCCTTGATTTCAGTTAAAATAGAAGCTGCGGGTAAATACGCTAATGGATATCCTTCTTCAATGTAATATTTTGAGGTGACAAGATTTTTGTTATCAAGTTTAGTTACTAAAGTTGAAAAGGGCAAGTAGTTCATAATATGATAAGGTACAATATAAATCATTGACACATTGGCTTCTTTTGCCCATATATCAACAGGTTCCAATAGGGATTTATATAAAAAGAATGCTGAATTATATGCATTTGTCATCGCGGGAAGATTCCCTCGTCCTCTCATGGATCTCCGGGCATGAATTCTAAGTTTCATGAAATCAGAAAAACCAGATAAAACTTTGCTAATTTTGCTCACAAGTTCTTGTCCACTACATTTTAATTGTTGAAATCTTATAGATTCTTCAGAAACAAAAATAATCCAAGCTTTACTGGAACCATAAAAATATTCAACCAAACCAGCATTCTGTTTCCCTAGTTTTTTCTGAAGTTTTTTTAAGTCAAATTGGCAATGAGCACCTTTGAATTGGGATTTATTCAACAAGTCTTTAAATGCCCTAGCTTTCATCTGTTCTATGGCTGTCAGCATTTTTTCTGGTTTATCTTGCATGGCATATAACTCGACAAGTAATTCATAAACCCCTGTTCGAGTTGAAAAATATTTAGATGAGTCACTGAATGATGATTTTGAAGAAATATTTTTTCTCAGAGTTTCAACTTTATCGGCAGTCCCGAGAAGTATCGTTTCCATTTTTTTATAATTGATGTTTTTAGTGTTTTTATTATCCAAAACTAGACTGACCCAATTCAGAGTTGCTGATATATTTAATTCCTCATTACCAGATTGTATATCTTTGGCTTTTTCTGCCTGCTCTATTGCTAGCTTATATAATACAGTCTTATTTAATATTTTTTCTTGGAGGTTGCTTTGTTCTCTAGAAACAACACTTATTTGTACAAGAGCTTTTTGTTGCAGATCCAAGCGAGGAGAGGAATAGTTTTCTTTATGTTCGTTAATTAAGGCATTTTTGTAATGTTTTTTTGCTTTTATATAAGCACTTTTTGCACTACTGGCTTGTTGATAGGTTAGATATAGACGAGCAAGTTGTAGTTCAATATCTCCATTAAGCAGGGGAATATCAGCTGTCAGTTTAGGGGGATAATATTTCATAGACTCTTTTAATGATCTTTGAGCAGGGGAAATATAATCATTAAGGATAGCAAAAAATTGTCTCATCTCAATTCCTTGCAATTGTTTTAAACGTAATTCATTCTCAGAAGAACCTAACAGACAGTTTGCTTTTTGATATAAGACATAACCTAATTCTTCAGATGCTTTTGGTTCTTTCGCATTTACAAGTGGGGTAAGAATATCTATAGAGTCATTAAATTTCTCAAGATAACTTGTGGGCTTTTTACCCAGTTTATATTGAACATTCCCAAGCCTTTTCAGAGCAATAGCTTTGTTAATAGGATGCTGTTGATTCTTTTTTAAAACTTTTTTTAAAATAATTTCAGCTTGTTTGAATTGTCCATTATCAATCTCAATAAGTCCAGAAGCAAAATTATTTTTTTCTCCTGCAGTAACTGAAATACAAATAAAAATAAATGGAAATAAAAAAGTCAAAGGATTTGTCATGTAAGATCCATATACTTGAGCGATCAATAAAGTATAAAAACTTGAGAAATAAAATATACTTCTCAAGTTTTATAATTACTTATTTAAAATCTAAGTAGGTTTAATATGTTCCTCTTTTTCTAACAAAAAACATATTGCCTGATTCCCTCAAATCACCAAACATATTTCTATAAAGAACACCACGAGTTTTCCCCATAAGTTTGGCTTCTTCCTGTAATTTTTTTGCTTTCACTGCATTTTTCAAAATAGAAGTTTGGTACAGACCTGTTATGAAGTCTAACGCATCTTTATCTCCTAGATCCATTGCCATTCCTGCTGCCTCTCCAAGTATAAGTTTTGGCATAAAACATGAAGGAGTCTTTTTGTCCATTTTTATTTTTGCTAATTGGATTGCGCCAGTAGCAAGCATAGTAGGATCCAAAGTTGTACGGCCACGATTTACTAAAAATGAAATATTCCCGGCAAGTGAAGGTGAAATTCCACGGAATTGAGCACCAAGTAGTTCCATTGAATAACGTGGTTGTTGATATGGCTTGAGATTCCCAAGCTTTGGAAGCCAATTTTTAGGAGCAACTCCAGGCATTATTACCATTTCAGGCATATTTACAATACTGCCAATACCGTTGCCTCGTGTTTTTCCTGATAATTTCAACTCTTCCTGATATTTTTTGCATGCCGGTTCAAGGGCTACAATCTCTTTTAAAGCTTGAGCATTATTTTGAATTATTGCAATTCTAGCAGCAGTTTCAAACATACTTTTACTGGTAAGTTTTTTATCCTGTTTGCCTAATGCTTTTTCAATCCCTTTCAACTGCCATGCTGATTGAGTCATTTTATTTACATCTTTTGATAATGTTGCATCAATCCATGTAACAACATCAAAACGCTTTGCAATCTCTTTATTTTCAAAAATAGCTTTCCCTGATCCTCGGAATAAGGAACCCCTATAACTAGTTGTACCCATAAAGGTACTAGAAGTCCCAGTCTGACCTGAATTAGACCGATAATAAGTTGTACCCATGAAGTTATTAGACTTTATATTACGAAGACCAGAATTAGATCGATAAGTAGTTGTACCCATGAAGTTACTAGAAGTCCAGCCTGCCATAACGGTGCCTGCGGTAAGAGTGATTGTTGCTGCAATTCCCATTTTTTGAATCAATTGATTTTTCATTGATAATTCTCCTTTGTTAAGTGTTAGTTAAAACAATAATACCAGAAAATATAATTTTCAAGTTTTAATTTTAGATATCCTTTTAATTTACCTAATTAAAAAATAGCCTTTTTGAGAAAAATCCCTCCTCTTTTAAATAACATTTTTTACGATATTGCTTCCTTTTTGCTTTGTTCATTAAGTATCTTAAATTTATACATGTAATCATCATTTATTTCATAAGGCCCCTCTGTGGTTTTTATTTTATAACGTTTTTTATTATAATCTTCAAGAATGTATTGGGTTTTAGTTGTTATCTTTTCTTTTACTACAAAGCTCCCTATACGCTTTTCTTGCCTTAGAGGTGACATATTGAAGGCAGTGGAACCAAGGTCAATCTCGTAGATTTTGATAACGTTACCATCCCAAATTAAATTCCCATTATTTATCATTTCTTGCAAAGCATTCATTGCTACTCCTCAATTGTTGTATAAAGTGTTTTTTAATGATATCAAAACATCATTTACTATAAATCTTTTTCTCGAAGTCTAACTATAAGTCGAATGAAAAATATATTTATTACAGATTGTACAGATAAAATCATATAATTTTATTCCCCAATAACTTTTTATTTTATATTATTCAGTATTTTCTTTATCTTTGTAAGCTGTTTTTTATCCTTTGAGTTGTTCTGTATGAATTCCAGTTCTTTTCTCGCTTTTTCTTTATCTTCATGTTTTATATAAACTTCTGCTAAATGTTCTTTTATTGAAAGAATCAATTCTAACTCTTTTTCTTTATCGCACAAATTTAAAGCTTTTTTGAATTCCATTTCAGCTTTCGAATATTTGCCTTGCTTGTAGTATATCCATCCCAATGTATCAAGAAAATGTTTGTTGTTAGGATTATTTTTGAGCGATTGTTTTGACCATTTTTCTGCTTTATTTAGTTTGATGTTATTTTCAACATAATACCAAGCAAGATTGTATTGGGCATAAGCATGTCTCTGTTCAGCAGCTTTGCGGTACCATTGAACAGCTTTTTTAAGATCTTTTTTAACACCAAATCCGTCTCTATAACAAAGACCAAGAATGTTTTGGGCATCGCTATTCCCTTGTTCAGCAGCTTTGCGGTACCACTGGACAGCTTGTTGAGGATCTTGTTTTACGCCAACTTCGATGTCATAACAACCCCCAAGACTATATTGAGCATTGCTATTTCCCTGTTCAGCAGCTTTGCGGTACCATTCAACCGCCTTCTTTTCATCCTTATCTACTCCTTTACCGTATTGATAACAAAGCCCAAGATTGTATTGCCCATAAGTATTCCCCTGTTCAGCAGATTTGCGGTACCATTGAACAGCTTTTTTAGGGTCTTTTTTAACACCAAATCCGTCTCTATAACAAAGACCAAGAATGTTTTGGGCATTAGCATATCCCTGTTCCGCTGCTTTACGATACCATTGGACAGCTTGTTGAGGATTTTTCTTTGTTCCGGTTCCAAATTGATAACAAATCCCAAGACTATATTGGGCCAGTTGAAATCCCTGTTTCGCAGCCTTGCGGTACCACTGGATAGCTCGTTTAGGATCCTTTTTTACACCAAGTCCGTTCTCATAACACACGCCAAGGTAGCTTTGGGAGAGAGCAAACCCATTTTCTGCTGCAAAATGGTACCACTTCAACGCTGTTTTAATATCTTGTTTTACGCCAATCCCTTTTTCATAACAATAACCCATCTGATCTTGAGCAAATCCATTTTCCTGTTCCGCAGCCTTACGATACCACAAGACAGCTTGTTTATAATCTTGTTTTACTCCAACGCCATTTTTATAACATTGGCCGATGCGTGCTTGTGCATCTATACATCCTAGTTGAGCTGCTTTTTTATATAACTTCACCGCTTCTATCGCATTTGTCTGTATTCCTTGCATTCCTCCTTCATAATATAACCCCAGGGTGTACATAGCAGGATAGTGATTTTTTGCTCCAGCTCGTAACCATTTTAACGCTTTTTTCATATCCCCTTTTTTCATAAAAGACTTATAGAGTTGATATTGAGAAAAACCATCATTCTGATTTGCTGCCTTCGTATACCATTTGATTGACTCTATATCATTTTTGGGGCAACTTTTATCAAATCCATCATATATTCCACCTAAAATCATTTGCGCTTTTATATTTCCATTCTCGGCTGCTAATTTGTATAATTGAATGGCTTTGTTAATATCTCTCGGAATAATTTTGCCATAAAAATAAAATCTTGCAAGATTTATAAGCGTTTTAGGACTAGGTTTATTTGTATTAACTGCTTTTTTATACAATATGAATGCTTCATATTCATTTTTTTTAGTCCCTATACCAAATTCATAACATCTAGCAAAGTTATTCATCCCCCATAAATTTCCCAGAGATGATGATTGCTTATACAAATTGAACGCTTTTACAGGGTTTCTTTTAAGGCCCAAGCCAAATTCATAACATATGCCTAAATTGCTCAAGGCAAAAGTGCTGCCATTTTTTATTGCTTTTTTATACCATTTCACAGACTGATTGTAGTTTTTTTCTACCCCAATTCCAAAATGATAGCTTCTTCCTAGTCTAAATTGTGCTTCAGCTATTTCTTGGATAGCGGCTTTCTCAAAGAATTTGAAGGCAAGTTTTTCATTTTTTGCAACCCCATTACCATTCAGATATGCATTAGCAAGCCATAGTTGAGAGCTTGCATCTCCTTCCATAGCTTTTAATAGAAATTCGTTAAAAGATTCTTTTTCGCTTTTGACTTGAATATTTTTGTTTTCTCCACGAAATCCGGCTTCTATTACTAGTTTCTGGTTTTCCGTAATGATTATGTTCTCTTGCCAAATTTGTTTTTTATCTTGAGAAATTATCTTCAAGGTATGTTCCCCAATAGGAATGCTGCTTAATGGATACCTGTAACCAACTTTAACTAGACCATTTTTAACATTGTCAATAAACAAATCTCCGTTGATTTTACACAATAAAGAAATACTCCCTGTTTTATCCAAAGCTTCAGGTTTTCCTATTTGTGTAAAGGCCTTTGCTCTCATTCCAAAATCCAAAGTTATTCTACGAAAAATAAACTCTCCACCGGGTTGATGATTATCACAGATTAATGGTTGAGCAATAGGTCGCTGATTGGAAAGGTTATTCCTAATATAATAATAGACATCTTGAATCCCAAAGTATTCTTTATCAGGCCTCTTTAGGTATTGCAAAAGTCGAGTAGCAAAAGGGCTGTGCTCTCCAGCGCCGTCGGAGACTGGAGCCAAACCTCCACTTGTCATAATCCACCGTGATGGTTTATAGAATGATTTGGTTGCCGTCCAAGCAGCTTCTCGTTCAGTATTACCCCTAAGAAGGGTTCCACTGAAACATGAATCAGCAATTACCATTAAATGTTTAACTTTATACTTCTTATAATAGTCTTGAACAATCTGGCTATTGGCGATATAGTCAAATTTCTTCTTTTCCCTGGCATCATAGGGTACCCAATATCCTGATTTTGTATTTTTGTCCATCCAACCATGACCAGCATAATAGATCAATAAAGAATCTTTTTTTCCTAATGAAAGATATGAATCAATAGCTTCTAGGATTTTCTCCCTAGTAGCTTCTTCATTGAGCAAAATCTTTACATCCGTAAATCTATATATTTTTTGTAGAACATCTGCAAGCTCCTTGGCGTCATTGCTTGCTGTTCTGAGTTTCGGCCAGTGTTTGTATTTATTTATACCAATGATCAGAGCATGAAAATTCTTTGGATTGTATCCCCTGATTGGATTTTTTCTGCTTCTATTTGGCATTTTAAATGCATCTTTTTGAGCAAGAATACTATTAACTTGGACAAAAAACAAGGCACAAATAATTAATAATGCTTTTATAATTCCTACATGAAAATACCGCATACGCTATTTCCTCTAGTTTGATAATTTCTTTTGAGCTGCTTTCACTTCACAGTTATGCCCATTTTTTTGTAACAGTGTTCAATAAATTTTAAATATGTAATATTCTTAGGTTCTAATATAGAAAGCTTTTGAAATAGAATTCTAGCTTCAGCATAGCATTCATTCTGATAAAGTATATTTGCTTGCGCAAAGATTTTTGATTGTCTGTTGTCAAATAATTTTTCAACAATATCTATTTGTCTTTGAATTATATTTTTTTCTTTATTAGTTAGAGTAAAAAAAACTTGTTCAGGGTCTGTTAGAATTTTGCCTTCTTTTTTTATTTCAATTCTGTAAACTGCATCATTCTTCAAATTCTCCCATTTCGCTTTCTTCCATAACAATTTGAATCCAGTCATAGTTATTGATGAATATTTATCATCTTCAGAAAGAGGTAGAATAGAAACCAAATATTTACTATTTTTCTTTCCTCCTATGATGATTGCTGGGGTCAAAGTAAACATTTTCCCTTTAGGAGAATAGATCAACATATTATCAACTGTCCTATTTGTTGAAGCAATAACAAGCTTCATGATATTTGCGGGAGGAGTGAATAAAACGTCATCAATCCCAAAACTACCACTACCACGCGATGACAATACAGGTTTAATGTTTTCTACACGGCTGTCCGCTTTTACAATATTTACTTTAGGCTTGTTGATGTTAAACTTACCCGGACCACTTATCTTAAATATTTGTTCAGGATATACTATTTTGGCTGAGGAGTTTTTCCCAAGTTGCAATACATCCATATTAATTAATTGAAAACAACTTGAAGATATTTTTTCTTTCTTCTCTTTTCTGATTAAGTGAATATCTCCATTTATATCAATAAGATAGGCAACCGATTTTTCGTCGTCTGTACTAGCAAGCATTTCTTGCTGCATAGAGCTCCATAATATAAACATCAAAATAAGCATCCATATAAATTTCATAATGATTCCCTTTCATAAATATCTATGATTTTTTTAATTGCTTTATCAATTGTTTTTTTATTGTATTCTGTAATTGTAATCACTTCTTCTCCAATGCATATCTTTTCCCTAGTATTATACAGAGTTATTTTAATTTGAGGGATATCTGCATTGATATTTTCTGTCAATAAAATAACATACTCATATTTTACATCTTTTAATATTTCTTCTGGATAATTTCCAACCATATAATCAACATGAGTTATTTTTTTTTCAGCATTTATATGATTAGCAAGCTCTTTTTTTATATGTAGATAAACTTTTTCTTTGACAATCCCCCTTTCCGTATTGCCTCTGAATATTGAAGAATCGAGAGAATTTTCTTGCATAACATCCACCAAACATAAATTTTTATATTTTGGATTAAATAGTAAAAATGATGTTACTATTAAAAACATCGCAGCAATAGGAAGAATAAATTTAAGAACAGGTATTCGACGCATTAAATGCATTTTATTTTGTCTTATTCGATTCCCCCCCCGCACATCCGCTGTCGCCTCTATAAGCTTGTCCATTTCAACAGAATCAACCGTTGGCAATTCATTCTCATGTACACTAAAAAGTTGCAACCTGTATTTATTAAGAACCTTGGTTATTAAATGGAGAGTTTCTTTGCTATTGCTTTTGCCTGAACATGAAAAGACAATATCTCCTTCTTCTCGTAATAAATCTTCATATTCTGATTGTTTCTTTTTTATGTTCATTTCTATTCCGACTTTAAGATCTTAATAATAATTTAAGTTCACTAATGAAATCAGGTTGTTTGGCAATTAATTCTTTTTTTAAATTGGCAAGACACCGTGATAGATATACACCAACTTGTGACACAGGTAGTTTATTTATTGCTGAAATATCTTTATAACTCATTTCTAAAAAGAATCTATTCCTTATTAAATCACAACAAGGACTCTTCATTTTGTCAATATGTGATTTTAATGTTTCTAGCACAATACTATCGTATGCAATGCCATCAATATTATCAATATATTCTAATATATTTTCCTCATAAATAGGTTTAGCAGGATTTTTTTTTCTTAAATAATCTATACATTTATTGTGAGAAATTCTAGCAACAAAACTCTTAATAGAATGTACTTTATCAATTTTTTTACATAATACCATGATAGTTTCTTGTGCAATATCCTCCGCAATGTGAACATCAAAGCAAAAAGGATTAGACATTGCTACCCATTTAGCTAAAGGATAAGTTGCTTGAAAAAGTTGTCTCCATGCGTCATCATCATTATCTAAACATTTATCTATAATATTTGTTGGCAAATCTGTAATCTTCATAAATAAGAATTTTTTAAATTAACTTTTTAATCATATACAATATTTCATTATTGTAAATTTACAATAATCAACCAAGAAATTTATTATTATAGATTAATATTTTTTATCCTGTAATTACTATGTCGAAAAGAATAAAACTTTATTACAGTTATTTCAAAAAACTTTTTTTAAATAAATATTCCGACAGTAGTACCACTCGGGTCACTAATCTTTTCAGTGCTGATTTCTGCGGCGTGTATAAAGGGTTATTCTATAGAACTTTTACCTCTCAGTTATATTCACTTTAGTGAAAAAATATATAGATTTTAAAATTTCGAAAAAGGCAAATTGACTTTCCAAAACCATTTAATAAATATTACCCTCTGGACTATAGTGTAAATAGTGAAAAGTGCTTCGAAAAAAATTGGTCACGTTTACCCCTATATACCTCAATTCACCCTATGGTGGTTTTTGACCCTTTTGACTATTTGATATATACCCACTTTAATTTATATCTACGGATTTTACTGTCAGGTGATAAAAGTGTCACCAATGAAATTTGGTTAGTTAAACCCTATTCCAAAAACAAATGATTTTGGAATCTTTTAGGAATAGGGTTTTTGGGATACTTGTTAAGCAGGGATTAATTCTGGGGTTTTTGGAATACCCTTTAGATAACGATAAACAGTAGTTCTCGGGACACCAATTTTGGCAGCTATTTGTTTATAACCTATACCTTGATTTCTTAATTCTAAGGCTTGAGCTATATCAAATCCCCTCCTGGGTCTGCCAAGTTTGATTCCGTTTGCTTTGGCTCGTTCAAGACCTGACATTACACGTTCTTTAATTATTTCTCTTTCAAACTGTGATATTACACTGAGGAAACCGCAAAGCATCCTTCCAGAAGGTGTTGTTGTATCTATAGCTTCGGTAACAGAGCAAAAGTCGATTTGAAGTTCCTGTAAGGTTGCAAGGGTTTTCAATAAGTGAATGGTCGAACGTCCTAGCCTATCTAGCTTCCAAACAATCAAAATGTCTACTTTATGTTTTTGACAATAGCTATGTAAGTTATCCAATCCTTTCCTGTCTGTTTTTATTCCTGATGCATTATCCTCAAAAGTCATAGTCAACTTCCAATCAGGTTTAGATTCAATATATTTTTTAATTGCAAGTTTTTGATTTTCAGTGGTCTGTTTGCCACCATCTGTGCTTACTCTACAATATGCAATGACTTTTTTCATTTTGGCTCCTCCTAAAATTTTGTTATATGATTTCACTGTTGTTTTTTATTCATCACCGGATATGAACCTTGCAAGCTAACCATCTGCTCTACTCCGCGTCGTAAATTTAAACCTAGACTTAGTAAGATAGCGCGGTTTATTCATAACATTCTCCTAGAGTTTAAAGATTTTATGAGTCAGTTGTTTTCTTTGATTAATTTATATTTGATAAGCAATAGTGTTCATCATTATAGAAGAACCGAGAGTACTTCTCAGGTAAATTATATTCTTCACAAACCATTTTTTCATACTGCCTTAGAATTGGGCACATGTAAATTTTGAAGATACATTTTTCTATACTGGGATTAATCTCAAATGTTACTCTTCCGCGTGGGATGTCCTCATAATGTTCTTTCTGCCATTTAGGGTTTCTTTGGGTTATCTGGTCCCACATATAATAATGACCGCCCGGGTGTCCCATATGTTTACATGTTTTCGAATATAGAAGCTCCCCCTCGTTGAAGTTGATGCCGTCACCGTAAATCGTATCAGTCTCAATATCTATCCAAAACACCGCGACATGGGGCGTTGCAGCTCTATGTATAGTCTTTAGGTTTACATCTTTGTACTTTGCTATCAAATCTTTAAAAGAGTTTGTTTTCATTTGGCCTCTATATTTGTTTGTTTAAATCAAATGATGCTCAATCCTTGAAAGCATAAAAGATTCTGCAGTGTTGAAAGATTTGCTAAATTTTCTTCTAGGGTAATGGATTATTGTATCAATAAAGCTAACATAAACTGCTTTTCTAAGGACAAGTGGCTTATTTCTATACTGCTGTGTTAGAGAATCTATTTTCTGTTTAGCAAACTGTTGAAGGGAATTCCCCAGGCTTAATGTTTCAGCAGTATCTATATTACTTATCAACATATCTCTTGCGATGTCCATTAATTCAGGACAATAATCACTATTCTTTAAATATTTGGCAAGATAAAGCTCAGCATATTCTTTAATCTTTTCATCAAAAGAATCAAATGAATGACACTCTTCTAGCGCACGTAAGAGGCCGCATATTCCTATAGTAAACAAATTCTCAAAGCCTTTTCCTATTCCCATGTAGGGAGTTAATTCGCGAAGCAATACGTTTGTGCCTAAAAATATTCTCATCTTCTGAGCTTTATATTTGTCTAGGTTATTGTTTTGATTCTTATTCATATTATATATATATATCTTTACCTAAGTTAAGAATTTTCAGCTCTTATTTTACTTTTAAATTCTTTAGTAAAGAAACAACTTCTTTACTAGGTTTATTTTTCAAGCCTAAATGACCTTTGATTTTTGAAGTCATATAAGCTTCTGGTGAGGTAAAATACTTACAGCACGTATCACTGGCATAAAAATCTACTGTATCAAGCAGAGCAGAATATACTGCCTTATTGACGTGATAGCTTTGCAGCCCTTTTCTTTTTAACATGACTGTTTTTTCTAAGGTAAAGAGCCTTAGAGAATCATAAACCCTCAACATTGTTTTAATTCTAGTATTATCAATTTGTATTTCTCTAGCCTCTTTTATTTCATCTGGCAAATAATCACTATTTCTAAATGCCCGTGAAATATATAGCTTGCTATATTTACATGCCTTGTAAATAAAAATTGAATCACTTTTCTCTGCGGAATATTCTTTCATAGCACGCAAAACTCCGCAGGAGCCCAAAACTAATAACTCATCAAAACCTTTCTTTTTTTCTAAAAAATAATCAAGGTCTTTAACCATCGCAACCAAGCCTATTTTAAATAATTCTTTATCATTTGTTTCTTCTATATAGTTGTCATGAATACGGCGTTTTGTTTTGTCTGTCATTTTCATATATCCTGATTTGTGAAATCCGTTTCTCCAGCTAAGAATCACATTTTTAGGAATATTATTTATTATCTCATAAGCTTTTGGAGCTTTGTAATATCCTTGATGTCCAGGGAAATAAGCATCTAATTTAGCTTGAACATCAACATGGGAAGAACTTATACCTGTCAATGCGCAAAGTGATGCTCCAAAGTCAGCATAAGAGAATCTTTCCCCATTCTCAGCAGACCAGTTAAGATTATTTAAAACAGCACTAAGACTATTGTTTGGACTCCAACTACCCCGAATAAATATAGACCACCCTTTATGCTTCATGCTTTTATAACCTGATTCTTCTAAAATTACAGCGGGATAAGTTTCAAATGCTCCAAACGGTAATTTTTCTTTATAAGGCTTTAACATCAGTCTTAAGCGTTGCTCAACTGGAGCAATTAGCTTGCCGGTGGTAACTAATCTTTGATATACTCTATCAATAGCCCTTTGACTTAATTCCCATTCATTTTTCGGAAGCTTATCAAGAGGCACACCCTGTAAGTCTAGAGGAGCGTTAAGATAAAGATTTCCTATTTTATTTATTTCTTGTAAGAGTACTTTTTCCTCTCCTGTTCGATATTTGAAGGAGTCTCCCGCAAAGCGGTTCATTTTAAATGCGTGGTTTTTTATGAGTTCGATTTTTACACCATCTGCTGTTTGTGTTGCTTCAGCAATCACTATGGAGTGCCTTACATCTTC
>Ga0307988_1000476_pt1 | contig 27950 bp, 22 predicted proteins | sample EllFjometagen183_FD_203166 | JGI IMG/M metagenome (GOLD analysis project Ga0307988, IMG submission 203166) | Marine microbial communities from Ellis Fjord, Antarctic Ocean - #183 | ecosystem: Environmental > Aquatic > Marine > Unclassified | place: Southern Ocean | collected 2014-10-08 | reverse complement strand
AGGTTAAGATATTCAATAAATAAAGATTTACAGCTTTTTGCTGCTTATTTGCTGCACTGCTGTATAAGAGTTTTTTTACTTCTCCAAGGTTGCCTGTACTTATATTTATTAAAATTAACTGTTGGTTGATCATGCTTTGGGTTTTATTGCTTTTGATTATTGCTTTTAATTTAAGTAGAACCTGCTTTGCTTTTAACCATTTTTCTTGTCGAATATAAGCGGTGCTTAGTCCAATAAGGGCTTCAGTTTTTAGATCAACCTGATCATCTTTGGAGTATTTGATGATATCTTCAAAAATGGTAGAGGCTTCTTGATATTTACTACCTGAAAGGAGTATTTCTGCATGCCAGTAATCAAGTTCGAGCTGACTTGTTTTGTTCGTTTTAAAGTAATTTTCAAACTTAGTTTTAACTTCAGTATAAAACTTTTTGGCTTCTGTTTGATTTTGTGAACGCAGACAGGTAGCTATAAGACAATAATAAGCATCTCTGATTGCAGGAGAATTACCTTCTGCATTCTTTAAGTAAGTTGTATAGTAGTTTATTGCCACATCATAAAGGCCACTATTGAATGCTTTGTCTCCAAGTAAACGTTTACGATATTCTTGTGGATTTGAATCTTTATTAACCGGAGTCGTTTTAGTTTCAGCGCTAATTAACAGGTGGAGACTACTTAATAGCAGAATTATAAATAATATTATTTTTCTTAAATGCATATTTTAATTACTTATTTATTTTATATTATGTTGATTTTTTGCAACTAAAAAATGAAACTTTGAGGATATTATTGACTGATTGTTTTGATTGCAATAATTTATTTAAAATGAGTTTCAGGATAAATGAAAGTTTATTCTATAAGATTATAGAAATTTATCCTTAATAATCTACTATGAAAAGCAATACGAATCAATGCTTAAATCAATAATAAGCATTGATTGTATATATTATTTCTTGACTGTTTGAGTCTTTGAAAGGGCATAAGCTATTTCAAACTTAAACTGATTAGATTGTTGCCATGGCAATATTCTTGCAGTAAAATTGATGAAAACTCCGCCTTTATAAAAAAATACCGTGGATTTAAATAATTTAACTAGGTATTTTGACTGCTTCAACTGTTTCATCTGTTTTTTCTATTTTTTCTGTTTTCACTATTTTCTCTGTTTTGCCCTTTATTACATTTTTTATTTTAAGCAATATTTTATTTTGAAGATCAATGTTTTGTGATATATATTCTTTCGTTTGCTCACGTCCCTGTCCTAGTTGTTCTCCGTCCATAGAAAACCATGAACCTCTTTTATCAACAAGTCCCATGTCAGTTGCTACATCAAGTATCGATCCTGATCTGGATATACCCTCAGAATACATGATGTCAAATTCAGCTATTTTAAAAGGAGAAGCCATTTTATTTTTTGCAACTTTTACCTTTGTCCTATTACCAATTATTTCTCCTTTATTGTCTTTGATTATAGAAATTCTTCTAATATCCATTCTGACTGAACAGTAGAATTTTAAAGCATTACCACCTGTTGTAGTTTCCGGGCTTCCAAACATAACACCAATTTTTGAGCGGATTTGATTCGTAAAAATGACACATGTTCTGCTTTTGCTGACAGCTCCTGTAATTTTCCTGAGTGCCTGAGACATAAGCCTAGCCTGTAGGCCCATGTGAGAATCTCCCATTTGTCCTTCAATCTCAGCCCTTGGAACAAGTGCTGCTACTGAATCTATGACAAGAACATCCAAAGCATTACTTCTAATTAATGATTCTGCAATATTCAATGCATCTTCACCACAGTCAGGTTGTGATATTAATAGTTTATCAAGGTTTACCCCAATCTTTTGAGAGTATAAAGGATCAATAGCATGTTCGGCATCTATTATAGCACACATACCACCGCTTTTCTGAGCATTTGCAATGACATGTAGACATACCGTTGTTTTACCGGAAGCTTCAGGTCCATATATCTCACAAATCCTTCCTCGTGGTACACCACCAATTCCTAATGCTATATCTAAAGACAATGCTCCAGTGCTAATTGTAGGAATATCGGCATGAAAAGAGTCATCTCCAAGAAACATTATAGATCCTTTACCATACTGCTTTTCTATTTGTCCAAGTACTAAAGAGAGGGTTTTGTCAATTGTATTTGACTTTTCTTCGGGTTTAGTTTTTTTATCAGCCATGTTCAAAAATTCCTTAAATCAATCTATATGTTAGTTTCTAATAATATGCTAAAATTTTAATTAAACATATCTTCCAAATAAAACAAATAATTATTTAATGATAAATATCAGATTTTGAAATTATCACGATTATTTTGAAAGGATTTTAAATGACACTGATTATATTTCAACAATATTCACAGTTGATGGACGTTAGGTGTTACTATAACTCGTGTTTGAGCATTAATTTCAACAAAGCAATAGTTAAAAAGGGTTCGAAAAGTCTAAAATTCTGAGTATATTGTTTTTATTACATTCAGAAATCAATAGCGAAGTTATTTTTGTTCCTGAGATTTCAGGGTTTAGACTTCTTTTTCTGAGCTACGACCTGACACAGTCGCTCGAAAAGTTCCTATGAAACAAAATCTTGAAAACTAATCTAATCTAATCAACTTTAAAACAAGGAATCTAATAATTATAATGTCAAAAAATAGATATTTAAATTTTATTTTAACACTCATTGTTATAGCAATTATTTTTTTCGGAATTGTTATTGTTAAATCTCTGGATCATTCCCGCTATCAGATGGAGAAGGTTGACGGCAGGCTGTACAAGCTTGGATCTATGCTAATGAAGCTGGATAAGAAAATTAATGAATTATCTAAATATCGAGTTACTCCTCAGTATTCTGAACCTGCAGAAAAAGTTAAAATTGCTAATAAAGAGTTTTATGATCCAAATGCTGTTGTTGGTGGGAAAATGGTAATTCCTATAACAAGTGTCTCCAAAAATTTAAATTATATTGTCAATAATGAAGCATTTGTCGCATCTCTGTGGGATAAAACCAATAGTTCACTTACTGCTAGAAACTTTGAAAATCCTGAAATATTTGAACCGCTTCTTGCTGAGAGTTGGGATCTCTCAGAAGATAAAATGGTATATAGTGTTACTTTAAGAAAAAATATTTTATGGCATGATTTTACAGATCCAGTCTCTAGCAAAAAATGGAAAAATGTTGAAGTAACTGCTACTGATTTCAAATTTTATATTGATGTAATAAAAAATGTTGATGTTGATTGTGCGCCTTCAAGAGCATACTTCAAGGATCTTGACAGACTTGAAGTCATATCAAAATATAAATTTAAAGTTTATTGGAAAAAGAAATATTTTTTATCAAAACCTATTACTCTTGGTTTAATGCCACTTCCACGACACTTCTATCATTCATATGATGGACCGTTTGACGGCAAGAAGTTTAATGATGATTTTCAGAGGAATAAGCTTATCGTCGGTTGTGGTCCCTATAGATTTGTACGCTGGGATAAAGGACAGAGGATCTATTTGAGCAAATTTGAAGATTATTTTGGTATTAGACTTGGTGCTGCACCTTCTATTAATACTCTGATTTATGAAATAATTAAACATCCAAGCACACAGTTTCAGGCTCTGCTTTCAGGAGATGTAGACAAAATGGGACTAACTGCCGAACAATGGGTAAATAAAACAAATACTCCTGATTTTGATCCCGAAAGTTCAAAGTTTAAAATTAAAAAATTTCAATATTTATCGAGGTCATACTCATACATTGGTTATAATTTAAAAAATCCTCTTTTCGAAAATAAAAAAGTACGTCAGGCTATGACTCATTTGATTGATAGAGAAAAAATATTAAAATTTGTATTCTTTGGTCTTGGAAGAATTACTACAGGTAACTTTTTCATAGACAGTCCATATTATGATCATAGCATTATACCTTATTCATTTTCTGTCAGTAAAGCTTTGGAACTTTTAAAAGAAGCAGGATGGGATGATCATGACGGAGATGGAATTCTGGATAAAGATGGAAAAATGTTCAAGTTTACTGTATTAACTATTTCTAATAGTACTGCACAGGAAAAGATGTTTCCGATGATTAAAGAGGATATGAAGAAAGCTGGTATTATAATGAACATTAACAAAGTTGAATGGTCTGTTTATGTTCAAAGGCTTGAAAAGAAGGATTTTGAAGTCATTTCTTTGGGATGGGCTCTTGGTTTTGAATCTGATCCTACTCAGGTATGGCATAGTAGCATGGCTGATGTTATGGGCTCCAGTAATCATATTGGTTTTAAAAGTGAAAAGGCTGATGAGATTATAGCAAAAATAAGAACCTGTTTTAATTTTGAAGAGCGAGTAAAGCTTTGTCATCAATTTCATAGATTACTTCATGAAGAGCAGCCATATACATTTCTATTCAGCAGAGACGCACTGGTTGGTATAAATAAGAAATATAATAACGTTAGACTTTTTAAAGAAATTCCTGCCATTCCTGACGAAATAATGTGGAGAGAATAGAGAAAAATGGATTAGAGTTAATAGATTTTAAAGATATAATATAGTTTTTCTTAAAGAATGTTTGTGATTTAATGGATTTTTAAAATAAACTTATTGATAAAGAACTTTTTATGAGGTTAAGTTTATAATTTTGTTAAGTATGAATTTTGAATAGAGTGTGTATATTGAAAATAATTAAGAACTATAAATAAATTGAAAAATAAAGATTATGGGTAGAGCATTAGATAAAATTAGTATTGCCGGTTTTAAATCAATTAAAGAATTGAACGATTTTGAACTTGGTAATCTTAACATACTTATTGGTGGTAATGGGGCGGGGAAAAGTAATTTTATTGAAATATTTCGTATGCTTAGGGCGATGATCGGATCAAATTTAAGTAGGTACGTATTAGCTCGAGGCGGAGCTGATGATCTTTTATATAATGGTCCTAAAACAACAAAACATATAAAAGCGAAATTTGAGTTTGGAACTGATAAGTATTCTTTTGTTCTTGAACCTACTGTAAATGATGAGTTTACTATAAGGGAAACTAGAGAAAAGTATGATGTTGGTTTGTGGGAAGATACTGGAAATGGAAAGTTAAAGCGTACAAACACTTTTATTGAAAAGGATTCAGACTGGAAACCCGAATATAAAATAACGAAAGTTATTTATGATTCTGTAACAAACTTGGTAGTGTACCACTTTCATGATACGAGTGATACAGCTCCTATGAGAAGATATGAAATTATTGAGGATAATAAATACCTTCGTCCTGACGCTTCAAATATTGCACCATATCTTTATAAAATAAAAACACAGCATAAAAAGACTTATCAGGAAATAATCGATTCTATCCGAATGGTAACTCCCTTCTTTGATGATTTTATTTTAGAGCCGATACAAAAAGGTGCAAAAGAAAAAATAAATTTATCATGGTTGCAGAAAGGTTCAGATTATCCTATGCAGCCATACCATTTCTCGGATGGAACGATTCGGTTTATTTGTTTGGTCACAGCTCTTATTCAACCAGATTATCCATCAACAATAATAATTGACGAACCGGAATTAGGACTTCACCCTGGGGCAATCTCTATCCTTGCTGAACTTATTGAAGTGGCATCACAAAGAACTCAGGTGATTGTTTCTACTCAGTCACCAGGACTTATTGATCAGTTTTCTATAGAAGATATAGTAGTTGTAAATCGTGTTGATGAAGCTTCAACTTTTAAACGTCTTAAGGAAGATGATTTTTCTGTTTGGCTTGAGAATTACTCTGTGGGTGAACTTTGGACCAAGAATGTAATTACTGGAGGTCCTGTCTATGAGTGATTATATTGAAGTGATGGTAATTGTGGAGGGAAAGACTGAAGAGATTTTTATTGAGAGTATTGTTATACCTTATCTTGCAAAGAAAAATATTTTCATGCATGCAACCCAGATATCAAAACCTGGACAAAAAGGTGGAGACGTCCGCTTTTCTCGTGCTGTGAGAGACCTTGAAACTCATTTAAAACAACGTTCAGATACTTATGTGACTACTTTTATAGATTATTATGGAACTAAAGAGTGGCCAGGTTATGATGATGTCAGAACAGTAAGAATACCTTCAAGAATAGCAAAAATAATTAACGATGCAACCAAAGCTAAAGTTATTGAATCTTTTGCAGAACAACGGGCTGCTGAGCGTTTTATTCCATTTATTGCAGTTCATGAGTTCGAAGCTCTTCTTTTTAGCAATACAGAAATTCTTTCAAAGCAATTAGGAATTAAAATTTCTCAAATTGAAGAAGTACTAACTACATGTGGAGAACCTGAAGCGATTAATAACAGCCCTCAAACAGCTCCATCCAAGCGACTTGATTTGTGGTCAAAAGGTGGAAAATTCCCCAAAACTACTACTGGTATAGCAGTTGCCAAGGAAATTGGAATTAAGCAAATTAGACAAAAATGTCCCGTATTTAATTCATGGCTGGAAAAACTTGAAAAACTTAAACCATTAATATGATGTATCTTCACTTCGTTAATAATAAATCAATGTTATTGAATTGAGTAAAGTAACTCAGGCGTCCCGCCTGAAAAAGCACCCGTGACGGTGGTTTTAATGCTTAATTTTACTGTCTTTAATAATAACTGTTAGGTTAAAATGCACATTCCTAGAAAATATAAAATTGCCAGGGTACTGGTTGATCTTTCTTTAAATAAGAATTATGACTATTATATACCTGCTGAACTTGAGACTAAAGTCGAAATAGGGATACATGTTACAGTCCCTTTTGGTAGAGGCAGTAAAAGGTTTATTAAGGGCTGCGTTACCGATCTACCCGCATCTTCGGAATTTGATAAACTTAAATTTATTGAAAGTGTTTATACTGCAAGGCCTAAAATTCCTATATCTCTATTAAAATTAGGAGAATGGATGGCTGAATATTATTGCTGTTCGAAGGAACAGGCTGTAAGAGCTTTGTTGCCAGGTGCTGTAAGAAGTGGCAAGATTTCAAAAAAAAATATTACTTTTGTCTATCTTGTTGATCCGATAAAAGGAAGTGAATACCTTTTTAACAACTGTTCACGTTCTCCGTCAAAAGCTAAAGTATTGAAGGAATTACTTCAGAGACCTGATCGACCACTTTCCTTGTTGAAAAAAGTTACAGGTGTAAGTGATGCAGTTATAAATTCTTTGGTTAAAGATGAAGTCATCAAAAAAGAGAAGCGGATTGTTTGTAGGGATCCATTCGCAGACAGTGAAATATTATCAGTTGACAAGCCGGTGTTAACTGAGGAACAGGTAATTGTTCTCGATAAATTACAGTCCATGTTTGATGGCAAACAAAAAGGTTTTGCTTCACTTTTATATGGGGTGACTGGTAGTGGGAAAACCGAAGTATATTTAAGGTCTATTGAAGAGATATTAAAAGAAGATAAAGAAACTATTGTTCTAGTTCCTGAAATTGCTCTCACACCACAAACTACCGAAAGATTTCGTAGCCGCTTTGGGGACTTAGTCAGTGTACTTCATAGTGGGTTAAGTGATGGCGAACGTTTTGATGAATGGACAAAGGTTTATGAAGGTAAAGTAAAAATAGTAGTAGGTGCAAGGAGTGCGCTATTCGCTCCTTTTAGAAATCTCGGTCTTATTATTGTTGATGAAGAACACGAAAATTCATATAAACAGGATGAAGCTCCAAGGTACCATGCAAGAGATGTTGCAGTAATGCGGGCATATAAAGAGAATGCTTTTGTTATCTTAGGATCTGCAACTCCGTCATTAGAATCTTTCAATAATGTGGATAAAGGTAAATATCAGCTATTAGAACTTACAAAAAGAATTGATGACAGAGTAATGCCGAAAGTTTTTACTGTAGATATGCGTGGACAATCAGAAATAGCAGGTAGCAGTTCTATCTTTTCCAGAGATTTAGTGGATGCTGTTAATGATAGAATTGCAAGAGGAGAGCAGACCATAATATTTTTGAATAGGAGAGGATTTGCAACTCATATGAGCTGTAATCAGTGCGGGTATGTTGCAAGCTGTCCTGAATGCTCAATTAATTATACTTTTCACCGTCATAAAGATTGTCTGACATGCCATATTTGCGGTTCAATTATTCGTGCTCCAAAAAACTGTCCTAAATGCAGTGCTCCTGATATTAAGTATTCTGGTGTTGGAACAGAAAAGATTGAGTCTATCGCTCAAAAACTTTTTCCCCTTGCGTATATAAAAAGAATGGATTCAGATACGATGACTCATAAAAGGTCGTATGAAAAAGTTCTTAGTTCATTTAAAAAAGGTGAAATAGATGTATTGATCGGAACACAGATGATTGCAAAAGGTCTGGATTTTCCGAATGTAACTCTTGTAGGAATTATTAATGCTGATATAAGCCTTCATATGCCTGATTTTCGAGCTTCTGAAAGAACTTTTCAGTTGTTAACGCAGGTTGCTGGACGTGCGGGGAGGGGACATATTCCGGGAGAAGTGTTTATTCAGACATTTACTCCGTTTAATACGGCCATTCAATATGCAGTTAACCATGATTATAACAGCTTTTATGAAGAGGAAATTGATGTACGGAAAATGTTGTGCTATCCTCCTGAAGGTCATTTAGCAACAGTTAGGTTTACTGCTGAAAATGAAGAGAAAGTATTGGATATTGCTGAACAGTTTCTTAAGGATATTGAACCCATAGCCAATGACAATTTGATGATTTCACCTGTATGTCCCTCTCCTATAGCCAAAATGAGAAATAAATACAGATTTATGATTATGATCAGAGGAAAACTGACCACAAGGTTAAAAAAATACCTGACTCAATTGGTTTTTGAAAAATATAATAAGCATGATATCCATATTTATATAGACATCGATGCTGTCAGTCTGATGTGATAATATAGATTTTAACTTTTTTACGTTAAAACTTCGAGTTCTTCGTATTACAATCCGTCCATACGTTGTTTTCTTTACAAGTTTTTAAAATATTATAAATGTAAATAATTAATAATAAAAAATAAAAGGCAAAGAGTTTATTTAAACAAAATCTACATGTTCTACATGGTGAACAATAATTTGGTTCCTCCTATGCTTTACAAGCTTCCCACACCGCTCTGCGAGCTAAGAGGGACACGTGTCCGGACAAGTGCGGCAATGCTGCTTCAAGATCTTCGTAGTGTCTTTTTTTATATGTTTCCAGCTTTGCTGGTCTTTGGTATAGTGGGTATGGTGGGCAAAAGTTGACGGAGTTGATAGAAAATTAAATATAAAATAACTAAGTATTAATCCGGAGTCAAAATGTTTGAAGAAATATGGAAATATAAATTATACAGTGCAAAAACTTTCTCTTTAACGACAGGGCATATAATCAGTGCTGTTGTCATTTTAATTATCGGTATCATTGTAGCAAAGATAATAAAACACATAATTGAAAAAAGAATTAACCGGCATGCTCCAAATATCTCAAAACATGATTCTGTTTTTATTCAGAAAATCGTTTATTTTATTATAGTAATCATCTTTCTTTATATTTCATTAAGCATACTCGATATTCCCCTTTCAACTGTAAAGTTTCTTGCCGGCGGTATTGGTATTGGAATTGGATTAGGATTAAAAGATTATATAAATAATTTCTGGAGTGGTTTTATTATTATGGTTGAAAAGCCATTTAAACTGGGGGATGTTGTCGAAATAAGTGACAATATTGGTAGAATATGGGACATTAACTTTAGAAGTACAACAATTCATACAGAAGAGAACATGGATATAATAATCCCTAATAGTGTTGCCTTGGATGAAAGTATTATAAATTGGACTAAAAAAGATAATATGATCCTTTCCAGTGTGAAGATTGGTATTGGCTATAAAAGTGAACTTGAACATGCGAAAGAAGTAATGATTAAAGCAGCAGCTTCAGTTGATGGTGTTCTTAATACACCGAATCCGTTTATTCTATTCAAAGAACATGGCTCTTCTTCTTTAATCTTTGAACTATTTTTTTCTATCAAAGTAATTAACAAAATGGAACGGTGGGAATATGAAAGTAAAGTTAATTTTGCTTTAAATAAAATGTTAAGGGAAAATAATATAGAAATCCCATATCCTTATAGAAATCTCTCTTTTGATAATAATTCTCCTATCAATATAAAGTTAAATAATTAAAAAAGTAGAGGGATTTGCTCTGAATCTCTTAATTGTTAACAGATTGTACCTTTCGTTATCTTTGTCGCAATCCTGATCGTGATCGAAATGACAACGATAACGACAATTACAACGATAATGACAACGATAATGATAACTACAAATATATGAAGAACGATTTGAATAGTTTAACTCACACATAGTGCGATAACTCGAAAAGTAGAGGAATTATCCATAAAATAATATGTCTTATACATACTATTTATATTTTTATATACATAACCCAGCTGAGCTGGAACACTGAATATTGAATGCTGAACATTGAAACAAAAACAATCAATATTTGAACTCAATATTTCAAAGTCTTGCAGTGGCAACCTGTGGTTTAGGAAACTTAGATACTCCAACAAAATTGATTGTTATTCCCGAAGGTTGATTACAGGGGATTTGGAGATGAAGCCTTAGATAAAGTGCATAAGGAGTTTGCGCATAATTATAGATGCAGTGTAGAGAATAAACCGCATTGTAATATTTTCACATTGTGGTTCTTTTCTTTTCAGCATCATTGCCAGCCCAACACCAAAATAAATACAGGTGTATCTGCTGATATACCCTATCTGAATTTCAAAGCTGGACACATAAGATTCATAGTGCAAGTAGAACAAAACAGAAAGTACTTCTGAGCAATTGCTGAAATTAATAAATACATGATGTTTGAGCTGGGGTTTGCTAGAGATAATGAGAATGTAGTTATTGGACCCAAGGATTATGCAACAATGACAAAATCACTTGTATACGAAATTTCACCAAACTCTCAGGTGTCTAGAAGTAGTATTCTTAACTATCTGGGATCAACAGATCCAATTGCAATTTATGGGTGGTTTTCTGATGATGCTGGAAATGAAAGAACATTTCTTTAAAATAAAGATGACTGGAATCAATTAGTCTTATAGAATGGATCACACGATTTATCCTGATGCCATTCGTATTCTGCTAAATTAGCAACTTTAAGACTTTTATCTTTACCATAGATTTTTTCGATCAAACCTAATGTCATATCCATTCCTGCTGAAACTCCTGAGGATGTAAAGAATTTACCGTCTTCAACCCATCGTGCTTTATGTATCCATTTCACTTTAGGACCTTGTTCAGTAACCCAATGAAATGCCATTTTATTTGAGGTAGCTTTTATTCCATTTAAGAGTTCAGTTTTTGCCAATAGAGCAGAACCTGTACAAATAGTGGCTACATATGAAGCTTTATTGGAAAGTTCTTTTAACGAATTTATAAGTTTTCTGTTATTTATTTCTGTTCTTGTTCCGATTCCACCTGGTATCAAGAGGATATCGACATCCTCAATTTCTAAAAAACTTTTATCTATATATCCGCATGGCCCCGCGGCACTTTTGACAGGACCGATTTTTTCACCAATCATTATTATCTCAACATTAGATTTAAGCATAACGAGAATCCCGAACATTTCCAAAGGGCCGTATATGTCCAGTAATTCAAATCCCTCGAAAAGAACTGCTCCTAATATTAATCGTTTATTTGTATTATCCATATTTTTTTATCTCCAATATTAAAAACGATATTATTCAAATCAGTTAATCTTAAGAATACTGCATAGAAATATAAAGGTTGATTGGTATCGATAAATTCAAACTGAATCCCAAATAGAAAAAGTTGAGAATAAAATACAACATTTTAGAAAACAGAACATTAGAGTATTTATCCCAGCGAATAGTGTGGTTATGACGATAGTCATGTCTTAGGAAATAAAACAGGACTAATCGTCGCGACAACATTATCCCATGCGATAAAATACTATTAACACCTGGTTTTCTTGTCCGCCATAGCTCGAAGAGAGGTGAATTTATAATAACCTACTGTTCCGTCATCACCTTCCGGCTGTTTTTGCTGAAATTTTCAACAGAAACTGCTGGAAGGCGATGACGTGTGACTAAAACATGTCATACTCACCCGAATGAATTCAAGTGTTAATAGTAATAAATTTTGTCTTGATACCTTTTCAGACAGGCTCTAACTAGATTAAAAATTTAAATTAATATCAACTTTGCTGATTTTATCTTTTCTGTTTTTTATTAATATCCAGTTTAAAGTCTGATTGTCTATTTTTGAGCATTCTTGATGTTTCTTGCGGAGCAGGGCCACCAATAATATTTCTAATATTTACAAAATTTCTAGGATCAAGTGCTTTTTTAACTGTTTCATCACTTATGTCTATTTTGAAATCTAAATTTTTATCTAAAATTGGTTTAATTATTTCACTGGTAATAGCTTCTGAAGTTAAATTATTTTTATGGAGATACTTAACTATTAGACTTGTTATATGATGGCTTTTTCTAAATGATAAGCCATAATTTCTAACTAAAGTATCAGCAAGCTCAGTTACCGTTATGAAATTTTTAGTACAGCGTTCGAAAAGTAATTCTTTATTAATCTTTAATGAAGCAAAAACATTTTTTATAACATCCAAAGCACGAATAGTGAAGTTGATTGAACTGTAAATATGCTCTTGCAGTTCTTCTTCTGAATCTACTATATCACCATAAGGAGAGTTATACTGAACATCAAATACTATCTTAGCTTCTCCAATAGCTTTCCCAATTATAGGTCGACAGTGTTCTAATGAAGAGGGGTTCCTTTTTTGGGGCATAATGCTACTTATTTGAACATATGGATCAGCTAAGTAAAATCCATTGAATTCACTTGTACATTGATCGAGTGTATCCTTCATAAATTTAGATAAGTTAGTATTTAAAATCATTAGTACTGATGCCAGTTCTGTCATGTAGTCAGAGCCGGCAATACAGTCATAGGAATTTTCAATCAATTCATCAAATTCCAGTAATTCACAAACACGTTCTCTAGAAATATTAAATCCTGTTGTTGTGATTGCTACAGCTCCCATAGGACTTCTGTTAATTGCAGAATATGCTTTCTCAAACCTTTTGTAATCTCTAGTTATACAATCATAAAATGAAAGTAAATAATGAGCTAGTGTAGTTGGTTGAGCAGGTTGTGTGTGAGTATAGGCAGGCATGATTGTTTCAATATGCTCTTCTATCATGTCTAAAAACAGTTCTCTAAGTTTATTGATATAATCAAATAACTCAATCACTCTTTCTCTTAACCGAAGTCTAAATTCACCTATACAAATATCATTTCTACTTCTGGCAGTATGTATTTTTCCTGCCAAATCTTTACCTATCAGTTTCTCAAGCATTTTTTCAATATTGAAAAATAGGTCTTCGATTTTAGGGTTGTACTGAATTGACTCTAAGTTAGTCTTTTCAACTTCTTTCAATCCCTCAAATATTGTAGATTTCTCGGTATTAGAGAGAATTTTCTGTTCTTCCAGCATAATAACATGTGCTTTAGTTATATCCAGAAAATGTTTTAAATAATGCTCTTTCTGTGTTTCAAAAATGGGTTTCAAAATATTTTTTGCAAATGATTTACCCGGGAACTCTGTTCCATCGTTTTTTATTATTTCATTTCGTAAATTTGACATAGGTTAATCTCCTATAAATTAAATTATTTCTAAAATTTTATCTCTTGCAGTTTCCAGCGCATAATTATTAATATCTGCAATATTCTGAATTGTATCTTCAACATTAACTTTATTAATACCATTTTCAGTTACAAATTTTTCTCCATCCATCGCCATTTTAGCAATAGTAACACCATTCTCAGCTGAAAAAGCTAATTTAAAGGCACAGCTTTGTTTAGCTCCATCGCAAAGAGTTCCTGCATTGGAGGCAATGAGCATATTAACAGCACTTTTTATTTGTTCCAGATTTCCACCTGCAAGAAAAACTGTTGCTGCGCTGGTTCCAGAACCTCCTGCAAGTGCACTACCACATATGGTAGTAAGAAGCGTCATTTTCCTTTTTATATATGTACTAATCAATACAGCAAGAGCTAGACTTCTTTTTATAATTAAAGGTTCTGTATTCAACATTTTTCCTAAAAGGTAAACTGCAGTTAAATCGGTTATTCCCAAGTTACCACTACCTGCTACTCCAACTACAGGTACGGCAGCACCTTTCATTCTTAAGTTACATGCATTAAGAATATACTTTCTGACTACATGTGCTCCATCCTGAATAGTTTCAGGAGTTAAAGAAGGTAATTTTTTATCGGTAGTTTTCAGTTCAAGCAAAGCAGTATGATAGTTGATTTCAGCATAATGAACCAGTCTATCAAGGGATTCATCTTCAGTGGATATAAAATCATATATTTCATCTATTGTGGGAAGCTGAGAATTACCTGCCTTATTTCTGGAAACTGACTGATCATTCTTGTACATAAGTTTATCATCAATATAAACCGAATCTATGTTATCATAGCTGTGAAGCATTAACACTCTGACTTTACATTGATCAGAAATCAAAGTTAGATCAATATATAATGGATCTTCTTTTTTCTCATAAGAAATATTAAAAGGAATCTCTTTCTCAAGTTTGCTTAGTTTTACTAAATCTTTTTTTTCCGCATCTTCAAAAACAGATAATTGTTTTTCTGGGTTTTTAAGTAAATAACCTAGTAAAACAGCTTTTTTTACACCTGAATTATATGTTCCTGGTATTCCTACTCTCAGTGAATTTTTGTAGAGAAGATCACTTAGATGTAGTTTTATTGTACATAGTTTTCCTTGTAATAAAGAGCCCGCTTTAGCTGCTGCGTAACCTACTGCACCTACATCTGTACAACCCATTGTACTGACCAGGTCAATATATAATAAATCCAGAATTTCCTGTCTTTTCATTTTTTTACCTATGGTTGTTAATTATAACTTTAGTAAATGTTTTATATTTTTATTGAAAATCAATTCGATTTCTTGTTCAGTCATCCCAAGTTCTACACAATCTCTTAATTGATCTTCGTAATATCGACTTACAAAACCTCTTGGAAACCACATGGAATCGGTACCGAAAATAATACGGTGCGGTCCGATTGTCTCATAAAACTTTTTAAAGAGATCTCTCACTGTAATGCTATAAGGCATCCAGTTTGTCCACTGGTTGCTTCCTGAAGTATCAATATAGATATTTGGGCAGACCCATGCAACCTGAAGTAAATCTTTAGTTTGACCACATCCAAAATGAGGTACTATAAAAGGTATTTCTGGAAATGCTCTGGCTATATCATGTAAAATAATTGGAGAAATATTTACGTGTTTTGCTATACCACCGGCTCCACCTAGAATTCCAAAATGAATCAGGACAGGTATTTTATGCTTTTCTGCAACTTTCCATAAAGGATATAGAGATTTATTGTCAAGTCTATCTTCCAGATCAGGAGCTAGAATTTTTAAACCTTTTAATCCATATTCTCCTATAGCTTTATCCAGCTCTTCAGGGGCATTTTTAGCAAAAATATCCAAATGAGCATAACCAATAAATTTATCCGGTGCAATCGCTATGATCTTTCTCATATTAGCATTGCTTGTAACCTGGTCTCCAGCTGTTGTGAAAATGATTTTTTCAATATTATATTTTTCTAATTCTAACAACCATTTTGATGCTGTTTTTTCTATAGAATCTTCAACCGGATCGTGCTTAGGGAAATTAAAAGCTTTGCTCCATCTGTCCTGTATATATTTGTTCTTATCTTGGAGAATATTCCATTTCTTTTCTCCATAGGAATTAATATATCTTCCTTTTATGTTGGCAATATCAGTACCTTTTACTAAAAAATGAGTATGTGAATCTATTATTTTTAAATCAAACATTTTGATGTTCCTCAGTTTATATTTAGTCAACAGTTTCTATATTGATATTTTTTCGTGATTTTAACAATTGTTTCTGATATGGGAATATAAAAATCATCATAACGACTATCGCAGTTACACCTGCATACAGGAAAGTTTCTATACCTCCTGACCTCTGGACATAGTGTGAATTTTTCATTTGACTTTTTACGCTATTTTTTGATTTTAGTTTTTTCAAATCTGATAATTCTTGCACTTCCTGGGAATTTAGATTTCATATCATTTAATTCATTTATCAGACCGTTAATAGCCTTTGTTCTTTGAGGAGTTGATTGTACATCTAATGTGACAACAAGTTCTCCTGGCTTCAATCTCATGGAACCAGTTGACTGCAATGCTGATTTTATTAACATTCGTCCCTCATTATTATTATATTTGAAATGTTTAGCAAGCCTATTATACAAATTTGTTTCAATCATATAAGCCGCAATTTTAACAATATTCATTAGTCGTTTTGGCTCTTGTTTAGGTTTTTGATATCCTGCCTTTTTTGCATTTTCTTTATAAGGCATTTTATTTAAAATTTCTTTTTCCTTCACAATTATTTTACTTAATTCAACAATTTTTTCAGTTTTATCATTATCTTTAATACTATCCAGCTTGTCCAAGGCTTCTTGTGGAGATAATTGTTTTGTTTTAATTATTTCTTTTAAAATATTTTTTACTTCTTCGCTTGTTTTAATATTGGACATCTTTATTTTGTTAAATATTTTTAATGCAAAATGTTCTTTTATTTTTAGTGTAATCTCAAAATCATCAAACAATTTAACTGCTGCTTTTTTTGTTAGTTTTTCTTTACTTAGGTTTATTATGTCAAGCAAAGAAATAGCTTTGCTATCAGAAAAATAATTAATTGTTTCAAAAATTGATTTACTTTCTTCAAAAAACAATAATTTTGAAAGTTTTATTAAGTTAGTGTTTTGTTCTTTTTTTAGCTTTTTAATTTTCTTTTCCTGTTTAATCCATTTGGGATTAGGATGTTCAATACTCTCATCTACATTTTCAAATTTGTATGACACAAGACCGTCAACATCAAATTCTTCTCTCATATATTTGAAAATATTTTCCTGTGATCCAATTCTTTGAAACATTACATCTGCAATTTCTATTGCACTTATTTGAACATTAGAATTGGCCAAAATAGATACTTGATGCCCATCTTTACAGAGAATTCGTATATCACGCATTTTGATAGTTCTGCCTGTTTTTTTACTGCCAGGTCGTTTATTATATCCATTATCTTTTACTTCATAAATATCAAGTATAATTTCCTGTTCAAAAGGAAGACAATTGTATTCCCTTACCCCTAATACTATTTTCTCTTTTGAAAATTTTTCTTCTTTTATTTTTTTATAATCCCCTTTTTGGTAAGTAATTAACCCATATCCCTGCTGTGTAAGTTTTTCAAATAATAATGCACTGGCTCCACCTCTATCAAAAACACATGTTAAACTTTCTGTTTTTAACGCATTTTTTGTTTTATTTAAAACACTTTCAAGAGAAGATACAAGACCATTATTAAAATTTGTTTCAAATGAAAAAAGTGGTGCTTTTCCTGGTAAATTTATCCAGTTTTCTGTATGAGCTTTTATTACTTTATTATCTCTGGAAGACCATGTAGAACCAACTTTTTTCTCTCCAAAATATCCATCTGTATGTCCATCAACCATAATAATTTTAGCCTCACCGTTAAATTCTGAGAATCTATGATATCCCATTTCTTCCATAAATTTTATAGTTGGGACCGGCTGACTCAATTTCTCTATTTTTCTTCTGCAGGTTTTGACAGACAAAACCCTGTCAAGGCCTAAAACAGCACCAAGTTTCTCAGGGTTATCGTTTAACAAATGTTCAGGCCGTTTTATTCTTAAAAGTGCTAATGTTATTAGAGTTAACAGTGTTGTTCTTAGCCCGTAAAATGCAGGTCCTATATTTTTAAATATTTTTAAACCTACTTTTAAATATGCATCTTGTGCAAGAATAACAAAAGCCATAAATATTCCAGCGTATTCAATTTGTTTACCTGGTGCAAAATAAGGTGTTGCATCATATAATTTACCAGCAGCAGCAAGGGTTCTATCATTATCACGGCTTTTGGCGCGTAGTGCTTCAACTTTGTCATCTAACAATCCCTCAAATGGGAATTCTATCCCGCCTTCTTCTGTTGAAACTTTTTCTATTAGAGTTTCTTCTATTAAAACATCTTCGGTTAAAACATCTTCTGATAGAGCTTCATGCTGATTTTTCTCTTCAAATTCCAAATCTAGGGCTGGAGATTCTTCTCTGTTTGCTTTTTGTGCATTTAAAATTTTGCAGACAATTGCATTAGAACAATTACAAATTCTTGCGATTTCATTCATTGTTTTTCTAGATTCTCTCAATTCAAATATCATTCGTATGTCATTATCTGAAAGTTTTTTGACCGCACCACGTCCAACTTTATCCTGCAATCCTGCTAAACCTTCTTCTCTATATCTTTTTACCCAGTTTTTTACAGTCGTATTTGTAACTCCGGCACCTTTAGATGCTTGTTTGTACGTTACAAATCCTTTTTCATATACTTCTGCCCAAATCATACGCTTGCTTACTGTATCGTTTACTTCATACTGAAAACGAAACCCTCCATCAAGTACAATATATTTTGTATTCCCTTCTGAAATAACTTCACATCTACCTGAAATATTTCCGCTACAGATTATCGAATTATTAAATAAATCGGTATTACATATCATTTTTAACTCTTAATTTTAATTAATATTCATGTACGCGTATATGCACATACGCACATGCGTGTGAAAAGTCAAATTTTTTAGTTAATAAAATGCATAAAAAAAATTTACATTTACTGCGTAATCATAGCACTATGTCTAGAGGTCAGACCTCCTACCTTTCCAAATAAAATACCAATCAGTTTGGAACAAAAGCTGTCACAGATAGGGCCGATAATCATAATAAGACTGATTAATAATGCATGCTGCCTGCTTGGTCTGCTTGTGAGAATAGTTGAAACGAGTGTAGGATATACAGGACCGATCAGAACACCTAGAAGAGGAATTCCGAACGCTATTATCGGTACCTGAAATATATTCTGCGCATCTTTACCAATGCCATGTTTAATATTCAATAAGATAACTAATATAAGAATTAATCCCAATGAAAAGTTTATAAAAATCATCTTATACCATTTGATGTGTTTAACAACAAATACACCAATAAAACGACCAATAGCGATTCCTATCACCAGAAAACTTGCTATTTGAACACTTAAGAAGCTTGGTATTCCTAAAATTTCATTATTAAAACTAGGAAGCCATGAACCCAATCCCACTTCAAGCATTGTCTGTGAAAGAAGTAATACAATGAAAATATAAAAAAGTGCAGTTGTAACAATGCTTATTCCTTTATACTGATCTATAAAAGATTTATTTTCCTGTTTAACTATCTTGGATTCATCAAATGGACTTATTGACCAAATGATAAAAACTACCGCACATGTGAAACTGAAAAACCAGAAAACATAGGTCCAATGATTTGGACAGAATTTAATAAAGAATGAATACACCCACATACCACTAAATGAACCGACTGTATAAATAGCCTCCATCAGGTTAATAAAACTTGCATGTTCTGCTTCATTATTAGTGAGTGATGATACAGAACTGTAGGCAATGATTTTAACTGCAACAAAACAGACACCAATAAGAACAAGAAAAAATCTAATAGACCATATAGAGTCAGAGAACGGTAAGAATAGACAAAATAATACTAAAACTGGATATACTATTAATATTGATTTTCTAAAACCGGCTTTAAGCAGGAGTGAGAATAGAAAGAATGATACAATCATTTTGGCAAAACTCATATAACTTTCTAAAGTTCCAGCTGCACTGTGAGATGCATGGTAATAGTTGACAGCCTGCATGACAAATACGGATAATCCGCTAGTCATCATTCCAATACTAACAAATGTTAGAATAATCTTTAGTTTGCTGTTAATGCGTACTATTAACTTCCTCCTTTAATTAAGATATTAATTTTTTATTTAGTCTTATACGAAATAATTAGATTTTAGAGATATTTAAATCCTGTAATCAAAGTTCAAAGTTCAACGTTCAAAGTTGCCAACTGTTCTTTCTCAGAAATTTCAGCTCTAATATTTGAATAGAATTTTACAGCTCTGATATTAGATTTTGCTACAGTGCTTTTTTTAAATCTGTTTCTGTTGCTATGAAGAGATTTGAATATCCATCTACGACCAGACTTAATCCTTTATTTCTTTCAAGATATTTGGCAATAGACTCTTTAGAATCTGCTTCTCTCAGAGGAATGTCGGGAGTTGATTTGAATAAACCAATAAGCTGACCATAATCTTCAATTGTCATTACTCTGAATTCCATCAAGACATATGCTGTTTTATATTAATCTAATCAATTTAAAAATAGACAATGTTAAAACATTGAACCCTCACGCTAGCTTTCAGTATTACATCGTAGTGTGAGAGTTCAGCACTTTAGTGATGCTCTTAAAATTCTTTTGTCTCATAGGAGGTCTTAGAGCGTACTCTGAATCCTGGTATTAAGAAAATAAAATTTTTAACAAGCTATCAGCATGTAGCTTCGCTATAAACAAATTTTACCCTTGATATATATTTTACATTGTCCAGCCATGGATACTCTGTCATCGATGAGATTGCAGAATAATTCACCACCTCTTTGAGAAAGTTGATAAGCGTGGAGTTTGTTCTTCTTTAATCTATTTGCCCAGTATGGAATGAGCGTACTGTGAGCAGAGCCTGTAACTGGATCTTCTGGAACACCAACTGACGGAGCAAAGAATCTGGAAACAAAATCTGATTTATCCCCGACAGATGTGACGATTACTCCAAAACACTTCACTTTGCCTAAACCGAACATATTTGGAGAAATAGACCTGACCTGCTTTTCGCTATTATAAATTAATACATGATCCCTCGATTTATACACAGCAGAAGGAGCTAAACCAATTGCTTCTATTAATCCTTTTGGAATTTTACATGATTCAGGAGGTCTTGACGGGAAGTTGATTTCAATCATGTCATTAATAGTTTTGGAAGCTATAAGTTCACCCGCACAGGATTTAAATTTAACAGTTTCTAAGTTTGGATGTAGATGTTTTAGTATTAGATAGGCCGGAGCTAATGTTGCATGACCGCAAAGATCTACTTCTACAGTAGGAGTGAACCATCTTAATTCGTAGTAATCATGTTTGTCAATAATAAATGCAGTCTCAGATAGATTATTCTCAAATGCAATATTTTGAAGTGTGTTATCAGGCAGCCATTCTTTAAGCAAACAAACACCTGCAGGATTTCCTGAAAATTGGGAATCAGTTATAAAAGCATCAATCTGGTAATATGGAATTTTCATAGTTTATATCTTTGGGTATTATAACTTATTTGGTAGCTAATAAATATAAGTAAAATTAAAAAATAGTTTTTGTGAACTTTGTATTTTTACTTATCGATCTTTTCGGTTAATATGTTCAATTCATTTTTTACTTTTTTTTAATCCAAAATAATCACATTTTGAGATCATAAAACTTAACGTAGGTATGTTAAGATAATATACAAGGATACGCATAATAAAAGCGCCTACAACTGTCAAGAAAACTGCGATATCAATGTAACTGCCATCAGCTTTGTCAGACATATAGTCAAGAGCATAACTTAAAATAAATCCCCAAATGGCAGAGATTTCAAGATAAAAATTATTTCTCATACTGGATATTTTAGCACTTCTTAAAGTATCACAAATTACTCCGCCTCCGGCAATAGTTATAACAGCTAGTATTGGTCCCCAAAAAATCAATGGTTTAGCCTGGACCTCTAATGCTACAAGAACACCAAATACAGTAAAGACTGCTAAACCCAAGGCATCAATCAAAATAAAAATGAATTTGAAAAAAATATCAGTTAGTGTTTTACAGCCAATACGCAAAATGGATATTATCCTATTATTTTTCTTCGTATTAAATAATTTTCTGTAAAAAATGGTAATAAGGAAACCAACAGCTGTTGTGATAAAAGTAAGATACAGAAAATACGGATCTCCAACAAAAAAAATAGGAAACCTATTCATCATTATATCACGCAGAGCGCCCCCACCGAGTGCGAAAACACTAACGAAAATCAAAGCACCGATGAAACTGTAACCTTCATCAATGACAAACTTAAGAGCATATATGCTATAAGCGGCAACTCCTATCAAAATAATGTAGAAATACCACCACATATTTATTGTCAGACTCAACATCACAGGAAACAGGTAGCTCTTAACAATTTGTGAATATGTTCCGTCTTTTTTTATTACTTGTAAGGCTGTGTTTATTTTATTTACTTCATCTACTGTCGTATTTTGTTTATTAAAAATATAATATACTTTTCTTAGTTTAAATAGTGGTAAATCGCACTGAACCAAATCATTTTCCCAGCCATTTTTATGAATAAGTGAAGCAGCAATTAAATCATTTGTCAGTACAATATCAACTTTTTTATTTTGTAGATTCATGAAGTTAGTAATTCCATTTTTAGCAGTAACCAAATAACTTGAGTTAGTCTGGTTTGCTATGAAATCATTTATTTTATCATTTGTATAAATATATCCTTTTGTTACACCTATTTTGACTTTTTCTTTTTTTATGAAGTTAAGGAGTTTTTCAATAGAGTTAAATTTGAAAATATCAAAGTATTTATGATGAGTGTAAAGGGCATTTGTTTCGTTTCTAACTGGATCGGAAAATCTAAAAACATGTTCCCTTTCAGTTGTTTTAGATGCACGAAGGACAATGTCGATATTACCTTTTTTAAGCATTTCTATTTGTTTATGCCATGGCATCTGTATGAATTTTACTTCATATCCTGCCTTTTTTCCGATGGCTTTTATAAGGCTAATATCAAGGCCAACAATATTTGTATTTCCATAAATATCTTTAGTATACTGATATGGATAAACGTTGGAACATCCAGCTCTCAATATTTTATTATCATTAATTTTAATTAAATCTATTTGTGCAGTCGACATTGGTGAAGAAAATAAAAAAAGACAGGATAGAACAATAAAAAATATAATCCTCTTAATTTCGATTTTTTTTTTAAATTTGTTAATCTCTAATAAGTGCATAATCTAATCTTAATAGTCATTTAATGATGAATTAAGTGTAATGTTAAAAAAATAGTTTGAATAAAAGTGAATAAACTTTTATATTGATTTTAATTGAACTTAATGTCAAAAACCTGATGGCATGCAGGGCAGATGAAGAGTTTTTTTATTGAATCTTTCTCTTTTTTAAGCATAGTATGAAAACCATCTTTATAGTTACATAATGGACAAATTTTGAATTCGTCTTCTAGGGATATTTTGTTGATCTTGTAACTCAAAATTGAACTCCTTAAGTTAATAGATTATAATTGAAAAGAGAGGAGGTTTATTACTAAGAATCCACCTCCTTAGTATTGAATGAAAAGAATATAAATGACTTTTTATTTATTTACTTAAATTTGACCAGGCATCATCAATACTTTTTTTCAATATATCAGCAGCATTTGACATACCTTCTTTAATACTCTCCCATGCTTCTTCACCTGAATTTTTAAGCTGTTCATAGCTTTTTGCCAAATCATCCTGCTTTTTTTTAAGATCAACCATTTGCTCATCATAAGCACTTTTGACATCAGTTCCTGTCTTAGTGATTTTAGATTGAAGCTGTTCTAGCTGTACGTTTCCTTCATCAATTTGAGATTTTAATTTTTCGACAAATTCATCTCTTGAAATCATAATTTTCTCCTTAAAATTAATTTTTTGTTAACTATATTTACAAGGGTAATCACAAAGCGATTGACTCCTGCTACAGATTTACTAACATATTAGACAGACACACCCGCAATTGCGGGATCTCTACATTTGCCGACTCAATTCTAAGACGAAGCATGCTACATCTCTACACGCCGTCTTAATTTTAAGACTTACAGACTTACAGACTTACAGACTTACAGACTTACAGACTTACAGACTTACAGACTTACAGACTTACAGACTTACAGACTTGGCCACTCTGGTTTATTAAAACCAATAGGTACAGTCGGAAGCTTCCATTTTGGCTTTGTTACAGAATAATCTACTGGGTGACCGAAATACTCAAGATGTCCATAACCTGTATTTTCGTTACTAATTATATGTTTTTCAATGATACTTTTTTCTATTTCTTGAGGAGGTAAATTTTCATGATTTATTTTACCAAAGCTCTGCATCCACATTGCAGTAGCACATAGAGAGACTTTTACGTGGTAGCTACCACCTTCGACTTGCCTTTTTAATAATGCAGATAATACACCATAAGCAGCCAAATAACCTGTAATATAATCGTCAGGGAAAGTAGGTAGAAGTTCTGGTTTGTCTTCATTGCCCTGTTCATGGGCTAAACCTGTACAGGTTTGGGCTAATTGTTCCCATCCTGGTAATCCTTTCCACGGACCATTATGGCCATAGCAGTTTATGGAAACATAGATTATTCCCTTACCTTTTGCTTTCAATTTTTCTGCTATTTTTTTAGCTGAAAATCCAAGTTTATCAAGTCTTTCGGGCCTATAACTTTCAGTGAATACATCTGCTCCTTCTTCTATTAGGTTCCACAATTTAGCTTTGTCTTTATCTGATTTCAGATCAAGTTGAGTATTTAGTTTACCATGTCCTGTATCCATTACGAATGGGAGAATAACCGGAATCTGGGGACCGTTTATACGCATTACAGTTGCATCCTGTTCTGCTAGTATCATTCCGCAGGTTGGACCTGCCAGTACATGTGTTAAATCCAGTACTTTTATATTAGAAAGAGGTCTGTCATCTTCTTTTAGTTTTGGAAAAGGTTGTGGATTACAATCACATATTTTTTCAATAGTGACAGGATTGATAAAATTTTCAGATGATAACGAATTTAAAAGAGCCTTACCTTGTAAACTGTTATTCCATTCTTCAGAAGTTCGGCACATTACACTGCAAAAACCCTGTTTCTGTGCTTCTTTTTCAATATCTTCGGCATTCCAATTTAAAAGAGCTGTTGATATGGCTTCTTTGTTATCAGCACAGTTTAAAATACGAAGAATTCCTCTTCTCAACCCTGGAAAACCACCATTAATAAATACATATTTATTATCTTTTGTCGGATATAATCCAACGGTAGGATATTCAATGTCAGGAAAGGGGATTGAATATCCATTTTGTTTTAGGTAGTTACACCGCAAAGTAGAGAGTGCAGCAATAGATGTATCAATATTTATTATTTGGTAATGCTTTTTATTTCTTCTGGCATCCCATACATCTGACAAAGCTATACTCTGGGCAGCCAAGGCTGTTGCGGCACATTCTCCAATATGCCATGGAGTATCCATTACGGGATCTTTGCCAGTAATGTTTACTTTAGAGCTGGTATCTGAAATATTTTCAGTACTTAGAAGGTGCTTCAAATGGAGATCTACATTTTTATTTCCGGTATTCATAATATTTACTCTTTCTACTGATTTTTATCCGCCGAATCCCGCGAATGCGGGAGTTAAGCGAACTGGTTATCAGTCTTCGCCACTCATGTGAATCAATTTTATCAATTGCTTCGTGAACTGGCGTACCATCAAGAAGAGTTCCTTCAGGCGTAACTACAAAACTAATGATATAAGGAATGTTGAATTTTGATAAAGCTAATGCAATACACATGGCTTCTGAAAAGGCAGGTAGAGTTGATGCCATTATAAAATCAACTCCACTTTGAGCTACTGATTTTATTTGTTCATAAATCATACCTGAATGAGCAATAAAAGAATCCAGTTCAATATCTCTATTTCGTTCAATAATTCCACCTTCAATAAGAACTACCCTAGAACTTTTAATTGTATCGATAAAGTCTCTCATAATATTTCCAGGTAAATTGTAAAAGTTTCAATTTGATATTCTTATCCAATAAATAATATACCACTTGTTTTTGGTATTTTGAGCAAAATGTAGGAAATAGGTCTTTTTCATACATGTTTTATCGTTAGAAAGTTTAAAAGACTTCTATAAAGTTGACAAATGGCAACTTTTATTATCATAAAGTAACTCAGTACCGTTTTCAAATTATTCTGTTCATATCCGAACATGTGTACGTAAAAAGTGAACTGATCTGGTGATATACAAAAATGTTTTAGTTTTCTTCCTGTATTTAGGTCCAGATAGATTGGCATGATTAATGTTAGTAAAGACAGATACGAGTGTAACTAATTTCCTGTCAATAAATGTAACACCCAAAAAGGAGTTCTTTGATATGTCAGTTAAAAGAAAGCATTGTAAATGTATTAGTTCGATATTTTATTTATTAAACTGTAGAGCCGGATTATTATTTCTCGCCTTGTTCATTTTTATCAGTCTGATACCATCAATAACTGCAGTTGAATTACGAGCGGATCTTTCGTGGATTGAATCTCATGCAGTTGTACTTCAGGGTGATTATATAGAAGAACTAAGATACAGTACCTATGATTTAGTTACTATTGACTATAGTTCTGATGGTAGTAATGATACTTCGTTTAGTAAAGAACAGGTACAGTCATTACAGGATTCAGGTAAGATTGTTCTTTGTTATTTTTCTATAGCAGAATTAGAAGATTATAGAGACTTATATTGGAAAGAAAAATGGAAGGTTGGAACCCCTTCATTCATTGGACCTGAGAATGAGGACTGGGCAGGTAACTATAGGGCTAAATATTGGCAGAGGAATTACTGGAATAAAGTTCTGGAACCTTATTTGGATAAAATTCTTGAAGCAGGGTTTAACGGTATCTTTATCGACGTTGTTGATACCTATTATTATTGGGGAGAGAGAGATGGAAAAATGCGTAGAAGAGCTAATCAAATGATTAAACTTTTAGCTAAAACTGCTTCATATACAAGGGAACGGATGGGGGATGATTTTATCATTTTACCTCAAAACGGATTGGCTATTGTTGATGATGCTTCTAGTAAATGGAAAAAGATTTATTATAAGATAATAGATGGAGTATCTGTGGAGAGTCTTTATTACAATATTTGGAGTGAAGAGGATCAGAGTTACAGAATGGATAAGTTGAAAGAGCTAAATACTCGAAATAAATTAATAATTGATATCGAGTATTTAGAACCTTATGAATATGATGTTTATTGGAATTTATGGAATGAGAGTGACATGCATATTGTGGGCTACCCAGCAACAACTGACAGAGCATTAGATACTGTAGTCTTTTATTAATACTAAGTTTGGGGTATCAATTTTGAATTTCTAATAGTATTTTGCCCTGAGTTTCGATGCGTTATTAGAGTTTCAATATTATTATTATATTATTATATTATTGAATTAGAGATATAAGTAATATAAAATCTTTTCAGGTTTAATCATATATTATTTCGTAATATAAAACTTTAATTAAAATATTTATGGGGATAACAAATGTAAAGAAAACATTCTATCAGAGAGTGTATTAAGAGAGTATCAACATAAATTTGGATGGCAGGATATGAGCCGTTACCAAAAGCTTTCAGGAAATTTTATTGAGGAGTTTTAAAATAAAGTTGAATGGAACAATATAATCAGGAAACAGAACCTGTCGGAAAATTTTGTGATTGAGTTTGAAGATAAATGGTATGATTATTCTCAGGATTATGATAATTAAGAGATTCTTTCAAAAACTTTTAGTAAACCCTGTTGATTTAGAATAAAATAATGAATTATTTTAATTAATTCATTAGAATATTTCATTGTTAGGGTTACTTTTTCGTCCCTGATTTTGATTTTATTATGAATTGCATGTTTATATAGAAGGTAATAATGAGTGATATTAGTTTTATTAACGAACTTGAAAAAAAGTTTCAAAAAGATTGTAAAAAAGGAAAATTTAAGCCTGAGCTTAAAGCCGAATATATTTTTCTAGGCTTACTCCATAAAGGGGAGGAGTACAGTGACTTTTTAGATAATAATATAGATAAAGTAGATCTAGCTAAAATAATT
>Ga0307988_1000474_pt1 | contig 28025 bp, 25 predicted proteins | sample EllFjometagen183_FD_203166 | JGI IMG/M metagenome (GOLD analysis project Ga0307988, IMG submission 203166) | Marine microbial communities from Ellis Fjord, Antarctic Ocean - #183 | ecosystem: Environmental > Aquatic > Marine > Unclassified | place: Southern Ocean | collected 2014-10-08 | reverse complement strand
TTAATGTGATACCTATTCTGGTTCCTCCTTTAAGGGATAGAAAAGAAGACATCCCTTTGCTCGTTGATACATTTCTCGAAAAATTATCCAAACAGTCTTCAGAAAAGAAAAAATCCATATCTGAAAATGCCTTGACCCTTCTTGTTGAATACGAATGGCAGGGTAATGTCAGAGAATTGAGGAACCTTTTGGAACGGCTTTCAATAATGGTTGAAAAGAATCATATTGATATGGGTGATATTCCTTTACCCTATAACCCGGTATGTACACCCGTTGAATTGATTGAAAAGGAACTCTTTCTTTGTGAAGAGGATCTCAATCAGGCAAAAAAAAGATTTGAAAAAGAATTCATAAAGAACAAACTACATCTTGAAGGTGGCGATTTGGTATCTGCGGCTAAAAAACTTGGGACATCTGTAAAATATATAAAAAAAATAATTCGTAATTTTCATGAGAGTAATTAGCGGCCTTTGCAAAGGCAGAAAACTCGTCAATCTCCAGGGTCGACAAATCCGCCCCACATCTGATCGTACCCGGGAGGCTATTTTTAACATACTGGGTCAAAAGGTAAAAAAGGCAAAAGTGCTTGACCTTTTTGCCGGGACTGGTGCCTTGGGCATAGAAGCATTAAGCCGGGGTGCTTGCCATGCAACCTTTATAGATCTATCCTGTGATATAATTCATCAGAATCTTGAACTTTGCCATTTTGAAAAGAAGGCTATGGTTATTAATTATGATATCGTTAAAAAATGCCTTTCTGAAATCCTCAATGAACATCGGTTTGACCTTGTGTTCATTGATCCTCCATATGGCAGGGGATATATTGAAGCTGCCCTTCAAAAAAAATCATTTACTGATCTTTTGAATAAGGATTGTATCATCATTGCCGAGCAATCCTGTAAAGAAAATCTTCAAATTAAAATTTCCTCCCTTGACATTTACAGACAAAAAAAATACTCAAAAACAAATATTAACTTTATAAAAAAAATTTAAAAAGGATGGATCAGCAATGTCGCAGAAAAATAGAATAGCAATTTACCCTGGTTCTTTTGATCCCTTAACAAACGGCCATATTGACATTATTGAACGAACTTTGGAAATTTTTGACAAAGTTATTGTTGCAGTGCTGAATAATCCTTCCAAAAAAGCATTATTTACCATGGATGAAAGAGTACAAATGATCAAACAGAGCTTTAACGGTAAAAACAACATTCTGGTAGATTCATTTGGCGGACTTCTTGTGGATTATGCAAAAATGAAAGATGCTGTAGCCATTATCAGAGGAATGAGAGCCCTTTCAGATTTTGAAAGTGAATTCCAGATGGCATTGATGAACAGAAAACTAAATAAAGATGTGCAGTCCGTTTTTTTGATGACCGGATTCAGATGGATATTTACCAGTTCATCCATTATCAAGGAAGCAGCACAGTTTGGCGGAGACATCAGTGATATGGTTCCAAAACCCGTCATGGTAAAAATGCTGGAAAAATTCCCTAAACAATAAGGAATACAAATACTTCTATTTACTGGAAATATTGCCAAAATCCATCAACCGTTTTAAAAAGGTTTGAGTTAAAAGTATGGAAAAATTTTGAATCATAAGGACACTTGTCCTCACAAGCTCGAACCCAACTTTTTTTACCGCTATATTATCGTGGGCCTTGCATTCATCGTGATGATGATTGCCTGGGGAGTCAACTACAGCTTCGGTGTTTTTTTTACCCCGCTTTTGGACGAATTCGGATGGTCCCGGGCAATGACATCCGGGGCGTTTTCTCTTGGCATTTTTCTTGAAGGTTTTTGCGGAATATTTATGGGCAGTATCTGTGATAGAATAGGCCCCAGGCTGGTTGTATCCATTTGCGGAATAATGCTGGGCGCAGGATATATGTTGATGTCTCAAGTTTCGTCAGTCTGGCATCTTTATCTTTTTTACGGCGTAGTGGTCGGTATTGGACTCAGTGGTACTTATGTTCCGATTATTTCCACGGTCTCGAAATGGTTTAACAAACGAAGAGGCCTTATGACTGGAATTGTCTCAAGTGGTATGGGGGCAGGCACACTGCTTATGACTCCCCTTGCCGGTTGGTTGATTTCCTTTAAAGGGTGGCGCTTTTCCTATACGGTGGTCGGTATGTCAGCATTTATTATTATTATCGGATCAGCTCGTTTTATGCGAATGCCCAAAGGTGTGTGTGCGGACAAACAACTTATATCTGCCATAAACCCAGAAAAGACTAAAACGATTCAAAATAGACTGCCGGTTGATCTCTCTGCGGCAATGAAAACGATTTCTTTCTGGTTGGTCTGCACTGTTTTCTTATGCTGGGGAATGGTCACATTTGCTATCCTTGTTCACATTATCCCCTTTGCCATTGAGGCTGAATTTTCAAGGATGGAGGCCATCAATATTCTGACAATATTTGGGGGAAGCGTATTTTTCGCTAAAATCATTGCCGGTATTTCAACGGATCGCTTGGGCAGTAGACCTGTTCTGGCAATGGGCATAGGAATGATGACAATTGGTCTTGTCCTGGTTCTGACAATAAATGAGCTTTGGGTGTTTTATTTGTTTGCTGTTCTTTTTGCCTTTGGTTACGGAAGCGGTTCTGTGATTATGCCTAACATTGTTGCCGAGATGTTCGGACTTAGTTCTCACGGGATTCTTTTGGGTATTGTCAACTTTTGTGCCTGTGTCGGATGTGCCATAGGGCCGGTTGCAGCCGGATGGCTTTTTGACAAAACCGGCAACTATAATACAGCTTTTATGACCATCACCTTTCTTGGTTTGATTACTTTAATAATGGTGCTGTCTATTGGAAGGCACAAACAAGAAAAGACCCTGCTCGTTTCAAATTAACACTGAGATATCGACAGTCATTGATTCATTCGTCAAAGAGATCCATACCCGCATCTGTTTTGATTCTCCCACCATGCAGCCATTAGGATTTTCTTAACAAAAACCCAAGTTCTATCCCTCAATAAAAAGGTTCAAGGACTCAATCTGCTTTTTATCATCAATCTCCATAACCGTAATTATATCCTTGTGCATCCTTTTTTTCAGTTCGCCAAAAATCCCTCTTTTTTTCATAAATGTTTTGGCAAATGCTAAGGCATCCTCGATAAGTTCTTCCTTGTTAACGCTTGCTTTAACTATCACATGGCTGTCTGCAAGTTCCTGGGCACCAAGACGCTTTCCAGAAAGAATCATTTCATTAAATTTATATTCAGGAATGGCTTTTCTGACAAAGGCAATCATACCGGGAAGAAATGGTATGCTGATATCCACTTCCGGAAAACAAAAGAACCCCTTGTCTTTTTTCATAAATCTAAAATCACAGGTACAAGCAAGCATGGCACCATTTCCAAAGGCGTGGCCGTTAATGGCGGCGATTACCGGGACAGGCATGAATAAAATTCTTTTAAAAATTGTGTTCATGCCATACATAAATGCTTTTATGCTGTCAAAATCCTGTTCATTCATTTTCCGGCCCAGCCATTCAACATCAATCCCCTGGGAAAAATTTTTTTCATCTGTGGAGGTTAAAATAATTGAATAAACCTCTTTATTTTCAAGTATTTCATCAAAGCACTTATTCATTTGTCTCACAAACTCAAGATTCTGCTTGTTTGGACCATTGCACATATTGATGATTGCCACTGATTCATTTTTTTCCCATTCAATAATTGCCATACACCACTCCTTACAAAATAATATTCATTCTAATAAGTAAACAGGGTTATTAGTAAATTAAATATGCGAATAATTCAAGTTAAAACCAATTTTCAAAACATATCTCAGGCGGATTTCAAAAGAGAATCTGATTGACAAGCCTTTTGTTTTCTGACAAGCTTTGTTGCAGTGAAAATAGCAAATTTTGGGCTGTAATATATTAAGGATCGGAAACACCCAATGATTATTGGAATTGATGTAGGCGGCACACACACGGATGCTGTTCTTTTAAGCAGCGACGGCATTATAAAAAAGGTTAAAGTACCCACAGACTCTGCAGATCTTTTCAATACGATTCTCTCAGGCTTTACCCAGCTTTTGGATAATATCGATCCAAAAAATATTAAACGGATTGTCATCTCAACAACATTGACAACTAATGCTATTGTTCAGCAAAGCATGAATCCGGTCGGAATGATTGTCTCAGCCGGACCTGGGATTGATCCCAGCGCTTTTAACACGGGGGAACACTATTATTGTGTAGCCGGCTCAATCAATCACAGGGGAAGAGAAAAGGCTCCAGTTAACAAAATGGAGATTGAAGATATTGCTAAAAAAATGGAAAAAGCAGGCATTGAATATGTTGGCGTTGTCAGTAAATTCTGTGTTCGAAATCCCAACCATGAAATTCTCATTAAACGAATTTTAAATAAATATTTTAAAAAAGTGTTTTTGGGCCATCATGTGTCAGGGAATCTTAATTTCCCCAGAAGAATTGCCACAACCCATTTAAATGCTGCTGTATTTTCCCTTCATAAATCATTTTTTGAGGCGGTAAAACTTTCCCTTGAACAAAAAGGCCTTATGGTTCCCATTCAAATTCTTAAAGCAGACGGGGGTACCATGTCCCTTGAGTCTTCCATGGCTTTTCCAGGTCAAACCGTTTTGTCCGGGCCTGCTGCCAGTATTATGGGAGCCATTCCCTATGCCACTGAAAAACAGGATGCCATTGTGCTTGATATCGGCGGTACAACAACGGATATTGCCTTTCTGGTGGACAAAGCACCCTTATTGGAGCCCTTGGGCATCCAAAGGGGTCGGTATAAAAGCCTGATCCGATCTTTGCAAACTGATTCAAAAGGAATTGGCGGAGACAGCCTAATCAGGATAAAAGATAATGAGCTTATCATTGGCCCAGAGCGGGCAGGGCCTGCAATGGCTTTTGGCGGTCCTGAGCCGACTCCCACAGATGCCCTTTTTGTAATTGGGCTGATGAAGGATGGAGATCAAAAAAATGCCCAAAAAGGAATTCACAAAATTGCCATTGAACTTGGCCTGACAGACAAAGAGGCCGCTGATCAAATATTTAAAAAATGCATCTCTATCATTTTGAAAAAGACATTTGAAATGATTGATAAACTTAATTCCAAACCTGTTTATACGGTTCATGAGTTTCTTGAAGGATATAAAATCAGCCCGAGAAAGATACTTGTGCTGGGTGGGCCTGCCAAATATTTTGCTAAAAAGATCGAAGAACTTTATCATATCAAAACCATTGCAGTGCCTGAATCTTCGGTTGCTAATGCCATTGGAGCGGCTCTTGCCAGAACCACATGTGAAGTTTCTTTAAATGCCGATACAGAACAGGGTATTGTAACTGCCCATGAAGAAGGCTTTGCAGAACCCATTTCCAAAACATTTTCCGAGGATGATTTAATTGAGACCGCACACACGCTTTTAAAAGAAAAAGCAATTAATTTTGGTGCAGATCCGGACAATATAGGTGAGGTGGAAGTGGTTGAATTTCAAAAATTTAATATTGTACGAAATTTTTCGCCCAGGGGTAAGATATTCAGGACAAAAATGCAGCTAAAACCCGGTATGATCAAAGGTTTTGAAAAAATTTTGCAATAAATTAATGAGGTATAAATGTTAAAGGCACACCATAAAACAGGTCTTGTATTTTTCCCTGCGTTTGACTGGGCCATTGATCCGACTCATCCTGAAAGAGAAGAACGACTCCTGTATACTCAGGACCAGGTTACAGAGGAAGGCATTTTTGATATCAATGGGATCATTGAGTATAAACCTGATATTGTTACCTACCAGGATATCCAGCGGGCCCATTTTTGTGTGCCCAATGAAAAAACCATTACCACCCAGTCCCATCTAATCAGTGCAGGTGGTGCCAAAGCCATTGCAGATGCTGTTTTAAATAAAGAGGTAAAAAACGGATTCGCACTGGTTCGTCCTCCCGGGCATCATTCCATGAGGGTTTCCCATGGAGGCCGTGGCTTTTGCCATATCAATATTGAAGCCATCATGGTGGAACATATCAGATCCCAGTATGGCGTTAAAAGAATTGCGATTATTGATACGGATTGTCATCATGGGGATGGTACCAATGATATTTTCTGGCATGATCCTGATATTTTGTTCATTTCCCTTCACCAGGATGGAAGAACCATGTATCCCGGCACAGGTTTTCCAGAAGAATTAGGAGGCCCTAATGCCAAAGGTTCAAACCTGAACATACCGCTACCACCCGGTACATCCACGGAAGGCTATCTTTATGTTATTAGAAATTGCGTTTTGCCTGTTATAGAAGAATTCAAACCAGATCTTATTGTCAACTCTGCCGGACAGGATAACCATTATACAGATCCATTAACCAATATGAATTTTTCAGCCCAGGGATATGCAAAACTGACCACTCTTCTTAAACCCGACATTGCCGTTCTTGAAGGTGGATATTCCATTGAAGGCGCACTTCCCTATGTAAATTTGGGTATTATCCTCGCCCTGGCAGGCCTTGATTATTCTGGAGTTGTTGAACCGGATTTTAATTCTGAACGCTTGAAACAATCAGTTAGTATTACGGATAAAATTAAAAAAACCACTGACATTGTTAATTCTTATTGGCATCAAAGAAACGAGCTGAGACAAAAAGCAGGCACGCCTGGAGATCTTGCTGTAAGACACCGGGAAGTATTTTATGATACAGATAATATTTTTGAACAACAAAAAGAAAAAGTTCGAATCTGCCGGGACTGTGGCGGTTGTCTTGAAATAGATTCCACGGCCAGGCCGGGGCAACATATTCTTGCTGTGCATATCCCTATAAATGCCTGTAAAGCCTGTGCTGAAACCGGGTATAAATTTTTTGACCAGGCTGATAAGAATAAATTTGATAATATCTTTTTACAGGACAGAACAAAAAACATCTATGAAATAAAGTGATATTGGATTCAAAAAACTTTTCACATCTTGAAAAAAGATCCCTTGTGATTCAAGCCATAAGGGATTTTTTTACCGGCAACCTTTATCTTGAAGTAGAGACTCCAATTGTCTGTCCTTGTATTATTCCGGAATCTCAAATTGATCCTGTAACATCTGACGGCCTGTATTTACAGGCTTCTCCTGAACTTTGTATGAAAAGGCTCCTGGCAAAAGGGTTTAATAAAATCTTTCAAATCTGCAAGTGTTTCAGGAAAAACGAAAGAGGGCTGCATCACCTGTCAGAATTAACGCTACTTGAATGGTATGCTAAAAATGATACTTATCTTGATTTAATGGATCAATGTCAGGGGTTAATAAAATTTATAGCAGCACGACTCAATCTTGATAACCAAATCAAATATCAGGATAAAATCATCGACTTAAATCAACCTTGGCAAAAACTTACCGTTCAGCAGGCCTTTGACTTATATGCAGACAGATCTATAAATGATGCGCTGTCTGAAGGCAGTTTTGATGAAATCATCAGTTTCCAGATAGAGCCCCGTCTTGGAAATACAAACCCTTGTTTTCTATATAATTATCCGGCAAGCCTTGCGTCTCTGGCCCAATTTTTACCGGGCAATCCTGAGGTTGCCCAGAGATTTGAGTTTTATATGGCCGGTATTGAGCTTGCCAATGGATTTACTGAACTGACTGATCCTGTTGAGCAAAGATCACGATTTGAAATAGAAAACAAGATCCGTCGATCTCAAAAAAAAACAGTCTCCCCCCTGCCGGAAAAATTTTTAACTGATCTTGAAAAAATGCCTAATGCTGCTGGAATTGCCTTGGGAATTGACCGGCTTGCCATGATTTTCTGTAATGCAAACTCTATTGATGATGTGGTGGCATTTACACCGGAAAGCCTGTAATTGTCCTAATCATTTTTGAAATTCTTTGTTCACAAAAAAAGACATAATAATACACCCGATAATAAAAGACACCAAAGGAAATAATAATTGGCTTCCCATCTGAGGAATTTCATTTATATTGGTATAAATCCGCATATTCTGGACAATACTTATCACTCCATCCTTTTTAATATATTGCTGCGCCATGATAATACTTTTTTTAAACGGCCACAATGCATATAAAGATCCTATCATCAATCCCATGAGAAATGCCATTGTGGCATTATAATATCTTTTTAAAACAGCGGTGATAAGTCTTGCAAATATAAGGCCCCCGAAAATAACACCCATGCCGAAACACCCTAAAAAAGCCAGGTTTTCCCAATTCAATGTTTTTAATCCTGATATGGCGGAAATAACTTCAAAATACTCTCCCATAAGGATCAGTACCAGTGATCCGCTTATCCCGGGAAGAACCATTGCAGAAACGGCAACTGCACCACAAATCAAAGCATACCCATATTCATCAAAAGTATATTTTCCTGTGAATAAAAAGGCTGCTGCATCTTTTTTTTCTTTATCAAAAGTCTGATTTTCCAAATACTTCCCTGCATAAAATTCTGATTTCTTATTAACTTTTTCGTAAGGATTAACTTCATAAGCCACATAAATCGTACATATAGCTCCTAAAACAACAAAAAAAAGAAGATAGACTTTTTTTTCTTTCAGCATTTTTACAGGAATGATGATCGATATCAGGATCAAACCGAAAAACAATGCATAGGTAACGCTAAAATGAGAAATGATTAGAACCTTCATCAAACTTGAAAGAAAAACAATGGCAACACCAGCACCAACAAGTAATTTTAAAAGGAAAATAAAGTCATTATTTCTTAAAAACTCAACAAAAGTATCTAAAGAACTTGATTTACCTGATTTAAAAATAAGGCGGCCGATACAGGATAAGAAATATAGAATATTGGCTTTATTAATATTGTTCAGGATAGAAAAAACACGCTCATAAATTTTAAAAATCAAAAGGAATGTACCGCCGGAAACCCCTGGAATAATATTTGCTGTTCCCAGACAAAATCCCATAAGAAGTTCTTTAATAAACGATGACTGTTCTTTATTCTTTCTCATCGATTTACTTTTAGAACTACTCATTCCATCCATGTTGACCAATTAATTTCACGAATCTACATGCGCCAAGATTTGTTGTAGTTATCCTGTCTTCGGTCTTTTCAAGCCGTATCAACTCCTGGGACAAATTATCACCCACGGGCATTACAAGCTTTCCACCGGTTGAAAGCTGTTCAATCAAAGGGCTTGGAATTTTTTGTCCACCTGCTGTGACTATGATGGCATCAAAAGGACCTTCCTGCTTCCACCCTTGTGTACCATCTGAATACCGGGTGACGATATTATGATATTTAAGCTTATCAAAAAGTTTTCGCGTCTGTAAAAAAAGGGTGTTATTCCTTTCGATTGTATATACTTTATATACAATCTGGGCCAGGACAGCTGCCTGATATCCTGATCCGGTACCGATCTCAAGCACCCTTTCGTGGCCTTTTAGATTCAGACTTTGAGTCATCTCTGCAATTATATAAGGCTGGGAAATCGTCTGGTTCTCTCCAATGGGCAAAGGAAAATCTCCATAGGCACTGTCAACAAGAGCCTCGCTGACAAATAAATGCCGGGGTACAATTGACATTGCCGATTTAACGAATGGATCCGTCACTCCCCTTGAAACGATTTGTTTTTCCACCATTTCACGACGGCGGCTGGAATATTTTTTAAGTTCATTTTTCATGTACACCTTAATACCAGCAACCACCGCACTCGTCAAGAAGTTACAGTCCTTTTGCATCCTGATATCTAATCTTGATTTTTATCCTTAAGATCGCTATTTATACTATCATGAACAGACTTCAACAAATCATAAGGGCAATTATCATTTCCTGGATTATTTTTGCATTGGGTGTGATAGGATATATGTTGATTGAAAAATGGAGTTTCCTTGATGCAGTATATATGACTGCCATCACAGTTACTACTGCAGGGTTCATGGAGGTGCATGAATTAAGCTCAGCCGGAAGAATATTTACCAGTATAGTCCTGGTAGCCGGTGTCGGCTATTTCTTTTACATAGCCGGGCTTATTGTGCAATCCATAGTTGAAGGAGAAATAAAAGCAATTTTGGGGAGGAAAAGATTGGATAAAAAAATCCGCAAATTGAAAAATCATTACATTGTCTGTGGATACGGCCGTATCGGAAGAGTATTGTCTCAACTGATAAAAGAAGAGGCAAATGATATTGTTGCAGTTGAACAAGATGAAAGTCTTGTTGGTGTGTTGGAAAAAGATAAAATGCATTATATTCAGGGGGATTCCTCGGACGAGGAAATTCTTGTCAAAGCCGGCATTGAAAAAGCATCTTTTCTTATTGCTGCCCTTGGAACGGATACTGCTAATGTTTTCCTTGTCTTAACTGCAAGACAATTAAATCCTGATATTTATATTATGGCCCGGGCCAGCAATCCTAAGGTTAAGAATAAACTGATGATTGCCGGGGCCAATTTTGTTGAATCCCCGTATGATATCGGAGCCATATCCATGGGTTTAAAGTTGCTAAGACCCAGTGTCAGCCGATTCCTTGCAATTGCGTTATCCAGAAAAAAAGAAGCCATTCAGATGGATGAAATTTTTATGCCGAAAAGTTCCAAGTATACCAATATTGCACTCAAAGATTCCGGGATCAGGCAGGATTTCAATCTAATCATTATATCCATAAAAAAAACCTCTGGAGAAATGCTTTTTAATCCCCATTTTGAAACCTTGCTTGAACCCGGAGATACTATAATTGCTATGGGGAAAACTCCTGACTTAAAGAAATTTGCAAAAGCAATAAACCCTAAGGAAACTTAATCGCAACACCTAAAAACCAGTGATTATATTTTATAAATTATCCGTTTATCCGTAATAATAATATCAACTGTAAATTTCCTTGATTCCATCTGGATCTGATCAACAACCTGCTCTTCATAGGCAATGGATACTTTCCTGCATGTTTCAGGCAGTTTTGTGATAAGCTTATTATAAAAATTATTACCGAAACCTATCCTGCCACCTTTATCATCAAATGCAAGCCCTGGTATAATAGCAATGTCAACCTCTTCCAAAGATATCTTTTTACATTTTTCAATATCCGGCTCAAGGATATCATTGGCACTTGTTACAAGGTCGTTGTCATAATTATTGATTTTATAAATGTTAATGGCATTTTTTGCATAGGTAAATACAGGTAAGGCAATTCCTTTTTCTATCTGTAATGCTTTTTTAATAATTTTTTCTGTGGGCATTTCATTACTTATTGGCGTATAAAAAAAAGCCAGTTGCGCTTCCATGAAATTGGCAAACTCAAAAAGCTTGAGTTCAATCTTCTTATATTTCTCAAAAAGCTCTTCTTTTGCAAGGTGTTCCAACCGGTCGGCCACCAATGTCAAATTATTTATTTTCCCATTCTTAATTTCATCCATCTATTTTGTCCCTTATAATTAAAAAGAAAGTTTTTCTGAACTATTATACACCTTTGGCAAATTGTCAACCTGCAAAAATCATTGACTGTTTACCCCCCTCATGGTATCAGGTGACAATTGTTGAAGAATCTTTTAAAATAGGAACTTAGGGAATTTAAAAAGGGTAAAATAATAAATAAAATGCTGGATTTAAAATATATAAAAACCAATCTGGAAGCTGTTAAAAGGGGCATGGAAAAAAGAAAGGCTAAAATAGACTTTACCTTGCTTTTAAATAATGAAGATAAAAGGAAAGCATTACTTTTGGAGATAGAAGCTCTGAGACATAAAAGAAATGTTGTTTCCGGTGATATCGCAAAAATGAAAAAAGCAGGGGAAAACGCCGCCCCTTTTATTGAACAAATGAAAGACGTTTCTGAAACCATAAAAAAACTGGATAAAGAACTTTCATCAATTAAAGATGCCATACATGATTTTCTTATCTCGCTTCCAAATATCCCCCATGAAGATGTCCCTGTAGGCAGAGATGATACTGAAAACAGACTCGAAAAAACCCATGGCAAACCAAAAAATTTTGATTTTAAAATAAAGCCCCATTGGGAAATTGGTGAAAATTTAGGTATCCTTGATTTTACAAGGGCGGCAAAACTCACTGGGGCTAGATTTCCTCTCTATCTTGGGCAAGGTGCAAGGCTTGAAAGAGCTCTTATAAATTTTATGCTGGACATCCATATTTCTCAACATGGCTACACTGAAACTCTGCCTCCATTTATTGTAAACAAAGCCACTATGACAGGAACAGGTCAATTACCCAAGTTTGAAGAAGACCTTTTTAAACTCGAAGGATGGGATTACTACCTGATCCCTACTTCTGAAGTTCCCATGACCAATATTTATGCCAACGAAATTATTGATGAATCAATGCTTCCCTGCAAATTTACAGCATATACTCCGTGTTTCAGGTCAGAAGCCGGTTCTTACGGCAGGGACACTAAAGGATTAATTCGTCAGCACCAGTTTAACAAAGTAGAACTGGTTAAATTGACAACTCCTGAAACCTCATTTATTGAGCTTGAATCCCTGCTTTCCAATGCTGAAAAAATCCTTCAACTTCTTGAACTACCCTACCATGTTGTCACGCTCTGCACCGGAGATTTAGGTTTTTCAGCAACAAAAACCTATGATATTGAAGTATGGATGCCGGGCCAGGATGATGGGGGTTTGTACAGGGAAATCTCTTCTTGCAGCAATTGCCTGGATTTCCAGGCCAGGCGTGCCAGCATACGATTTAGAAGAAAAGATACAAAAAAACCTGAATTCGTTCATACTTTAAATGGTTCCGGCCTGGCTGTGGGACGGACATTTGCTGCCATATTGGAGAACTACCAACAGGCAGACGGATCTGTTATTATTCCTGATGCATTGGTATCCTACATGGGTGGCGCAAAGGTGATTGATAATGATGCTTGATTTTTTTCCTGAGGATATAAAACCTTATATCATACCAAAGCCACGAAGCGGTCAGTATTATAAATGCCTGGGGTGTTCTGCAGAATATTCAATCGAAAAACTTTTATATGTATGCCCTGAGTGCAACCAAGTTCTGCTCATTCAGGATAAAAAAGCCAAGACGCTGCGAAAGATTCCCGGGAAGACCTGGCAGAAAATATTTGATTTCAGAAGAATGCTGAAGCTACCTGCTCTAAAGGGTATTTACAGGTATCACGAATTTATTGGGCCCAGCATTCCTCTGGAATCTATCATTTATCTTGGTGAAGGTCATACCCCTGTTATAGAAGCCAGTGCAAGCCTTAAAGAGACTATTGGGCTTTCATTTTTTTATAAAAACGATGGACAAAACCCAAGCGCTTCTTTTAAAGATCGTGGTATGGCCAGTGCCATGTCCAGCATAAAAAACCTGATTGATAAAAACCTTGTATCTGATGTTATTGCCATCTGTGCATCCACGGGTGACACCTCTGCTGCTGCTGCTCTCTATGCGTCTTACCTGGGGCCTTTAATCAAATCTGCTGTTCTTTTGCCCCATAAAAAGGTGACCTCTCAACAACTTTCACAACCCCTGGGAAGCGGTGCACATGTTTTTGAAATTCCAGGTGTTTTTGACGATTGCATGAAAATTGTAGAGCATTTGTCAACACAGTATTCAGTTGTACTTTTAAATTCAAAAAATGCATGGCGGATTCTTGGCCAGGAATCATATTCTTATGAAGTTGCCCAGGATTTTGACTGGGATATGAAAGACAAAGTTATTGTTGTCCCGATTGGAAATGCAGGTAATATTTCAGCTATAATGAATGGATTTATTAAATTTTATGAAGCCGATATCATTGATTGTTTGCCAAAAATAATTGGTGTCCAGTCAGAGCATGCTGACCCTGTCTATCAATACTATCTTGAACCCGACGAAACCAAGAGAAAATTTGTACCTGTGGATACAAAACCAAGTGTGGCTCAGGCTGCAATGATAGGCAATCCGGTTTCAATGCCAAGGGTTATACAGATTAGAAAGGAATATAACGCCATTGCCGGTGGCCGGCAGGTATTTTTTGTTCAAGTAACAGAGCAGTCCATAATGGATAGCCAGCTTCTGGCTAATAAAAACGGCCATATTGCGTGTACCCAGGGGGGCGAATGCCTTGCAGGACTTGTAGAGGCGCTAAAAAAGAATATAGTTACAAACAATGAGACTGCCATACTTGATGCAACTGCACATGCAATGAAATTTTCGGGTTTTCAAGACCTCTATTTTAAATCACAAATACCGGAAGACTATAAAATTGTTACTGATGTAAACAATATCAACCAGCCCTCCCTGATATTGCCGGATGATCCCACGATAATTCCATCACAAAAAAATCGTTTGGGAGAAAAAAATTTCCAAAATTTTATTAAGGATATTTCCGGTAAAATAGCCAAAAGACTGGATTTAAAAACACCTTTATGATTCATGAAAAAATTTATTTTTTTAAACTATTCATTTTCGTCGGTTTATTTCTCTTTGTTTCAAGTGTATACCCATTTTCTGCCTATTCTAAAGCCAAAAGCGTAAAGACCTCTTACAAAAGATATTCAATTTTAAAATATAAAAATGAGGATATTCTTTGCGAACCTTATATTGTCCAAAAAAGAGACTGGCTGTATAAAATTTTTCAAAAAAAGGGAGAGCTTTCAAAAAAAAATTTCCCCCTTTTTTTAATCATATTTAATAAAATTAATCCCAAAATCAGCAATATTGATGACATTACGCCGGGCAGCCGAATCCTTATTCCGCTAAAAAAAACTGGGGCCCAAGACTTTGAGCAAATTACACCAGGTAATATTGATGTCCCTGTCATCGAATTTTCCAGCCTGCCGGACAAACTGGATTTGGCACCATTCGTAAAAATACACAAAATCAAAAAAGGAGAAACTGTTTCCAGGCTCTTGGATAAGGTTTTTTTCAATAAAGGGGGTGGCATATCAAAGGAAGGTCTAAAAGCTTTACAACTGGTCAACCCCAATATAAAAAATATTCACAGAATTTATGAAGGTGCTGATATTTATCTGCCGGACCCTTCCATAAAATCTCAGCCATGGTTTAAGCGCCTTTTCTCAGGAAAACTAAAAAAATACAAAAATAAAAAAATAAAAAACCGCTTTAAAATAGAAACCATTAAAATGATGGCATTAAAAAGGTATACTTCTCTTATTGAGGGAACCCTATTAAATAGTGGGAAAATGTATTTTCCAGAAAAAAACAATTCAACCGGAGTGCTTGATTTATCATTTAATCCTATTATTGATGCCAAAGATGGTTCCAAAATACTTATCCTTTCTGGTGATAATGTAAGTGATGCCCTGGTAAAAAACATACAGGCCCATTGGAAGGATCTGAAAATTAAATTAATATCAGAGCTCACTAATAAACCAGAGGCAGATAAACAAGAGCCAGACAAACAAGAGGCTGATAAACCGCAAGTTGATAAATCAAAAATTGCTGAAAAAAATAGATTATTGAAAAAATATATTGGAATCACTGAATACAAAAAAATCATTAAAGCACTTCTTTTGCAAGCAAACTATACTTATACCCCAAATTCAAAAATACCTTTTATGATTAATAATATACTTCTTGAGGCATCTTTTGACCAGGTTACAAGAAAAGGCTCAAAAGATGTGTTGATTAATTTTGGAATAGTTTATGGATCTGCTTTAGAAATCCTTAAAAAACAAAAATTTAAAATTCTTTCCATATCCCCTGAATTAACCCCAATTGAACTGGTACAAAAATTATTCTCACATCTTGGATATGCAACATGGAATAACCCTTCTTTTTCCAGTAAAAAAACCATTAAAAGCATAAACGGGCTTTATCTTACCAAAGGACAAGAAAAGTTGTTTCTTCCTGTTAATAAATTAAGTGTAGATGCTTTTACCTATCTTAAAAAAGAGGGAGTAAAAATTTTATCTATTGAAGAAAAAACAATAATGAAGAAAAAAACACAATAATGGAAAAGAAAACCAAGCCCAATAAAGGGGAAATACCAATATGAAAAATCTTATTTCTTTATTTTTTGTCGTCCTTTTTATGGTGTCATGCGTGTCAAAAAATATGGATGTGGAGAACAAAAAAGAAATTGCACTGGCAACACAACGGCTTGGCGAGGAACTCTATAAAAATGGTAACCATACTGCTGCATTAAAAAACCTTCTTGAAGCCCAAAAAACCATTCCCAATGACCCCTATCTTTCTAATAGCCTGGGGCTTGTCTATCTTGTCAAGCATAGGAATGATCTTGCAGAAAAAAGTTTTAAAAAGGCTTTGGAACTTAAACCTGATTATGTTCGCGCAAAAAATAATCTTGGGGCGACATATATGAAGCAGGAAAAATGGGATCTTGCCATTCAGTGTTTTAATGAGGTTTCCAAAAATCTTTTATACGCTACTCCTGAAATACCCATGTCAAATCTTGGATGGTCATATTTTCATCAAAAAATGTATGTAAAGGCCAAAACATATTTTAGAAAATCTCTGGAAATCCGTCCCAATTTTTTAAACGCCATACATGGGCTTGCATCCATTTACATTGAGACAGGTTACTACACCCAGGCCATTGATTTTCTGCGTCATACACTGGAAAAAAATCCTGGTGCTGCCATCCTTCATTCTGATATGGCAAAGGTGTATGAAGCGTTAAAAGAGTTTGATAATGCCAAAAATTCCTGGAATATTGTGCTCAAGATAGAACCTGACACGTCACCACTTGCAAAGGAAGCACAAAAAAGACTTTTTGAATTGAATTAATCTGTTTTTGTAAATGTATTTCTTTTTTGCTCCAGCTGAACAATTGACGGTGTTATAAAAATTAAAAGTTCATTTCTTTTATCATTGTCAACATCAGTTCTGAAAAGTCTGCCTAAATATGGAATCCCGGAAAGGAAAGGGGTTCCTGAACTGCTTTTAGTATCTGTTGTTTTTACAATTCCGCCGATAACAATGGTATCATTATTATTCACCAGAAGCTCAGTCTCTGCTTCGTTGGTTGAAAGTGAGGGAACCCCACTTGTAATAGAGTCAATATCATTTTTAGTCAAAAAGACATTCATTGCTATCCTTTTATCCGGTGTCACATGGGGGGTGACTTCTAAAAGCAAATCAATATTTTTGAATTTAACAGAAGACCCTCCTGTGTCATCACGTTCAAGATATGCAAACTCAAGGCCCTGTTTTATTCTTGCACTTTTGTTATCAAGGGTAAGGATTCGAGGGGAAGACACGACCTTGACATCCCCTTTTATTTCAGAAGCTGCCAATTGGGCGTTTAAAGAGGTCAGACTGGAGCCAAATAATCTGAAAAAATTAAACGTGCCAGAGTTAATAGGTGCTGATATGGGATGATTTAATGCAATCGTAAAATCAGATACTCCAGCAGTTGCCGTATTTCTTTCTGTAAGACTCAACCCTAGCCCCAACTCCCTTGAAAAATCTTTTGTCACCTCAACCACTTTTGCTTCGATCATGATTTGGGGGGTAACTTTATCCAATCGAAAAATAATTTCCCGGGCCTGATCGATTTTTGCCTGAGTATCAGTGATAATGATCATATTGGTGCGTTGATCAACACTGATTTTACCCCTTTCTTTTGTCAAAATTTGAACTATATGGGATTTAATATCAGTTTCTGCATCGGAATAATTTACAGGGATATACTCTGTGACCAATAACTCAAGACTCTTTTTTTGTTCCAGGGATTTTTGTCTGGCAACAATAGCTTCCTGCATCATTTTTTCTTCTTTGTTCAGTGTATCTATGGTTGCAATCCGTATAACATTTCCTATTTTTTTCATTCCAAGATTATTCATCCTTAAGACAAGATCCAGCACCTGATCCCATGGTACCGGATTTTCAAGGGTTAAGGTCACTTTCCCTTGAACATCTCTATCGATGGCAAAATTAAGTTTTCCAACACTTCGAAGGATTCTGAATACATTCTTAATATCAGTTTCATAGAAATCCAACTTGATTTTCTCACCTGTATATTTTTTTTGCGTTCCAAAAATTGCTTCTTCCTCGGTTTGTTTTTTAATGGCTTGTTTTTTATTGGTTTGTTTTTTTCCTGCAATTAATACAGATTCTTCAGACAGGTTTGTCCTCTGTCCTGTGTCTTCAATTATTTTGTTTTGATCCCCTTTTAATACTTTTTTGTCTGCTTTATTAAATACGGGTGGATCTACAGCCGATGCCTCGAAAAACAATGAAATAATATTTTGAGCCTGAACAATTCTATAGGGTACATGGTCCCTTATTTTTATCTCAATTTTTGAATTCTTTTTTTCTCCAGGAACCTGGATCGGCATTAAACCTTCAACTGCAGATTTAAAATATTGAGTTAAAAGCGGTCGTTTATGAACCTCCGGGATTATTGTATTATATAAATTCAAAAACAATTTATTATTGTCATAGTCATGAGTGATGTCATGCTCTACCGGGTGATTTGTTTGCACAACAATAGCGGTTTTCCCATCTGTCATAGTATTAAATTCAATATGGGTCATTTTTGCTGTTCTATCTGGAATAATAATAGTTACTTCAGATTTTGGATCTTTTTTCGAGCTTTGATCCGTTGCCATTGACGTGTCTTCCGGGTCTGGCTTGTCATTGACACTGGCCTGATTTTCCATCACCCCAGCCAAAAGCGCTACCGTTAAAATATTATCATTTTCTATTACTTCATAATTAAAGTCCTGTTTTAATAAAATTTCAATTTTTGCAGTTGTCTTTTCTTCATCAACATAGGTTACAATCAAATCACCAATACTTTTGTTTTCAGGGATTGTCATCTTAAAATCTTCAGCAATAGTCGTTTCCGGAAGATAAATAGCAATTCCAAAAGGAAAGGATTGTTTTATTGAGGTATAATCTAATTTTTGATTCCCCTGAATTTTAATTTCAATGGGTTGTTTGTCCAATTCAACACTGACTGCACTTAACTGCCTATCCCGCAAAAGAATAGTACTATTACCTGATATTGCCGCATTGGTTTTTATTTTTTCAGCTTTTTTAATAGTTTGAGTTTGGAAGGGAATACACCCTGTAACAATTATCACAGCCAAAAAAAAGCCAAGTATTTTATTCATCGTATTCATTCTTTTTTTCATCTGGGGAAAAGGCATATTATTCCTCATTATCAATTTTATGAAGTTTTATTTCCTGAACACGCTCTTTGAGCCTTCCTTTATAATCTTTAACCCGCTCTTTTATTACAATACTGTTATCTTTAATTTTTGTTACTTTGCCCTGATTTTTCCCAATATAGGTACCGATACCAACCTCATAACCTTTACCATTGGCTTCCTCTACCATTGCAATCTGTCTATTTTTCATAATAATGACGGCAACCAGACGAATTTGGCTCAGACCGATCTTTTCAAGGGGTGTTAAAATTCTTTTTGGGCGCTCATTAACCTGGGGACTGATTTCTACTGGTTTTTCTTGAATTAAAGACTCAAAGGGATCAATTTTGCTTTGAGAATCATAATGTTCAATCTCTTGTTTATCCTTTTTAAGTTCTAAAGTTTGAAGACCGCTTTCTTTGACCAAAACTTCATCACTCTTTGAATTTAATTTATCCTTTTCAATTTTATTTTGAGATAGTGGCTGGGAAGATATTTTCCCTGAAATTACAATAGGGGCCGGTTTGTTTGCTTCATGTGGTTGATCATCACATGCAAGGAATAATAAAACAAACCCCATTACTATCGCTAATAAAATTATTTTTGATCTATGGTTCATTATGATTTTTTTTAATCGTATCCCTATTTCTTTTTTCTTTTTTGATTCTTTTTATCTGTTGATTTTTTTTCAACAAACATATAGGTAACTGCCGTGCAGCTCATATCTATCAGGTTGTTCCCTTTTTTACTTTTCACATTAACATTATTGATATTTACAATCCTGTTAAGTCTTTTAATCTGGAAGAAAAAATCCGTGATTTGATGATACCGGCCCTGGACCTTTATGGAAACAGGAATTTCTTTAAAAAATTCTTTATTGACTTCATTGGCAGGTTGAAACAGATGAAATGAAAGCCCTGCATCACTCCCTGCTTTGGAAATATTTGTCAGCAGTGATGGCAGCTCCCGTTTGTCAGGAAGGGCTTTCATAGCCTGATTAAATTCCTCAGTTTTCTGGGCCATTAATGTTTCATATTTTAAAATTGCAGAAGCCCTTTTTTTAAATATTGAAAGTTTGGCAACCTGGCTTTTATAATTTTGTTTTTCTCTTTTTAATTCATCGTGCTTTGGTAACAATACAAAATAAGAATAAACTCCGCCAATGACAACGAATGTTATAAGGTAGATGAGCAACCTATGCACTTTTGTTAGAGTATCGAGTTTCTCAAAAAAATCACTCAAAAATTTTTTTTCTTTAATTTTGCTTTTTTTCTTGACCATTTTGACCTTATTTTGATTTCTCTTGTTTCTCTTCTTTTGGTTTTTCTTTACTGCAAAACAATTCAAATGATTTTAACATAACACCTTCTTTAAACATTTTAATTTTTGCGGTTTTTAAATCAACATTTCCAAAGATTGAAGAGTTTTCAAGTTTTTCCATGAAATCGGCAATTGTAGGATTATCAAATGCAATCCCTTTGATCGTAACACTATTTTTATTGGTTTTAAAACTTTCAAGCCACATTCGCTCGGGAACTATAAGGTCTGTCATACTATCAAACAAAATTAGCTGCTTTCCTCTCTGTTTTTTCAACGAAGAGACTATTTCAAGCTTTTCCTCAAGGATTTTCAGATTTTTTTTAATTTTAGCTACCCGATCAGCCTTTTTTTTATATTTTAGGATTTGATGGTTGACCTGTTTTGTTTTTTCTTTTACTACCAAAATCTGCGAATTTATATGCATTGTATACCAGACTAATGCCACAATAGTTAAAAAAATTAACAATAAAAAAATAGATATCTGCTTCCTGATACTCTCTTTTTTCCTGGCAACTCTAAATGGTAAAAGATTAATTCTTATCATTTATCATCCACTCTTCTTAATGCAAGCCCTATGGCTATCGGTGCCAGGGGGCCTGTCTTTGTTATAAAAGAGTCTGGAAACTTCCTTTCATTTACAATTAGGGCCTCAAAAGGATTAATGATTGATATTTCCGTATTCAGCACAGATAAAAGGCTATCTTTAAAACCTTTAATAAAAACGCCGCCGCCGCTCAATACAATTTTTCCGATTTTTTCGTAATTGGCAGAGGTTTGATACGTATTCACCACTTCAACAATTTCAGTACACCATGATTTTGAGACGTCCTCGCATATCTCCTGAATACTTTCCCGATTTACAATATCATTTGCCTGGCCACACACTATTTGTTCCGCTTCATCCATGGTTAAATCAAATTGAGAGGAAATCCCTTCTATGATTTGATTTGTTCCAGATACAGTATCCCGCATCATTATCGATGCTTTTTCCTTTAATATGTTTAAAGAGGTGATGCCCCTATATCAATCAATAAGGTTATTCCCCCCTGGTTTTCATCGGGTAGTATGTCATAGGCGTTTTGAAGAGCAAAAGTATCAACATCAATTATTTTAGGATAAAGTCCGGCCAGATGAATCAAATCAATATAATCAGCGACCAGATCTTTTTTAACTGCAACCACCAGAACACTCATATGGCCATGAGAAAATTCGCTTTCCCCAAGGACTTGATAATCAATATTGACATCACCAATATCGTAGGGGATATATTGCTCCGCTTCAGCATATATTGTATCATGTAACTGTTTTTCAGGTCTGGTTGATATATTAATTGTTTTTATTACCACAGAATGCCCGCCAGTTGAAACGGCTACATTTTTCTCACGTATTTTATGGGATTTAAAAAGCGTTCGGATGTCATTTGCAAGATTGTCCATATCAACAATCCTGCCTTCAACAATTGTACCCGGAGCGATTCGGGCCATCCCGAATTTATGCAGGACAATCCCTTTTCCGGTTACTTTGAGTTCAGCAACCTTAATAAACGAAGAGCCGATATCCAGACCGACAAGATGATCTTTTTTTCCAAATATCATACACTTTCACTATAATAGAGTAAAGCCATTGCCACTTGGTTTATCCGATTTGCAATTTTTATATTGATTACTCCTATCAATATCACTATACTTTGATCCGATATTGCTGTAAAGTCAAGTCCGATAGTGCCTTTTGCATAACCAATAGCAAAAGATGGATAGGTTTGTCAAACATAAAAACCATAAAATTATGAAATAAATGTTACATAAATTGAGCAATTTACAGGGTGTAAAATCATTCCGGCTGGTAAAATTTTTTACATTCTCTTCTCTTGTGATAATGTTCACAGCGACCATTACCATATCAGCCTTAAATGCGCACTGGGTGAGAAATATTCTTCTGGAAAAAAGTGAAGAGTATGCCTCCCTCCTTGTTGAAAATCTCAACCATCAGATTATTTCCAAGTTTATGCTCCCTGTAATAGTAAAATATGGTGGGATCAGGCTGCGGGAAAAAGATCAATCACAACTGATGGACAAAGTCATTAGAACAACACTGCATAGCTTTAATGTTGAAATGGTTACCTTATATGATGAAAACAACATCATCTCCTATAGCTTTGATCAGTCTAAAATAGGACAAAAAAATGCCGGCGGTGTCCATTATGAAAAAGCTATGAAAAAACAAACAACTTCAAGACTCATACAGCAGGGCAACTTTCTGGAATTGCTATTTTTGTTTCCCCAGGAAACAAAAATCATTACCTTTGCACCCCTGAGGGCTGAAAAACTGATATCACCTGATCTGGCGGATCGGGTTCTGGGCGTGGTTGAAATTGTCCGGGATGTGTCTGATGATTATAAAAAAGTATTTAAGCTTCAAGGGCTTATTATTGGATCATGCTTTATTATTATGGGAATACTTTTCATAGTCCTTCGGTTTGTCGTCAAGCATGGAGAAATGATTTTAGAAGGAAGAGCCGAAGAAAGGCTTAAGCTCGAAGAAAAACTGCATCGGGCTGAGCACTTGTCTGCTATTGGAGAAATGACGGCAGGAGTATCGCATGAGATCAGAAATCCGCTTGGGATTATAAAAAGTAGTGCCCAATTATTGAAGAAAAAGATGGCAAAAGTCGATGCCAAAAGCACCATACCTGATATTATTGTTGAAGAGTCTGCAAGACTTGATAATATTATTACGGACTTTCTGGATTTTGCAAAACCTAAAACTCCTGATCTACATCCTTGCCGGGTTGAGGAAATTATAGAAAAAAATATTGTCTATTTTTCTCCCCAGATAGAAGATCAGAACTTCAATATCATCAAAGAAATATCAGAGAAGCTACCGGAAATAATGGCCGACAGTGCCATGCTTCACCAGGCATTCTTAAATATTTTCATCAATGCATTCCAATCCTTAAAAAATAATGGCTGTCTTACCCTTAAAATGAAATATGATTCCAAAAGTATTGTTATTAATTTTATTGATGACGGGAATGGTATCCCAGAGGATGTTTTAAAAAAAATATGGACTCCCTTTTTTACAACAAAAGATACGGGGACCGGATTAGGTCTTGGCATTGTAAAAAATATGATTGAAGCCCACAAAGGAACAATTACCATTACTAATAATAAAACAAAGGGCGTAAACGTGGAAATTAGGCTTCCGATTTAGGAGACAGACTGTATGGAAAATGTTCTGATTGTTGATGATGAAAAAAACTATCCCACAATAATAGGAGAAATTCTTCATGAAGAGGGGTATACATCCTTAACAGCTTCAAGTGGAATGGAAGCTTTGGATATTTTAAGAAATGAATCCATAGACCTGGTTTTGACCGATGTAAAAATGCCCGGGATGAGCGGTATCCAGTTACTTGAAAAAATAAAGGAAATCAATCCGGATATTCCAGTTATCATCATGACGGCCTATGGCAGTGTTGAAAAAGCTGTTGAAGCCATGCACAAGGGTGCATACACATTTATTCTCAAACCTTTTGAGAACCAGGCGCTTATCGCACATATTGCTAAAGCCATCTCGGTTTACAGAATTATTCAAGAAAACCGTATCCTCAGAGACGCCATCAGTTCACGGTACAAGTTTGATAATATTATCGGAAAAAGCAAAGTCATGCAGGAAATTTATGAGCTTATTAAAAAAGTGGCGCCTTCCAATGCCAGCATCCTTATAGAAGGGGAAAGCGGTACGGGAAAAGAGCTGGTAGCAAAATCAATCCATTATAACAGTTTGAGGAAAAACAAGCCTTTAATCGCTGTAAATTGTTCTGCATTTGCTGAAACGCTTTTGGAAAGTGAATTATTCGGTCATGAGAAAGGAGCTTTCACAGGGGCAGTGGCAATGAAAAAAGGTCGATTTGAAATGTCCGACCAAGGGAGTCTATTTCTTGATGAAATTGGAGAACTGCCCATTTCTCTACAGGTAAAATTACTTAGGGTTCTTCAGGAGAAAACAATTGAAAGGGTTGGAGGGACATTGCCTATTCCTGTTGATTTTCGTCTTATTGCAGCCACCAATAAAAATCTTGAAAATGAAGTAAAAAATGGAAATTTCAGAGAAGATCTCTATTACAGGCTCAATGTTGTTAAGGCGGTTATACCTCCCCTTAGAGATCGATCCGAAGACATACCTTTGTTAATCAGACATTTTATTAACAAATATACCAAAGAACAGCCCACAACTGGAAATGTATCTGAGATTCACCCAGAAGCTGTCAAAATTCTATGCGATTATCAATGGAAAGGTAATGTAAGAGAACTTGAAAATATGATAGAACGCTGTGTTATCCTCTGTAGCAGCGACACGATTACCCCGTCTGACTTTCCTTTACAGATCAGACAAAATATGTCTTTCACACTTGACCTGGATGGAATTCCCGAAGGTGTCGGTTTAGCTGAAACCCTGGCAGCTGTTGAAAAAAGAATGATACAAAGGGCCATGAAACTTTCAGGAGATGTACAGACAAAAGCAGCCGATATTCTGGGAATCGGAAAAAGCGGATTAAACCAGAAGTTGAAAAAATTTAATCTGGATAAATAGGTGTTGAAAAAAATAATAGACGGTTCAAAATTTTAAATTATTATAAAATTCATAATTTTTAGCTATGTTTTTAGATAGTTAAAAATAAAATTCGTAACATTTTATCAAACTCAGTTCAAAATACTGAACTTGTACGGTATCTTTTATCATTCTTATTACGAAAAACAAAAATCTATAAATTTTATCAAACAATAAAAATAATATAATTTCAAATAGTTAAAAAATTTCAGGAAGTATAATAATTATTTTTCAAATTATGGCAGGGATATTGCATTTTACTTTCATACTGATATTCATACTAATAAAATATTAGTTTTTTCATCTTTTTTTCCTTTTCCAAAAAAGGCTGCTCGAGCAACTCAAAGCAGCCTTTTTTAGTTTGTATCACTTTATTTCAGCCATCTTGCTCTCGGCAATTGGTCGATACATTGAAGTTTCATGATCCTTTACAATTTTCTCGTACATTTTTTTGCTATCATCTACCTTATTACCGGTTTCATACAGCATGGCCAGTGCGAATATAGCTTCATCTTTTAATAGATTTGTTTTTCCTTTTTCAATTTGAAGAAAATATTTCTCAGCCTCTTCAAATTCTTTTCTGGCAAGGCTTACATGTCCCAAAGAGGCCAGAAGAAAATTTTCCAGGTGGGATTGATTTTTCAATATCTCAAGAGATTCTTTATAATATTGGTAACTTTGGTCAAATTTTGAAGCCTCATAACATATTTTAGCAAATTTCACTTTTGCCATCTTACCGGCTTTTGTATTTGCATACTCAGTAAAAATATTTTGAAAGGTCTCTTTGGTTTCCAGATATCCTTTTTCAGGATCATTGATTGTCGCATACTGAATTAACGCTTTACTTACAAGCTGGGCAGCAGTATTTTCAGCTTTTTGAAAGCTGTACATAACCCCTGAAAAAACAATAGCAACCAAAACAATGGCCCCTGCAATCAAAATTAATTGTTTTTTATATTCTTTTGCATAGGCCATTATCTTTAAAAGGCTTTCCTGAAAAGGATCTATTTGATCCAGTTCCTTTTTTCTTTCATTTGACACACTTTGTTCTACCATTCTTTGTTACCACCTTAAAAAATATATTAATTAGTATTTAAACAAAAACTCACTCATCTGCTTCGTTGCTGCAAAATTTTTAAATCCTCATGTACTACAGTACACTCCGGTTTCAAAATTTCTTGCGCCTTGCATATGAGCAACTTTTCATCCAAACACGGGTTTCCGGTCAAGCATTAATTATTAAAAGTTACCATACAAGTATTTTATAAATCCAACCCACATCACCATCCGTATGTTCAACTTTAATCCAATTTTTTTTTCTTTCAAGAACCTTAAACGGTACTCCTGCTTCAACTGTAAATAAAATTTGGCTTTTGGTAGTAGGCTTTGATCTGATATTGCATGTGCCTTTTTTTTTAATCTTTGTAATCACAGTTTCCATCTTGCTTAAAAGGGATTTATGAAGCCAGGCCTCTGCATTTTCAAAATCCTTAATTTTATACCAATCCTCTTTCTTTTCAATAATTATAAAGGGATGATATTGTTCAACCTGCCACCACACATCGTATTCTGTTCCAGGGCCTGATCGAATATTTGCAATACCGGCAGTTACAGAAAGTCTTTCCTGCGCAACAACAAAACCGGGCAAAATCAATAAAACTGCCGTAATGGCAAGCATAGCTTTGATAATTTTAATTGTCACTTCAATGTTTAGCCGATTCATATAAATTCTCCGTAGTATTTTTTTAGCCAAAACCTAAAACCATTCCTGTCTGGTATACCAAAAAAGACATGGCCCATGCAACCATAGTTGTATATATCAGATTAAAACCTGCCCACTTTGCCGAAGTTTCCTTGTAAATAATTAAAATTGTAGCAAAACAAGGGACATATAATAAAACAAAAATCATCATTGAGAGTGCTGATAGAGCTGTCATACCGGAATTTTTTAGCGCTTTTTCCAGTGCATCACCCTCATCATTGCCAACACCATATAGCACACCCATCGTACTGACTACAACTTCTTTGGCAACAAAACCTGTGACAAGAGCCACGCTTGCCTGCCAACCAATGCCAATTGGCTCAAAGAATACTTCTAACGATTTGCCAATTTTGCCGATATATGATTTAGATACCCTTTCCTGTTCTTTTCTATTTTCAATATTCTTTAATTTTATACTTAATTGAATATTTAATTCTTCTATTTTTTGAGCATCAGTTGCGGCAATTCTCTGGGAATAATCAGATTTTACCGCATTGATCATTTCATCATAATCAACAGAATAAAGAATTGCCTTTGGAAAACTTGAAAGAGCCCAAATAATAATTGAACCTATAAGAATAACTCCGGTCATTTTTTTTAAAAACATTTTGCTTCTATCCCACATATGGATCAAAAGACTTTTCAGCATCGGCATTCTATAGGGTGGTAATTCCATAATAAACGGAGCATCTTCTCCTTTAAACAAAACAGACCTTAAGAATCTGCCGGATAAAATAGCTATGACAATACCCATGAAATACAGACTGAAAATAACAGTACCTGCCTTTTCAGCAAAAAAACTGCCGGCCAATACGATATAAACAGGAAGTCTTGCCGAACAGGACATGAACGGTGTCATCAGAATGGTTAAAATTCGATCCTTGTCACTCTCCAGGGTTCGTGTGGCCATAATCGCAGGCACACTACAGCCAAAACCCATTAACATGGGGATAAAGGACTTTCCATGAAGGCCAGATGTGTGCATCACCCGATCCATTATAAAAGCAGCTCTTGCCATATATCCCGTGTCCTCAAAAAGTGCGATACAGAAAAATAAAATAAGAATATTGGGAAGAAAAATTATAACACTGCCGATTCCAGCGATTATACCATCTAACAAAAGATCTTTTACCATAGAAGGAGACATGACTTTATCAAGGCCGTTAGACAGCAACGCAACTCCCGTTTCCAACCACTCCATGGGATATGCGCCAAGTGAAAATGTCAATTGAAACATGGCCCAGATAAAAAAAATAAAAACCGGAATTCCAAAAAATCTATCTGTCAGTACCAGATCAATATTTCGCGATATA
>Ga0307988_1000472_pt1 | contig 28069 bp, 25 predicted proteins | sample EllFjometagen183_FD_203166 | JGI IMG/M metagenome (GOLD analysis project Ga0307988, IMG submission 203166) | Marine microbial communities from Ellis Fjord, Antarctic Ocean - #183 | ecosystem: Environmental > Aquatic > Marine > Unclassified | place: Southern Ocean | collected 2014-10-08 | reverse complement strand
AAATTTTTCATAAAATCGGATGAATGATTGAGGTAAAATTTTTATAAGTATTCCTTGGGTTATTACTATTTCTCCAATAAAAAATTTCCGTATTCTCCTAAATTATTGAGAAAAAAATTTCCCAATTTTAAGATTTTTTTTATATTACTCCGGAGATATGATCCTGTCAAATAGCTGAGGATTCTTTCTATCAAATAGTAAAATCAGATTGGATTATAGTAATGTTCCTGGTCATTGCGGTGCATATTGCAAATATGCCATGCCCTGAAATGACGGTTGAATTTTTGCAGCAGGATGGGAAGACTTTTCAGAATATGCACCCGGGCTTTGGCGCCCAGTCCAGTTTTTTCCGGGGCAGGCGATTTATATATAAAATAAAAATCTATCTGGCAAAGTTGGCTTCTTATTCAGCCATTTTTTCAAACATCAGCTCAATGTGGGCCGGACTAATATTGACAAGGTTAATCCTGTTGTTGGGAAGATTTATATTGCCGGTTGTCAGGCTGTAATAATTGGATCCTGGGCGTGCTGAAAAAAGGTTAACAAAGGAATTGACATTATTCTGATTCAACAGGCTGACATCTTTTCTCAAGCCTCTGCAGGTAACAATGATATTCAGATCTGCAGATTTTGAGATTACAAGCCCCTGGGGAATATTTCTAAATTGTATTGGCAGTTCAATTTTCTTTTCATAATTCTGCTGACCAGCCAGGGAAAGCCACAGAATAAAAACCAATGTAAAAATAAGGGCTTTTATTTTATATTTATATGTAAACCAGGACACTATTCTGGCTGTCATATCCTTGTCCACATCCTTTTCTTCATAAAACATATTCTTTAGTATGGAAGCAAGATGGTCTTTATCTTCAACCTTCTCAAATGTATCCCCGATAATAAGGGTTACTTCTCCCCTTTCTTCCGAAATGCTTAATACGGCTGCATCACATTGTTCAGTCAGACCCAGGGCAGCCCTGTGCCGGGTTCCCCATTCAGATGGCAAATCTTCTCTTACACAAAGGGGTAAATAACAGGAGGCTTTTGATATTTTCTCGTTTGAAATCAAAACAGCGCCATCATGCATGGGTGACTCTTTATTGAAGATGGACCATAGAATCTCGGACCGGGGCTCACATTCCATGGCAATGCCCTTTGTGATCAAATCAAAGACCAGATCCCTTCTTTCAAAAGCAATTAAGGCACCCGTTCTTTTTTTTGCTGCTTCAAAGGTCCATTCAACCAGTCCTGTAACCCAGGTGTCCGGCTGAACATAATTCTTGAGCCCAATGATTTTTAAGGGATTGAAACGCACCAGCATCAGGCGTATCTCTTTTTGGAATAAAATGATTAAAAGGATTACAAAAACCTGCCATAAAATTTGAAATACCCAGGTGGTGAGGAAAAGACCCCATGATTTGGCTATAATATAAATTCCGCTTAACACTACAATGCCCAGCAATGCTTTAAACGCCTGAGTCCCCCAGAACCAAATGTAAAACAGATAGGAAACAATGGAAATGAAAAAAATGTCGAGAATATCCTGAATTCCAATATTGGATAGTAGTGCTGTTAGATTCATTCAATGGTTCTCCTTGGTTGTCCGTTGGACACGATTCTATCATGCCTGGACACCTTTTGCTGGATTAAATCATTGGGTCAGCGCTAGAATCTTGATCCTGAATCATATTGATAAGCTGATTCTCGTCAAGGATATCAATTCCCAGGTCCCGGGCCTTTTTCAACTTGGAGCCGGCATCCCGGCCTGCCACAAGATAATCTGTTTTTGAGGAAACGCTTGAAGTGACCTTGGCCCCCAGGGCTTCAAGATTCTTTTTGGCCTCGGTCCGTTTCAGGGTTTCAAGGGTACCGGTGAGCACCAGGATCTTGCCTGAAAAAGGATGGTTGGACCTGGTCTGCCTTGTAAAAAGATCATTGCTGATCTGGACACCGGACCTGAGGATCTCCTGGACAATGGAGTTGTTTTCCCGGCTGGCAAAAAAACGAATCACAGAAACGGCTGTCTTTTCGCCCATGCCGTGAATATTTTCAAGTGTGGCCTTGTCTGCCCCCATGAGGTTTTCCAGGGTTTCAAACGTTTGGGCCAATAGCCTGGCTGCATTTTCGCCGGTGTGATCAATACCCAGGGCAAATAAAAACCGTGAAAGACTTATCTTTTTTGAGCCATTAATAGCCTTTACCAAATTTGAAGCTGACTTGTCTGCCAGGCGGTCAAGTTCTGCCAGACGGTCCTGATCAAGGGTAAACAGGTCTGCAAAGGAGGCGAGCAAACCCTCATTGACCAGCTGGTCAACTATTTTTTTACCCAGGCCGTCCATGTCAAACCCTTTTTTGGATACAAAATGTTTAATTCTCTCCTTGAGCTGGGCCTGGCAGGCAACATTAATACATTTTATCGCAGCTTCACCTTCTAATCTTCGAACCTGACTGTTGCACACAGGACAGGTATCCGGCATCTCAAAGGGCAATTCAATCCCCTTTCGCTGGGATTCAAAAATCTTAACCACCTTGGGAATCACATCCCCAGCCCTCATGACAAGGGCGCGATCCCCCACCCTGATATCCTTTCGCTTAATTTCATCTGCGTTGTGGAGGGTGGCACGGGATACCATTACCCCGCCAACACTCACAGGTTCCAGCAATGCCACAGGTGTGAGGGTACCGGTTCTTCCCACCTGGACAATGATTTTGTTTATGGTGGTGGTTTTCTCCATGGCAGGAAACTTGTAGGCAATGGCCCATCTTGGGCTTTTGATTTTTTCTCCTAAAGCCTGCTGCATTTCCATGGAATCTACCTTAATGACCATGCCGTCAATTTCATAATCAAGGTCTGGACGGAGTTCTGCTAATTTTTTATAAAAATTCAGGACTTGATTGATGGGGATATTGTTTTGGATATGGGTGTTCACGGGAAAACCAAATTCTTTTAAAATAGAAAGCATATTGGACTGGCTCTGAAAGACAAGGCCATTGGCAAGGCCAACACCATATACGAAAATATTCAAGGGCCTTTTGGCAGTTACCCTTGAATCCAGCTGGCGTAACGAGCCGGCAGCAGCATTCCTGGGGTTTGCAAACAAGGATTCTCCCTGTTCCAGCCGGGTCTTGTTCAGTTTTTGAAAAGCTTTGTGAGTGATGATAATTTCACCCCTGACCTCCAGGAGGGTCGGAGCTTGCACCTTGCTGGATTTCAATTTCAGGGGAACAGATTGTATGGTTCTGACATTCTCGGTGATCACCTCCCCCATGATACCGTCACCCCTGGTGGTTGCCCGGACCAGAATTCCACTTTCATATGTAAGCTCCACTGCCACCCCGTCCAGTTTAGGCTCCACCGTGTAGTAAATATCCTCACTGCCCAGGTTTTTGATATTTCGCCCATGGAAATCAAGCACATCCTTATCTTCAAAGGCATTGTCCAGGCTAAGCATGGGAATGGAATGGGGGGCAGATTCAAAGGACTCAAGGGGAGGTGCTCCCACTCGTTTTGTGGGAGAATCCACCGTGGAAAACTCTGGGTATTTGGATTCAATTTCATTTAACCGGGCAAGCATCCTGTCATATTCATGGTCACTGATAACAGGATCATCCAGGACATGGTACCGGAAACTATGGTCAGTCAATTCTTTTTGAAGCTTGCTCGCTTCCTGTTCAAGGTTATTTTCCATGTTCACATAATTTTTCGGCAAAGGTGATTATAGATTTACAGGCTGCTTTTCTTGCCTCTTTAAAAATTTTTTTCCGAAACCCTGGATCCCAGTCCCCTGATCCAGATGCAAGGGAATCCGACACCACCAGCAGGGCAGTGATGGCAACTTTTCTATATTCAGCCACAGCAAACAGGGCAGAACATTCCATTTCCACGGCAAGGGCCCCCCTGTCCCTGAACCATGCCATTTTTTTTGGAGTTTCCCTGTAAATGGCATCTGTGGTCCAGATGGGATGGCGGCTTGCGGGAATTCCAGAAGAAATCAAATGAAGGAACAATTGGTTTGATAAATCCGGATCTGGATTTGAACAAGGTAGATCCGGGTCCAGAGCCTTGTAATTGCAAGAGGTCCCTTCATCCACAATGGCATGGTCCGGAATGATAATATCCCCAATGGCCAGATCATAGGTCAGGGCACCACACCATCCCAGCACAATGATCTCTCTGGCACCCCTGGCAATCAAAGATTCCAGCAGCATCACCCCATAGGGTGCTCCAATATAGGGGCCTGCAATAGAAATGCCCTGACTTCCAATAGACATAAGGGTACCCATGAAAAAGGGCTGGGTCCTTGATTTCTCACCTTTAGGTTTTTCTGTGGTTGCCCGCAAATACCGGATATCGGGTTCGGTACTGACTATAATTGCAACAGGCCCGATATTTGGGGCCTGCCTGTCACCTAAAGGAGGTATTATGGAATCATTATTCAGGTCCGACCATGTCGGATAATTCATCCTTTACCTCATCAATAATATCATAGAACCACATTATATCTTCCACGGAAAGCCTCCCTGCCTTGGAAGGAGCCCTGTCAGATCCGTCCTTTTTTTTTAGGATTCTGGGTCCCAGCTGAACCTTGGGCTCGCCCTCCCCATATTGCTGTATGGAGATCAAAAGCCCTGTTTCCTCGTTTTTCCATTCTTTTATTTTTTTATCCTTTTCAGGATCATAACCTGCCATGGGTGCTCCTTTTCATATCTTTCTTATATTGTTTTTTTATAATTGGGTTTATATCTTTATCTTATATCATTGAAAAATCAGCAATGTTTTTAAACAGACCCGATACCATTGCCAGAAGTGCTATCCTGTTATTTTTGACTGCCTCATCATCGGCAAAGACCATGACATCATCAAACAGGCTGTCAACCCATGGCCTCAGGCTTGCAACCTCTTTAAGGGCTCCATCATATTCTCCCTTTTCTATCAGGGATTCAACCTTAGATGACACAACCGCACACGCCTCAAACAGATTGGTTTCCGACCCATGCTCAAACAGAGCGATATCAACCTGTCCACCAAGGGTATCCCCGGCTTTTTTCAGGATATTTTCCACACGTTTAAAGGTGATAGCAAGGGGTTCAAAATCCACATCTTTTCGCAGGTTATCCAATGCCTTTATCCGCAGATGCACATCGGGAACATTGTCAAAGGATGCTGCCAGAGCAGAATTTACAGCTTCCCTGGAAAATCCCTGGTCTGTCATGATATTGACCATTCTTTTTTTAAAGAATTTTTTTACCTTTGCTGTTATTTCAAGTTTTTCGATCTTGTCCGGGATAAAACCATCAAGGCCCTTTTCAACAAGAGATGTCAGGGAAAAGACAAGATTTTCCGCCTGCATGACCTGGATGATACCAATGCCAAGACGGCGCAGGGCATAGGGATCTGCCCCGCCCGTGGGTATCAGGCCAACGGAAAAACAACCGCAAATGGTATCCATTTTATCGGCAATGGCCAAAAGTGAGGCAGTGGGATTTTCCGGCAGATCCCCTCCGGAATGAACCGGTCTATAATGCTGTTCAATGGCATCGGCCACATCAGGTGTTTCACCGGCTTTTTGGGCATAGGCCCGGCCGATAATTCCCTGGAGTTTGGTAAACTCAATCACCACCTGACTGACAAGGTCTGACTTGCAGATTTGGGCTGCCCTGACCACATTAGTTTTCAGGGTTTGTTTGTCTGTATAGGATGAAATATCCGCCAGATAATCCACCAATCCTTCTAAGCGCTGGGTCTTTTCATATACGGATCCCAGTTTTGCCTGAAAAGTCACGTTTTTTAATTTTTCAGTAAAGGCATCCAGACTGGATTCACAATCCACTTCATAGAAAAATTTGGCATCAGAAAGCCTTGCCCGCAATACCTTTTCATGGCCCTGGGCAACCAGATTCATATCCTTTGCCCGGGTATTGTTTACAGCTATAAAAAGAGGTTTAAGATTGTTTTTTTCATCCACCAGGGCAAAATACTTCTGGTGTTCCCGCATGGCAGTAATCAGCACTTCATCGGGCACTTCAAGAAATTCTTCATCAAAACCTCCTACCACAGGATACGGATATTCCACCAGATTGGCTACAATATCCACCAGGGCCGGATCATCAAGGATATGGCTGTCATTTTCCCTGGCAAGACTCTGGATTCCATCCACAAGCAATTGTTTTCTTTTTTCAATATCTACTATCACACCCAGGGATTCCAGCAATTGTTCATAATTATCCGCAGTTTGAAGGGTCTGGGATTTGGGGTTCATGAACCTGTGACCGAAAATCTGGTTGGAGGATAAGACATTTCCCACGGAAAAGCTAAGCACCTGGTCTCCCAAAAGCCCTGTAAGGGAGTAAATAGGTCTGGCAAAACTTATGGTCTGGCTTCCCCATCTCATGCTCTTGGGAAAGGGAATGCCAAGGATCTGCTTTTCCAACATTTTTTCTAGGATCACAACAGAAGACTCACAAATTTCTTCCACCACCGCAGTAAGATACTTGCCTTTACTCGTATCTGCAATTTTGATATCATCAATTCCAACCCCTGCCTTTGCTGCAAATTTCTGGGCGGCAATGGTGGGTTTATGATTTTCATCAAACCCTATTCTTTCAGGAGGGCCAGTTAAGGTGGAAGTCAGGGGGTTCTGTGTTTCTGCCACATTGGCAACCATGAGGGTCAGTCTTCTGGGGGTTCCCAAAATTTTTGCCTCTCCATGTTCAATCCTGGATTTGGCAAGGGCCTTAAGGATATTATTTTTAAATGTGGTAAGCGCCGGAATGATATATCCTGCTGGAATCTCTTCACAGCCGATTTCAATTAAAAGTGTATTCATCTTATTTATCCCCTCCCTTCAATAGTGGATGTCCCATTTCTTCCCTCTGGGTAAGATAGGCCTGGGAAGCCACCCGTGCAATATCCCTTATCCGTTTGATATACCCGGTTCGTTCGGTAACGGAAATGGCACCCCTGGCATCCAGCAAGTTAAAGGTATGGGAGCATTTAAGGCAATATTCATAGGTGGGAATCACGAGTCCATGCTTTACTATCCTGTGGGCCTCTGCCTCGTATTTTGTAAACAGATCAAAAAGAAGATCCACATCGGCTATTTCAAAGTTATAGGTGGACTGTTCCACCTCCTGCTGGTGATACACATCTCTGTAGGTAATTTCATCATTCCATTTAAGATCAAATACATTGTCCACCCCCTGGAGGTACATGCAGATCCGCTCAAGCCCATAGGTCAGCTCCACTGGAATGGGATTGACTTCCACACTTCCGGTCATCTGAAAATAGGTGAACTGGCTAACTTCCATTCCATCCAGCCACACTTCCCAGCCAAGGCCTGAAGCGCCCAGGGTTGGAGATTCCCAGTCATCCTCCACAAAACGGATATCGTGTTCCAAAGGATCAACCCCCAGAACTTTTATGGAATCCAGGTATAATTGCTGAATATCAGGGGGTGAGGGTTTTAAGATCACCTGGTATTGATAATAATGCTGGAGCCGGTTGGGATTCTCTCCGTACCGTCCGTCAGTAGGCCTTCTTGAAGGCTGCACATAGGCCACTTTCCAGGGTTCCGGACCCAGGGCTTTTAAGAGAGTGGCGGGATGAAATGTTCCGGCACCCACTTCCATGTCATAGGATTGTATCAGGACACAACCCTTTTCTGCCCAAAATTTGTTTAAATTTAAAATAACATCTTGAAAATTCATATTGCTCCAGTCGTTATCTATGTTTATAAAATTAGGTTTATAAAATTAGGCTATAAAATATGATTCTAAAAATATATAATTCTCAAACCAAAATATTGTTTGTATCGATACCTGTTGTGTCTATTTTGGTATCCAGAATTTTTCCGTCCTCTATTGGCTCAAGTAATTCCTGCCAGCCCATTCTCAGTCTTGAAATATTTTCTTTTTCTCCAACAGCCCAGAGGCATCCTCCCCCGCCTGCACCGGTAAACCTGGCACCGCAATTTTCATCCCCTGCTCTTTCAAACAACTTTTTTCCTGTCTTGTCAAGCACCTCAGGTGTCATTTCAAGTCTCAGCCCTGTCTCTTTTATCATCAATTCCCCGGCCAGGCTGAAGTTTTTGCTTTTCAAGGCATTTGAAAATTCTTTTGTGATTTCCACAATTTTTTTAAAAATATCTGTATTTTTACCCTGAATAAAGGAGTCAACCCATTGTTTATTTATATCTTTTGAAACATGAGGAATTCCGCAATATGCAACAAGTATATGATCATTCAAAGCATCCACATCCTGCTTATCTGTAAAAACAGGTTGTTTTTTGAACATGGGTCCTGTTTCCCCCATTTTCCATTCCCAGAGGTTCACACCACCAAAGGCTGCAGCTGCCTGATCCTGAGCCCCGCAGGGTACTCCGGCCACAGAGGACTCAAGATAATGGGCCAGCCATGCAATTTTTATGGGATCCGTTTTTTGGCCCAGGGCAGCATAAAAGGCAGCAATAATGGCAACGGCAGCTGATGAAGATCCTCCCAGGGCGCTTTTGGGAGGAGAGGTGGAGTTAATCTGGATATGGACTCCATGGGCGTTAAAATACTGGGCAATGGCAAACATCAACCCCATGGGGTGATCAAACCGCAATTTTCCCCGGTCAAATTCAGCAGAGTCAAAACCCCTGGAGGACACTTTGATCCTTCCTTCAGTCCAGGGTGACAATGTGACATGGGTTCGCATATCAAGGGAGATATTAAAACTTGCAGGGCAAAGATGTGCCAGGGGCAGATAAAAGGTAGAAATATCCAGGGTACCTCCGAAATCAACCCTGCAAGGCACGGAGGCCGTTGCCTGTTTTTTCCCCAATAAATGTTTAAAATTCATTTGTCCAGTCTCATTTTTCAGTTCTCAGTTGTCTTAAAAATTTCAAAGCCTTAAATTCCCTTCCCAGATGGAAAGGTATAAATGATTCCAGTAAGGCCTCTCCTTCTTTCAGGGCAAAATAGGGAAATTTTATCCGGATTGTCCTGGCAATATCTGCATTATTTATCCACACAAGTTGTTTTAAAGTGCCCTTTGACACGCCCATACCATATCCTGAATATTTTTTCAGACAATTTGCGCAGATAATTTTGCCTTCCTTGAAATCAAACCGGATATGATTTTGCTGAATATTATCCACAGGGGTTTTACAATTATCACAATATTCCATGTTCGGTGTAAATCCGGAGATACTCATAAATCTAATCTGGAATAAAAGATTTAAAACCTCCATTTTGATATCAGATCTGTTTAGCATATCAAGAACAAAAAAAAGCAGTTCATACAGCTGGATCTGTTTTTTCCCCTCTTCCAGCCAGAAATAAACCAGTTCAACCCAATAACTTGCATAGGCGGTTTTAAATATATCATAGCGAATATTGACAAATCCGTTTTCAATGTCAGACTGGGACAGGATGATCAAAGAATCTTTTTTTTTTTTGGGAAAGGTGCATTGGATATGATTGACCGTAAACAGATCCAGAGCCCCGGTAAATCGTTTCACACTTTTTTTGGCATTTTTTGCAATAACCGATATTTTCCCCCTGGACTGGGTCATGAAGGTGATGATAAAATCATGATCCCCATATTCGATTTTACGCAATAAAATGGCATTGGTACAAAAATCCGGCATAAAGAAACCTATATATCAAGAAGAATTTTTGCGATCGTAAAATAACAATACACAGAGACAATATCAATGGAAGTGGTGACAATGGGACCTGTTGCCACTGCAGGATCGATGTGGAGCCTCTCAAAAATCAAAGGAACGGTTGATCCCACCAGGGCAGCAACCGACATGGAGGAAACTATGGCAAGCCCCACGGCAATTGCCAGGGACCAGGAGAAGGGTTCAGCAGCAAAGGAAAATTTTGCCACCAGTCCAATCAAGACGCCATAGGTCACCCCGAGAATCAATCCAATGGCAAGTTCCTTTGATACAACCCGGGAAAAATCTTGGATATTTATCCTGCCCATGGCAATACCCCTGACCACAATGGTGGAACTCTGGGTTCCGATATTGCCCCCCATACCCATGATCACCGGTATGAATGCGGCCAGGCTGGTAAATTTCACCAGGGCATCTTCAAATCCGCCAATGATGAAAAAAGCAGCAACACCTCCAAGACAACTTGCAAGCAGCCAGGGAAGCCTGATTCTGGTTCCCTTTATAATAGTCTGAGTTTCCACGTATTCATCCCCGACTCCGGCCATTTTCAACATATCTTCCGTGGCGGCCTCGTGGAGAATATCAATTACATCATCAACGGTCACGATGCCCAGGATTCGATTGTCATCATCCACCACGGGAACAGCAAGGTAATCGTAACGTGACACAAGTCTTGCCACTTCTTCCCGGTCGGTATAGGTTTTTACAGAAATAATGTCCGTGGCCATGAACTCTTTTAAGGGTTTTTCCGGATGAACCACCACCAGCTGCCGCAAAGAACTAACCCCGACCAGATTGCCGTAGGCATCAACCACATAAATGTAAAATGGCATTTCAACATCCAGGTATTTATTCTGCAGGGATTCAATTACCTGTTTTGCTGTGACATCTTCTTCCAGGGCAATGAAATCCGTGACCATGATGCTTCCAGCAGTATCCTCCCCATAACTCATCAACTGCTCTACATTGTCGGATTCCTCCTTCTGCATCTTGGCAAGAATCTGGTCTGAAAGTTCTTCATCCAGAAGACCCAGAAGTTCTGCCGCATCATCTGAGGGCATGTTGTCAAAGATAACTACCAGTTTCTCAAACTCGACATTTTTAACAAACTCAAGGAAAATGGATTCATCAAGTTTGGAAAAAAGGATGCCAATCTGTTCCGGGTCTTTGATGAGCTGGAATAATTTTTCCCGGTTAAGACCTGAAAGCTCCTCGAATACAATGGATAAATCCGCCATATGGGTTTTATTGATAATATTTATCAATTGTTTTGTAGCACCCCGGCGCAGCAGTCTATTTATGCTTACATTCAGAATTTGTATCTGTTCATTCCGCATTGTTTTTTCCTAGCTGTCCAAATTGAATAACATCCATCAGAGCATTGTCTTGATAAAGGCATTTTTCTTCAGAGACTCAATCCAGTCTTTAAACCTTTTTTCAGCCTGCTGTTTGTATAAAACATTCTGTATTTGCGGGCTGGCCTGGTCCAGGGTTTTATTCCCTTCCAGAAGAATATCTTCAACATAGAGAATTTGATATCCCTGCCCTATTTCAAGGACAGCGGAATGATCCCCTTTCCCAAGGGGAATCAAACCGTTTTTAATATTTTCACTAAAACTATTAATGTCAAAAACACCAAGGTCGCCGCCTTCTTCTGCATTTGTTCCAATTGAATACTCTTTTGCCAATTGGGCAAAAGAGATATTTTCCCCAAGTTTTTTTTCAATGGCTTTACTGTCAGCTTCATTGTCCAGGAGTATATTTTTCAGATGGTATTTTTTGATTCCTGAAAACTCTTCTTTGTGTGCATCATAGTATGTTTTTATATCAGACTCGGTAATGATAACTTTTGACCGGACGGCCCTGTTAATAAGCATGGATTGAAGAATCTCCTCCTTCATCTTCAACCTGTAATCCGTATAAAGTATTCCTTCAGCTGCCAGACCTTTTTCAAGCTCATCTTGATTTAATTTTTTCATTTTCATGAAATTATTAATTGCCTGATCAATATTTTTGTCCGTCACTTCAACATTATATTTTACAGCTTCCTGGGAGGTCAAAGAACGGTCTATCAATTGTGCAAGCATATTCTTTTCAAGATTTTCAATTTGTATTTTTTGTTTTTCAATTGAAATTTGTGCGGCCTCTATCTTCGATTTATAGGGCTGCGTTGCTTTGTTGAGCTGAATAAGTGTTATGATTTCGTTATTAACAACAGCCACAATACGGTCAACTATCTCAGCAGACACGTTAGAATAGACTCCGAAAAAAATAAAGGTCATAAGCAAAATAATCTGCCGGGTCTTTCTAATCATCTGTTGTTCCTTTTTTATTTTCCATATCAATTAAAAAACCTGTAAGTGTTTTTTTATTAATCTCCACGGGATATTGTTTTTTTAATCCCATAATCCATTCATCATAGGATTCCTGGCTTTTTTCCAATCGCAGCTGAGATACAAATCTGTTTTCATCCATAGCAATACCGGAGGAATCCTTATCTGATCCCTGGCCCACATGCCGTTTATAAAAGGCAACAATATCCTCTGGCTTTATTTCAATTTTGTCCTTTAGCTCCTGCTGAATAAACTTATCAATAATCAAGTTTTTTTCCAGTTTTTTCTTCCAGAACAAATAAGAAAGTGCATTCTCCAATAACATTTTTTCAAAGCTGTCTTCAGGATAGTCTTCCCTAAAGAATTTTTCTGCCGCGTCCAATTCAGGCCCCGGAACCAGTATCCCCCTATCCCGGGCAGCTGAAAGCAATACAATTTCTTCCGACAGGATTGAAACTAGATCAAGGACCATTTGATTGTATTCCAATACATTCTTCTTAAAATCATAGGGATAGGCAGTCAGTTTTAAGTCCAGCTCAAGTGTAAAATCCTCTTTGGAAATCACATCCTGACCCATTTTTATGACATAATCAGCCACATCCGGCTCCGGATTATTGCCACACCCGCCAAGCCCAAAGAAAAAGAATCCAGACAGGAAAAGAATAAATATACGAACTCGATACATACCCGGCATTTTATCCTCATCCTTGTGTTTATGTTTACCAATACCCCTTCCAGTAAAGCAGGAACTTTAGCATTCCACAATTTTTTTCGCAAGTTAATTGAAAAGCAATTTAAATGTTTTCATACAGTATCTCTCGGTTTTTACCATCTGAACAAGGAGGTAGTGACAGAGTTTCGGAGCACAGCCGAGAAACCCTGCCGTCTGACCTATTGGTTACCAGCTCAATCTGATGTCCTCTGCTGGCAGGCGCTAAGAGAGCTCCTTGTACATACGCCAGCAGAGGACAAAATCTGTCCTGTGAATTCTACTCGTTCCGGTCAGGATGAATTATGACTAACTTCACGGGAACCTCTTTAGCAATAATCTGGTGCTCGGTATTCTTTGGCAAAAAGATATAATCGTACTTTGAATAAAATTTCTATCCCTTCCCGGTCACTCCTATCCAGTTTAATGACACCATTCATCACAACAATAATTTCATCATAGGTGTGCGCTTCCTTGGGGGACTGATTGGTGTTCTGGGCAAAGACGATCTCGACCTCAAATTCATTCCTCGCTCCTTTGAACACTCTCGTTATATCCGGTGGTTGCATCACTAATCTCATTTAGTATGAGGTTTTATACTATTGATATACCTTAATCCTAATAGACATAAGAAAAACCAGGTGGCCCCGATTCCGGTACCGACCGCAAATACTCCTTTAAGACCTGCCATAATCAATATCGGGGCGAAAAGAATAGGCGCCAGAAACTGCCCGATAAATCCGAAGGTTCCCAGGTAAGAGCTGAATCTTCCCCGAAAAGACGGAGGGACAATGTCTCCTATCCAAACCATTATCGTCGGCAAGATAAGACCCTGGCCGACGCCAAACAGGGCAATCGACACTGCGATGATACGGCTATCGGAGGCCTGGGATATGATAGCAAACGCCACCGACCAAATTGCAACAGCGGTCAGAACGATGGTTGGATATGAAAATCGGGATCGTATCTTTCCGTAAATAAAAGCGGTCACCCCTGCAGAACCCGTCATGGCCGTGAGAAACATACCGATCTGAAATGTGCTTGAGATACCGAAGGCTTCCAGTAGTTGGGGCAGAAAGATGACAATAACATAAAGTAGTACATTGGCAAAAAACATAAGGCCGTAAATGATCATCAGAAGGATTGGATTCTGCTTGAATAACTTGAACACCGTTGTGTCGTTATCGGATGATGGTCCAGTCGGGTAATGGGTTATTGGTTCCGGAACAACTCTCATGGCAAGCAGACCAATGGGTATTGCCAGCATGTAGACAGCAAAAGGGAAATGCCATGAAAAACCACCAAGAGCGCCTCCGATAAGCGGCCAGATGACTCCGCCAAAACTCTGAGCACTTCCTCGCCAACCCATGACCTTGTTACGGTCACCTCCTTCGTAATTGTTCAGAATCAGCACGTTGAGGGCAGCAAATATACCGGCAAGGGCAATCCCGAGAAAGGCTCTGCTTACCAGAAGCACCCAGTAAGAATTGATCAGCAGGCCGGACCCACCGGCAAGGCCATAACCGACAAGTGAAAAAATAAACGGCCATCTGGCCCCTTTCCGGTCAATGATGCTTCCCATCAACGGGCTGAAAAGAGCCATGAACAAACCATGGGTGGTTATGATTAGTCCAACCGACGAGGAGGTGACCCCCAAACCATCCCTCATTACATTGAGAACCGGTGCGATGATGCTGCCGGCCATAATGGTGAGGGTTGCGGAAATGAGAATAACACCCAGAGTGAGCCTTTTAGAGTCAATCAATTTTGCTGTACCTCCTTATTATTTACTTGTGTCCCCTTCACTCATCCTGATTTTCGATGCAGTTTTCACAATTCGGTGGAGAAGGCATAGGATGAGTTCTCTTTCCTCGGTGCTGAAACCGCATATTGAATTTGGATAGGCATCCCCCATGTTCGCATTGCCCAACGGTTGAATATCCACCGCGAAACCATTTCAAAATATGCCCAAAAAAACTAGGGGCTTTTTAAAAAAATTTATCAGGATTTTAAAAGCAGTACCTCTATCCCTGATATAGCTCAAAAGTATAATGCTCCCCAGCCTCTGGTATGGTCTTTGTCTCTTCAGGAAAAAACAGACCTGGAGCGCTTTAAGGCTTTAAACTGGGGATTGCGGGCATGGGATAACTGGTATTTCAATGATGTGGATCACAGGTTCGGCGATCCCTGGTCCGGGAGAATCCCGGCACAGTTAGTTGCCCATACGCTGTTTTATTTTACAAAAGAAAATAATCTTGTGCTGGACCCCATGGCCGGAGGCGGGGTTGTTGCAGACACCTGTCTTGCCTTTAACAGACAATGCTGGTCTTTTGATCTTTTGGATCGGGTTAAAACAAGGCCTGAAATAGAATCTTTTTTATGGGATCACAAAAACCCGGCATGGCCGCTTCCTACAGGTAAGAAACCAGACCTGATCTTTTTTGATCCCCCTTATTTTAAAAAAATGGCAGCCCATTACATGAAAGGAAGTATTTCAGATTTTACAAAGCCCCAATATTTAAACTTTTTTAAACATATTTTCAGACTCATGAGAGAACATTCAAAAACCTCCACCCGTATGGCCTTTCTAAATGCAGACTTCAGAGATTTCCAGGGTGTTCCGGCCATCGATGAAAACCCGGATAACGCCATCCTGTTGTTAACCTATGCAAAATTGCTTGAAACCTGCGGATGGAAAGTCACGCATTTAACAGACTGCCCCCTTTCAACGGAAAGGTTTACCGGAAATATGGTAAACAGAATGCATGAAAAAAGAACCCTGGGTATTGTCAGAAGAACCTTGATCATTGGAAAACCAGATATCCTTTACAGAGGATAGCCTTTTCTTTATAATTATCCCTTGGAAAGAAATTCAAAATGCACAGAAAGCATTTCTGCCAAAAATTTTGTGGGTAATTAGTTGAAACTTCAATCAAGAGATACTGATTGACAATTAAAGGGGGAGACTTAAATATAAGTCTGCATGTAAATAATATTTATAAAGAACAGGAGTTATCTCCAAAAAAAACTGTCGAGGAATACTTGACAGTTCGAAAAGAAGGAAGCCGTGAGGTAAAAAGGCTCCTTGATTATTATAATCTGGATATGATTATATCCGTTGGATACCGGATAAAAAGTCATATTGCCACCCGTTTTCGCATCTGGGCAACTGAACGATTGAAAAAATATATTGTAAAAGGGGTTACCTTAGATGATGAGAGACTAAAAAACCCGGATCTTCCCTTTGATTAGCAACCAGGACGACTGCCTTCATGCTGGTAGCGGGTTATATTCAATAACATACAGGAGCATGGATTGGTTTACTCCCTTAAGGTCTGCAGAAAACGAGTTTTTAATATTTACCCGGGTGTCCAGATAAGGATGAACTGCTTCAGAAATTAAGATTTCCTGTTTGTCTGCCATGGCCTGGATCCTACTGGTTATATTGACTGCAGATCCCACAATCCCGTATTTTGCCCGGGTGGAAGACCCGATATTGCCCACAATGACCTGGCCTGCATTGATGCCAATGCCCATGGCAAGCTCAGGCAGAGCCCTTTCCTGCATATCCTTGTTAAACCCGGACATCCTGGCCTGCATTTGTGAAGTGCATTGAATACAACGGGAAACTGTATCAGCCATGGAATCGGAAAGGGGTTCAAAAAAGGCCAGGATGGAATCCCCTACAAAATCAACAATAATACCGTTATGATTTTGAATAACCTGGATCATTATGGAAAAATACTGGTTCAGGATGCGGATAATGATTTCCGGGCTCAGGGTTTCTGAAAGGGCTGTAAATCCCCTGATGTCAGACATCATGATAACCACTTCCCTTCTTTTACCCCCTAATTTGCCGGCATCCGGGTGGTCAAGAAGGATTTTAGCAAATTCCGGGTCTACATACCGGCCAAAGGAATTCCGGATAAAGTCCCGTTCCTCAAGTCCTGCAACCATTGTGTTATGGCAGAGGATCAGCTGGCCTATCTCATCTTCACTGTCCACTGGAATGGGCGTGCCATATTCTCCTTTGGCAACCTTTTTAGATTTATCAGACAGCAGTTTTATATAATCGACCATCCTTCCCACATGAAGTCGTATGAGCATGAGAATAACTAACACCAGGACAAAACTTCCCAGGGCAAAGGCATTCCGATAATTAACAATGGGCTTCAGGATTTTGTCTCCCTGGCCAAACAGAATAATGGTCCAGGGAACCTGTTCCAGTTTATAAAATCCGGCTATCTTCTTTGGCGGATGCTCCCTGGAATTCACCGTTCCAAAGGGCTCCTGCTTCATCTTCTCCAAAATAGCCCTTTCCAGGAAATCATTCTCATCCCCTAAAAATTTCCGTTCATTCATTATCATATTGGTGTGGGCCATGTATTTGCCCTTTTGATCCACAATACAGGCAAGATCACTTTGCCACCATCCCATCCGGGTAATATCCCTAAGCAGATAATCAAAGCGCATCTGAATATCAAGCCTCCCCATGTCCTCGCCCTGGGGGCCGGATAGTGACACCGTAATGGTGACGGTCTCATGGGCATCTCCTGTCCTATATTCAGGGTCTGATATGCCTGAAATCCTGGAACGGTATAAGCCCATGCGATTTCCGCGTTTCATATTCATTTTATCCATGGGACTAGGATCAGCATAAGGGTGGTATCCCTTTTCCGGGCTGCCCGCAAAATCCACCTGAACCACCCCTTCCATTGCCTCAAGAAAACCTGCGATCCTGTCTGGAAATAAAGCTGACCGTTCTGTATTTGAATTTTGAAACAGAATTTCCAGCAATTCAATGGGTTGTAAAATTCGATCCTCAATATAATGGGCCGCCCTCTGAAGCTTTAATACAGCTGACTCATTCCATTGATTGAGCATTATATTCCGGGTATATATAAAGCTGAGCAGCCCGCCAAAAAAAGAAAGAACCAATACTGGAATCAGCAAAAAAAATATCAGTCTTCCCTGTAGTGTTCTGAACTGGAGTGTTTTGAATTTAAATAATTGAAAGTTTTTCATATATGCCCTTGAATTTGAACAATTCCCTTCCTGGAATCTTAATCCATATCAGGAATATAGGCAAACATTACACCACATTTTAAATTATTCCACTTACAAAAATATAAAAGAATCCAGACCCTGTCTTACATGATTTTATCAAGATTTATGGGCGGCACCAGATTTGTGATTGGTGACCACAATGCCGGAAAATATCAGCACCAGGCTCAGAAGATGAATCATGCCAATGGCTTCATCAAGAAACAGATAACTTAGAAATCCGCTGAACAAAGGCAGAGTATAATACACCATACCAGCCTTGGAAGGTCCAAGGGCGACAATGGCTTTATTCCAAAGAACAAAGGCACAGAGAGATGCAAAAATACCGACATAGAGGATGGCAAAAATAGTGGTCTGGTTCAAAAAATCGCCCTGGACACTGGACTGTTCCCAGGCGAAAAACGGCAATAAAAAAACAAGGCCCATTAAAAAGCAGGTAAATTGCAGCGTATTCACACTAATGCCTTCGGGCTTGCGTTTCAGCAAAAGGCTGTAAACGGCAAAAAGAATTGAAGCTGCCAGCATCCACAAATCTCCCACAGCAAAGGTAATACCCAGCAAAATGGAAATAGACCCTTTGGTGATTAAAAACAGAACACCAACAAGTACCAATAAAATTCCCATTACTTTTTTTAGGGAAAGAGCCTCCTGGAACAAAATTCTGGAAAAAAGCATGATAAAAACAGGAAAGGTAATGGCGATCAGGGAGAGATTCATGGCTGTTGTGGTATGGCCGGCAATATAAATAAAGGTATTAAAACAGGTGATCCCTATAAAAGCGGTTACACCAAAATAAACCAGGTGCTGCCTTATCTTTGGCCACTCTTGCACCACACCCTTGATTGCAAAAGGAGCAAAAACAAGGACCGCAGTCATCCACCTGAAAAAAGCCAGGGTAACAGGAGGTATATGATCGCTCAATCCCCTTGCCACAATAAAATTTCCAGACCAGATGGCAGTAGCCCCCAGGGCAAACAAATATCCTGCTGCAAGGGAATGCTCTTGGGATTTTTCGGTCATAATTTTCCTCCATTTTAAAAGTTTCAGCATTTATGCAAAAAATTTACTAAAAAAACAGTTACAGATTCTGACAAAAAAAAGGAGTACAGAAAAGAATATAGTTTTTTTGAACAAATTCCTTTTCCGCTTTTCTATCATGATAAAAAATTTTATGCCTGGATCTTTTGTGGTTTGACAATTGCCCGGGGTTACATTATATGGTTGAAAAACTATTATAAGGAATAATTTTATGACTTTATTCAACCCCAAAACAGCCGATTTTAATCACCTGGACCCGGAATCCAGGAAAATCATGAAAAAGACCATTGATTATTTTGAAAACCGGGGAAAAAAGCAACTCAAATCTGATTTTCATGAACGGGTCTGGTATGATGATTTTCTGGTCTTTTTACAGGAAAACCAGATTTTTGCCACCCTTCTTACCCCTGCGGAATACAATATAGATAATGAAAACGCAAGATGGGATACCAGGCGGATCTGTGATTTCAATGAAATTCTGGGCTTTTATAACCTGGCCCATTGGTACACCTGGCAGGTTTCCATCCTGGGGCTTGGTCCCATCTGGATGGGCAGCAATGAAGCCATGAAAAAGAAAACCGCCAGGCTTTTAACGGAAGGCCATATTTTTGCCTTTGGCCTGTCTGAAAAAGACCATGGTGCTGACCTCTATTCCTCGGACATGGCCCTAACCCCCTTACGTGAAGGAAAATATGTGGCAGACGGTGGAAAATATTATATCGGCAATGCCAACATAGCCGGTATTGTGTCCACCTTTGGGAAAAACTCTGAAACCGATGAATATGTCTTTTTTGGTGTTGACCCGGAGCATGAAAACTATGATCTGGTACAGAATGTGGTGGATTGGGAAGGATATGTGGCCGAATATGCCCTCAATGGCTATCCCATTACAGACAAGGATATCATGTCCACGGGCAGGGATGCATGGGATTGTGCTCTTAACACCATTAATGTTGGCAAATTTAACCTGGGCTGGGCTGCCATTGGCATCTGTACCCATGCCTTTCACGAGGGACTTAACCATGCAGCCAATCGGAATCTCTACGGAAAATGGGTTACAGATTTTCCTCATATAAAACAAATGTTTGTGGATGCCTATACCCGGCTTGCTGCCATGAGGCTGTTTTCCCAGAGGGCATCAGATTACTTCAGAAGTGCCTCCAGGGATGACCGCCGCTATCTTCTTTATAATCCCATGGTTAAAATGAAGGTACCCACCCAGGGAGAGGCTGTGATTAACTTACTCTGGGAGGTCATTGCTGCCAGGGGCTTTGAAAAAAATATGTATTTTGAAATGGCAGCCACAGATATCAGGGCCCTGCCAAAACTAGAAGGCACTGTCCATGTTAACATGGCCCTTATAATCAAATTCATGGCCAATTACTTTTTTAATCCAGGCAAGTTTCCGGAAATCCAAAAACGGGATGATGCCGCCTGTGATAAATTTCTGTTCAACCAGGGAAAAACCAGGGGTCTTGGCAAGATTCAGTTCCATGACTTCAACCTGGCCTATAATAGTGTGGACCTGCCCAATGTAAACATTTTTAAAGAACAGATCACTGAATTGCAGAATCTTTTATTAAAAGCCACCCCGTCTAAAGACCAGGCCAAAAACATGGACTTTCTCCTTTATCTTGGAGAGTTGTTTACCCTGGTAGCCTATGGACAGCTCATCCTTGAAAAATATAATTTAGAAAAATCCAATTTAGAAAAAGACGATGGAGGTACATTTGAGACTGATCTCCTGGAACAAATTTTTGATTTTATGGTCCGGGATTTTTCAGAATTTGCCCTGAAGCTATACTCCAAACCAGATACAAGTGAGGACCAGATGGCATTCTGTAAGAACATGATCAAAAAACCGGTTACAGACATGGAAAGGTTTACCAGAATCTGGGATACTCATGTAATGGTCTTAAAAGATACCTATGAAATGAACCCATAGGCCTTTTTGACAAAGTTGACAAACCCTGGAGTATCTAGTAGTTGATTGTTGTCACTGTGATCAATTGAAGGACAATTGATAGAAAATGGAAATGGGTTAATATATGAATGGAAACAAACCGGCTAAATCAACCAATATCTTGATTCTGGGGCTGGGGGGCGTTGGGTATTACCTGGCCAAACGGCTGGTCCATGAGGGGTATGCAATCACTGCCATTGAACAGGATAGCAAATTGCTTGGCCATGCCGATGGGAACATAGATGCCCGACTTATCCAGGGCAATGCCATGGGCATGGAATGCTGGAAAGAAGCGGGCGCTGAAAAGATGGACTATCTTATCTCGGTTACCAACAATGATGCTGTGAATATGATGAGCTGCCTGATTGGCGATCGATTCGGCATTCCACGGAAAATAGCCAGGGTGAGGTCCACTGAATTTGGAAATGAAAAATCCATCCTCAATGCCAGGGATCTTAAAATTGACCTGATTATCCACCCGGAGGAGCTGGCAGCCCAGGAAATTTTCAGACTGATCAAACTCAGGGCTGGGAATGACATAATTGCCGTGGCCAAGGGACAGATTCAGGCCATGGCCACCCGCATCCATGAAAAATCCCCCCTGGCCCACAAAAAACTCAAGGATATCTCCCAGGAATATAATGAATTCCCCTTCCGGGTGGTCGCCATTGCCAGAGGAATCACCACCCTTATTCCCAGCGGCGATGATGAGCTATTGCCCCAGGATCAAGCTTTTTTTATGGCAAAAAATGAACATTTGACCCGCCTGATGAAGCTGGCAGGAGTGGAACAGCAAAGGCAGCACAGGGTGATGATCGTCGGAGGGGGACTGGTGGGATGCCGTCTTGCTGAACTGCTGGACAAAACAGTCGGGGTCAGACTCATTGAAAAAAATGAACCCATTGCCCAGGATCTCTCCTTTGCACTTACCAATTCAGAAGTATTGCTTGGTGACGGATCAGATTCAGATGTGCTGGTTTCTGCAGGACTTCTGGAAATGGACACCTTTATATGTGCTACGGGCGAAAACGAAACCAATATCATGAGCTGCGTTCTGGCTAAACATTTGATGACTTCCCATGAAACCGACAAACAGGGAAATCAATCAAAAAAACGGTTAAAATGTATCGCATTGGTGAACAAAGAAGATTATGTGGTACTGGCAACCACAATGGGATCTGATATTGCTCTGAATAAAAAAATCCTGGCCGGCAATGAGATTTTAAAATTCATTCGCAGGGGTGAACTTCTTTCCGTTGCCCATCTCCATGGTTTTGATGCTGAAATGGTGGAAATTATTGCCGCCCCTAACTCGCCCATTACCCGGAAACCACTCTCAAAACTAAGTTCTTATTACAATAGGAGCATAATGATCGGTGGTATCCATAGAGACGGTGAATGGCAGGTTGCCGTGGGCGACACGCGTATTCAAAATAATGAACGGGTGATCGTGACCTGCATGTCACAGCATTTGAAAGATGTCCAGAAATTATTCCTGGCCTGAGACGAGTTATCTTTTCCAGCTGAACCCATCTATCTTTTCCAGAAAGACGGATAAAATATCACCAGGGCTGAAAACATTTCCAGCCTTCCAACCAGCATGTTCCAGGATAAAAACCATTTTCCCGTATCTGAAATAAAGGCAAAGTTCTGGGACGGACCCACCCCGCCAAATCCCGGGCCGATGTTCATGAGGGCTGCAATCACAGAACTCATGGCAGTTGTAAAATCCATTGGATCAGAAAGGGTCATAAAACACCCCCCGCCCAGAATCAGGAAAATGTTAACAATGAAATAACAAAGAGCTATGGTGATAACCTGGGATTCTACAGGGCGCTGGTCTAAACGGACGGACACCACTGCCATGGGTCGAAAAAAAATACGCTTAATGGACGCAACCCCGAATTTAATGATCAACACATAATGGACAATTTTGACCCCGCTGGTTGTGGACCCTGCACAGGCACCAATAAAGCATACCATGTAAAGAAACATCTGGGCTGCCTGGGGCCATTGCTCATAATCCGCCGTGGTAAATCCAGTGGTCGTCAGGATGGATGTGACCTGGAATGTTCCATAGCGGATGGAATCCATCAAACCATAGGTATTTTCCTTCCAGAGTATCCATGACACGATTCCGCAAAAAAAGAGCATAAAGCCCAGATACCAGCGCAATTCTGTGTTGATTCTTATAATTTTCCAGTTTCCCTGCATCATGTGGTAAAAAAGCATAAATGTCATGCCGCCCAGAAACATGAAAACGATGATTACCCAATCAAAATAGGCATTATTGTAATGCCCGATGCTGGCATTCATGGGAGAATACCCGGAAGTTGAAACCGTTCCAAAGGAATGGCAAAGGGAATCAAAAATGGACATACCGCCAAAACACAACAAAAGGATTTCTGCAAGGTTCAGGGCTATATAGATCCCCCACAGCCAGATCATTGTATCCCGGTTTCGGGGAATGAATTTTTCTTTGGTAATGACCTGGCCCGGACTTGACTCAGCCCGGAATATTCTCACCCCGCCCATACCATGGGGCAAAAATATAATGGTCAAGGTTAAAAAACCCATACCCCCCAATAAATGGGTTTGACTGCGCCAGAACAGCAAACCATGAGGAACCACCTCGATATCCGTTAAAATGGTCGCACCGGTTGTGGTATAGCCGGACATCATCTCAAAAAAAGCGTCGGTAAAGGAAGGAATGGACCCATGGATCATAAAAGGCAGGCCTGAAACCCCTGAAATCAAAATCCACCCGAAAAAAGCAATGAAAAAACCATCCTTTATATTTAGATCATTGCACCGGCGAAAAGACCGCCATAAAGGATATCCAATACTGATTGTGATGATTCCGGTAATGGCAATGGCATATAGATCGTCTTCCTTGTAATAAAGGGAGCAAATCAATGGGAACACCAGTGAAATTCCGGTAATGATCAATAATTTTCCCAGGACATTCGCAATGGTTTTATAATTCATAGATATCCAAATCCTATATAGGGGTACATCAATAAAAAAAATGACAGGCCGTTAAATGGGTTACTTCTTTTTCATTGGCTAATAATTGTGGTTCTGTCTTATAGCAAATATCTTTTGCATGTCCGCATCTGGTATTAAAACGGCATCCAGGGGGCGGATTTTCAACGGAAGGAACCTCTCCCTTTAAAACGATCCGCTGTCGCTTGGATTCCGGGTCTGGAACTGGAACCGCAGACAATAAAGCCTGGGTATAGGGATGACAAGCATGACTGTAAATGATTTCTGCATCTGCGATTTCAACAATCTTTCCCAGATACATCACGGCAATGCGATCTGAGATATGCCGGACAACGGATAAATCATGGGAAATAAAAACATAGGTCAACTCCATTTTTTTCTGGAGCTCAAGCAATAGGTTTAAAATCTTTGACTGAACGGAAACATCCAGAGCAGAAACAGGTTCATCGCAGATAATGATGTCCGGTTCCATACTGACAGCCCGGGCAATACCGATTCTCTGACGCTGTCCTCCGGAAAACTCATGGGGATATTTGGAAAGGACCTCGGGCAAAAGTCCCACCTGGTCTAGTAATTTTTTTATGGCAGGTCCAATTCCGGCTCTGGCCTGGTTATGAATTTGATATTTTTCCTCAAGGATCTGGCGGACGGTCTGCCGTGGGTCCAGGGATTCAAAGGGATCCTGAAAAATCATTTGAAGGCTGGCGGACAGTTTGTGCCTCTGTTCTGAGGTCAGTTTTGAAATCACCTGCCTTCCAACCTTCACCTCTCCATGGGTGGGATCATACAAGCCCATGATGCAACGTCCCAAAGTTGTCTTACCACACCCGGATTCACCCACTATCCCCAGGGTTTCACCCTTTTCCACCCGGAAAGAGACTCCATCCACCGCATATACCCATCCCTTGCGGCGAAGGAATATACCGCCGGTTACTGGGAAATATTTTTTTACATTTTTGACCTCTAAAATGGGCATTACTCATTTTCCCTTTGCATCATTTGAATATCCCTTTCCTTCATGGGAATACAAAGGGCTATATACCATGTTCTATAAGACAAAAAAACCAATAAGCCAGATATTGGATAAATTATAATTCCCTGCATTTTTCCATTGAATTCTGTAAAAAACAATCATAAGGTGACTTTTATTTTTTTGCGCTTGGTATTTTTATTATAGTAAGGATGTTTCTATATGGAATCAAAAAAAGAAGTTCTGATCATCGGTGGAGGTGTAATCGGTCTTGCCTGTGCCCACTACCTCCTTGAAAAAGGTGCCAGTGTCAGAATCATTGAAAAAGACAGGATCGGTGACGGGGCATCCCATGGCAACTGCGGCCTGCTGTATTTTTCAGACATCATTCCCCTGTGTTCTCCCGGGGCAGTCAGCCATGAAATATACAGAACCCTTTGCAACAATTCCCCCCTTTACATCAAACCAACCCTGGATATCAACCTGATAAGCTGGCTTGTCAAATATGCAGCCAAATGCCGCCCCAGCCACATGATTCAGGCAGCCAGGGCCAAATATGAAATATTAGAATACTCCCTTGGACTATCTGAAAAACTCCTGGCCCTGGCAAACATAAATTGCGACCTTGAAAAAAAAGGGATTTTAACAGTTTTTAAAGATCCAGGAAAATTCAATGCCCACAAAAAAACCAATGAATTCCTTGAAAAATATAACCTGGGATCCACACAGCTTGAAAAAAGCCAGGCACTGGAAATGGAGCCTGCCCTTTCTCCGGATATTGCTGGTGCCTGGCATAGTACAATGGACTGGCATTTAAGACCGGAACTGCTCATGGCATCCTGGCGGAAATATCTGACCGGCAAGGGTCTTGTCATTGAAGAACATTGTAAAATGATTGATTTTGAAATCCAGGGAAACATCATTAAAAGCGTCAATACAATCCAGGGGAGGTATGAAGCAGATGCATTTGTCATGGCTACCGGTGCATGGGCTCCCCGCACAGCCCGACAGCTTGGCCTGAACCTGCCGGTTCAGCCTGGAAAGGGATATAGCATAACCATGGAACGACCCGGAATATGCCCTGAAATTCCCTGTATGCTTTATGAAAAAAGTGTAGTGGTGACTCCCTGGAAAAGTGCATACAGGATAGGGGGAACCATGGAATTTTCCGGATACGACCTTAGTCTGCCCCCCAAACGTCTGTCAAAACTTCTGGATGGTGCAGCACTATATATGAAAGATCCCCTGGGGCATCCAATTGTGGAAGAATGGACAAGCCTGAGACCCATGACCTACGATGACATGCCCATTATCGACCATGCCCCTTCCCAGAAAAACATGATCATCGCAACAGGTCACGGCATGCTTGGACTGACCCTTGCAACCGGGACGGGAAAAACTGTTTGCGATATGGTATATGGAAATACCCCTGAAATAAACATAAAACCCTTTGGGATCTCAAGGTTTTAGCGAATAAAAAAAACAGACCAACGCCACACGTATCCAATAATATTTGCGAAAATTGGCTTATTACAAAAAAAGGTTTTTGACACATAATGTGTTAAAAACCTTTTTTTTTATAACCATAGAAGAACCTATACTACACTTACATTAACCGCAGCAGGCCCCTTCTGTCCATCTTCAACATCAAATGTAACTTTATCTCCTTCATTTAGAGATTTGAAACCACTTGCATTGATGCCTGAATGATGAACAAAAACATCGGGTCCGTCTTCCTGCTCGATAAATCCATAACCTTTTGAATCATTAAACCATTTTACTATCCCATTTGCCATTGTGACCTTCTCCTTGCTTTAAGTAAATAATAGTAGTTTCAAACCTCAGGTTCTGCCACTTCAACAAATGGGTCTATCCTTTAGAACGAAACTGAAAAACCCCTCTCCCACAGGCTTTTGTTGTATATTATTCGCTTTTATCTAAAAATCAAGTATTATTTTAAAAAAATGCATTTTTTATGAAAATTTAGTTGTCAGCCAGGTGACAGGCCACTGTCCGATATTGGCCCATACACCGTTCCAAAGGGTAAACCTGCCTGCAAATCGCCTCGGCCAGGGGGCAGCGATCTGCAAATCGGCATCCTTTGGGCATATTCAGCAAAGAAGGCACGCTCCCTTTTATGGTGGGCAAAATATTTTTCGCAATTTTCGCCCGGGAAGGGATAGAAGTTAATAAGCCCTTTGTATAGGGATGCAGGGGGTTGTTAAACAAAGAGCCCACGTCCCCTGTCTCTGCAATTCGGCCTGCATACATTATTACTACTTTGTCACAATTCTCAGCAATAACTCCCAGATCATGGGTGATAAGAAGAACTGCCATATGGGTCTGGGATTGAAGGCTCCTGATCAGATCCAAAATCTGTGCCTGGACAGTTACATCCAGTGCAGTTGTTGGTTCATCTGCGATGAGAATATCAGGTTCACAGGCAAGGGCCATGGCAATCATAACCCTCTGTCGCATACCCCCGGAAAGCTGGTGAGGATATTTTTTCATAACCTGTTCAGGGTCTGGAATCCCTACTTTTTCCAGCATTTGAATGGCAGATTCCCTCATTTTTGCCAGGGCCATCCCGGGAAAATGTAGCTGGTAAATTTCAACAAGCTGTCTGCCCACGCCATGAACCGGGTTCAATGCAGTCATGGGTTCCTGAAATACCATGGAGATTTTTTTCCCCCGGACCCCAGACATTTTTTCCAGGGGAAGTTCAAGGATATTCCTATCCTGAAACCAGATTTTCCCATTGACTATTCGCGATACAGGCTTGGGCAGCAAGCGCATAATGCTCAGGGCAGTGACTGTTTTCCCACAGCCGGATTCCCCGGCAATTCCCAGGATACTGCCCTGTTCCAGGGTAAAACTGATGTCATCCACCGCATGGACACTGCCCTGCTCCGTGTCAAATGCCACCACAAGGTTTTCCACTGCCAATATATTTTTTTTATTCAATTTAATCCCTGTATCAATTGCCGTAATTTTATTATTTGGCTTTGTTTTGTCCATTTTCTCCCACTTTAAATTGTTCATCCACAATAACATCTGGTTCAAATTTTATCTTTTTTTTCATTGATTCAAGGGTTTGTTCACGAATAGTGGTATTAATCCAGAAAAGCCCTCCCACAGTGGAAGAAAAGGGATCAAAAAGGCTTCCAGACATTTTAGTGCCGTGGAATTCGGGCAGCTGAAGCCATCGCCAATATCCCGTCCGAACATAGGGCACCATAAAAGTAGGCACATAGGCACCTATTCCATGGATTTTATTCTGGATCACCAAGGATAGATCAATACGTTCCTGTTCATTGAGGCTGG
>Ga0307988_1000471_pt1 | contig 28086 bp, 20 predicted proteins | sample EllFjometagen183_FD_203166 | JGI IMG/M metagenome (GOLD analysis project Ga0307988, IMG submission 203166) | Marine microbial communities from Ellis Fjord, Antarctic Ocean - #183 | ecosystem: Environmental > Aquatic > Marine > Unclassified | place: Southern Ocean | collected 2014-10-08 | reverse complement strand
TTCAATTTCTGTACTGGGTCCGATGACAGGCTTGTCATCCGGAGTGTAGACATAAAAGCCTGCAGAGATATTAATATCATCTCCTTTGAGATCATCGGCAATGGTTTCAAAAAATGGATTTAAACGGGAGCACCGGTGAATGGATTCAGCTGCAAAATCCCAATCCGCAGGTGGTTCATCTGAGGGTCGGCTTTCCGGTTCATCCGGGTCCACCCAGGCACAGAGCAGGCCTCCTGCTTCGGGACGCCAATAGCTTTCATTGCAAAGATCCACGGTAAAGGGCGCTTCTCTGGGCAGATCAGGATGGCTGGTCCTGATAAAGGCTTTTTGTCTCTTTACGGTTCTCAAAGGCATGTCCAGTCCTGCCATTTTGCCGATTACTCCTGCATAGGGACCGGCACAATTGACAACCAGGCGCGTGCTGATGGTTCCCCTGTCCGTTTCCACTCCGCAGATTCCTTTGCTGTCCTTTAAGACGTCAATAACTTCCGTTTTCATGAAAAAATCGGCATTATCCGCTCCCTTGGCAAATCCGTAAGTGGTCTCATGGGTGGAGAGCCATCCATCCCGTTTGTTGAACGAGGCTGCCAGGGCTCCAGGGGCCAGAAAGGGGAACTGCTCGTGAAGATCATCTCCTTTGATCAGCTGGGACCCGGTCACACCGCTGGCCTCATATTGCAGAAGGGCTTTTTCAAGCTCAGGTATCTGGGCTTCCTCATCCGTGACAAAAAGATAGCCTTTCTGGGTAAGATGAATGTCCAGATCAGACACTTTCACCACATCATTGAAATGTTCAAACATGTCCACACTTTCCAGGGCAATGTCTGCCATGGATTTTTCCGTAAACTGGGTGCGGAAACATTCTGCGCTGGCAGCTGTTGTCAAAGAGGAAAGGCCATCCCGTTTTTCAACCAGGATCACCTTCATTCCTGCCCTGGAAAGCCAGAAGGCTGTGGAAGCACCCACAATACCGCCGCCGATGACCACTGCATCTGCTGTTTTGGTTCCAAATGCCAAGGGAATAATTATTTGACTCATGCGTAATTCCTTTTTATATACTTGGTTTTTAATGTACCAGTTGTTTACTGTACCAGATCCTTAATTTTGTGTCAGACTTTTTATTTTACCAGTTCTTTTAATCCCACCCGGTCAATGGTTTCCAGGGTGGGGATACCGTTTGTATCCCATCCCCGCTTCTCATAATAGGCATCCAGCATGGAGTCCAGGTCTTTCATGGGGATACAGTATCCTTTGTTGGGACCTGTGGGGGTGGGTTCTTCAGAAAACCTGGCAGGCGGATAATCCAGACGTCTGCCGAAATTTTCAATTTCCCGGGCAGAAATCAGCCGGGTAAGGGTCCAGACCTTTTCAGAAATTTCAAGGATATCTTCCCAGGTTTTTTCTTTTCCCGTTATGACGGAATAGAGTTCAGCATAGTTTTCCACCTCAAAACCCAGCTCCATCAATTGAAGGCGGCAGGTGCCCAGGAGATCAAATGCCGGACGCGTGTGCTGGGAATCGATGACAAATTCAGCAGATGCCTTGGCTGATACTTCCGCCTTGGCACGGGTATCCGAATCTGTGCCGGCAGTGATCAGGTCATGGACATTGGTGGCTGCCCCCACCACATCATGGCCCAGGACCCAGGCCCGGTTATGGTGGGCTCCTATGTCTGCCGTCATATAGGCCAGCATCATGGACGGGGCATTCCTGCATTCATATCCAGTCCATTCCAGCCCCTTGACGTGGATGGCAAATTTTTCAGATCCCTGGCCAATGGATTCCGAGGCCGTCTTTACCCCATTGGCCAGAAGGTCACCCAGCTTTGTTTTTCTCAGGCCAATGAGATTGAGCAGATAAACAATGGATTCAAGATCACCGAAGCGCACATCATGGCCGATTTCTTCCATTGTGAGCAGGCCTTTTTCATAGCACTCAATGGTAAAGGCAGCCACGGAGGCTCCGGATATGGTATCAATGCCCAGTTCATCACACAGATAATTGGCATAGGCTACTTCTTCAATGGTCTGGAGGAAACAGGATCCCCCGAACAGGGCAATGGTTTCAAATTCAGGTCCTTCCATATAGGCAGATCCCATTTTGGTTTTTGTGTGCCCGTATTTCCCGCAGGGGGTGGGGCAGCAATAACAGCCCTTGTCCGTAATTTTGATACGTTCTACAACCTTTTTGCCGTTGATATTCTTATTGTGATCAATATGGGAGGTCTGGAAATTTTTAGTGGGAAAGGCTCCCACCTCATTGACCCAGTCCGTGATCCCGGCAGTCCCTTCAGGGGTCCAGCCTTTAAATCCAGGTTTTTCAGAAACTTTTTTAAAGGCCTCCTTGCCTTTTTTAAAGGCCTTTTCCACATCAAAAACGGGTATGGAGCCAGTACCTTTGACAGCAATGGCCTTGATGTTTTTGGATCCTAGAACAGCGCCAATACCGGTTCTTCCTGCCTGACGACCGAAATCGTGGGAAATACAGGCAAATTTTACCATTTTTTCCCCTGAAGGCCCAATGGTCAGTATCTGGAAATTCTCTCCCAGTTCTTTTTTCAGCAGTTCTTCACAGATCAGGGAACCCTTGCCCCAGTATTGATCTGCTTTTCTCAGCTCTATTTTCTCGTCCTCAATAACAATGATGGAAGGGGTTTCTGCCCTGCCCGTGAGAATGGCCATGTCATATCCAGCATATTTCAGGGCTGGGCCAAAGTGTCCCCCCATGTTGGAATCTGCATACCCTCCTGTGGCCGGGGATTTGCATCCAAAATGGGTTTTGCCGCTGGCTGGAAGCAGATGCCCTGACAAGGGGCCTGTGGCAATGATGAACAGGTTTTTTTCATCAAAGGGGTCTGTGTCGGGCAAAAGTTCCTCATACAGGGTTTTGGCCACAAATCCCCTGCCGCCGATAAACTCCTCGCACATTTTTTCAGCCAGAGGTTCCTTGATAATCTGCTCGCTGCCAAGATCAATCCGTAAAACGGTGCCTGCATATCCATGTATCATTTTTTTTCTCCTACAGCAGTTGTTTGTCTGAGTTCAATGGCCTGTCTGGGGCAGATCTCTGCACATTCACCGCAAAGTATGCATTTGGCCGGCATATTATTTTCAGGTTTGATAATCATGACGTCTTTGGGACATGCCTCAACGCAGTCATGGCATGCAATACACACATCTTCATCAATGAGCCAGACTCCATTTTCAAGGGTGATTGCTTCCACCGGGCAGACATCAGCGCATACTCCACACTGGTCGCACAGGTGAATTCGATAATCTCCTGGAGAGGGAAACCGTCCCTCAATCCTGAGCAATCCCTTTGAGGGGGTTACCTGTTTAAAATTAGCAATACTGCAGGCCAGCTTACAGGTACCGCAGCCGGAGCATTTGGAATGGTTGGCAAAAAGTTCCATGTTTATCCTTTTAAAATAGGGTTATCTGATATTGGTTCTCAGGAAATATTTTTCATATACGCGTCCAGATCTTTTTGAACAGCCTGGTCCATTTCAGGAGGCTCGTATTTGGCAAGTATTTCTTTGTATCTGGCATTGGCACGTTCTTCCATGGACAGGGAGCCTTTGGCTGTCCAGGCATCAAAGTTATCCCGCTCCTCAATCACAGGCCCATAGAGTTCCTGTTTAAAATTTTTAAAGGTATGCATATTTGTTAAATATTCTCCACCGGGACCGACCTGGTGAATAAGATCTATAGCCAGCTTTTCAGGCCTGATCTCTTCTCCTTTTTTGATCCGCTTACACATGCCGCATATTTCAGAGTCAATGATAAATTTTTCATAGGAGGCTGTGATATATCCTTCCAGGATACCGGCTGAGTGCAGGACAAAATTGATGCCGCTTACAGTGGCCATCATCATGCTCATCATGGATTCATAGGCTGCCTGGGAATCCACCTGTTTGGCATCGGTAAGGGCGCCGCCGCCCCGGACAGGAAGATTGTAAAATCGTCCCATCTGGGCTGTGGCAGCCGTGTTTACAGCCATTTCAGGGGCTCCGATGCTCAGGGTGCCATAGCGCATGGCCGTTGCAGAGGACGAACCAGCAAAAACAATGGGTGTGCCTTCCCTGACCAGCTGGGCCAGGATGATACCGGCCAGAATTTCCGCATTCTGGACAACCAGGGTTCCCTCCATGGTCACAGGAGAAGTTGCACCGGCAATGGACAGGGAGGATATAAGCTGGGGCATGCCGGCCTTTGCATAGGCCATAATGGCTCCGCACATTTTGTCATCATATGCCAGGGGGGTTAAAGAGCAGAGTATACTGACAAAGGGCGGTTTCCTGGCCATTTCCTCTCGGGTGCCAAATACCATGGATGCCATTTCAATGGTCTGTTCAGCATCAAAGGCTCCGGTGCCTGCCCCCATAAAGGGCTTGTCCGATAATTTCATGGCAGAGTAAATCCGTTGTGCATTTCTTTTTTCAATGGGGATATCATTGGGTTCGGTCATCATGCCGCCGGTGATATCAATATGGGGGCTGCTAAAGGCTAACCTGGCAAAATTATTGAAATCTTCCAGGGTTCCCAATCTGCGCCCTTTGTTCATGCTATTGACAAAGGGCGCTCCATAACAGGGTATAAAGGCGATATGCTCTCCGCCTATGGTTACATTTTTTTCAGGATTTCGGGCATAAAGGGTGAATTGGGATGGCGCTTTTTTTATCTGTTCTTCCACTAGGTTCCTGGGGAAATAAACCCGCTGGCCATCCACTTTGCAACCCGCTTTGGCAAACAGGGCCAATGCCGGTTCATAATTGAAATCCAGGCCGGTTTTTTCCAATACGCTCAAAGTGGCCTCGTGAACCTGTTCCATTTCGGTTTGTGAAAAATATTGAAAAAAATTCATTTCCTTTTTCTCCCTGTTTGATTGGTTGCTCATTATTTTTTCAACGGTAGTGGGGTAAAATATTTGATATTCAAATATAGAAATGCATGTTCTGTGCCAGATTCTTTAATATATCCCGCCGGGACTTGCTTTGTTCTTGTAATCATTTGAAATTACAACTATTTTTGGTAAACTCATGGGAAATTGGAATTCAGGATGATGAAAATACAGGATAAAAATTTTTTTATAATTCTTGAGATTTTTATAAAAACAGGGTATTAAGGCTGAACAGGATGCCTTGGGGCAGAGTGAGTATAAAAAAAAATTGATATTTCCCAAAAATTTTTCGGGATAACAACTTTTAATATTGGGATGGTCGGGATGGGTATTGATAATTTTGATGATATTGATATTTTCAGGGTTCTAGCCTCCCTGCATGAAGGGGTTGTGATCTCTGATATTTCCGGGAAAATTGTTTTCTGCAATGATAACCAGGGAAAGATTGATGATTTCAGCAGGGAAGGTGCCATTGGCCGCAAGATTACAGACCTGTATCAGTTGACGGACAGGACAAGTCCCACCATGAGATGTCTGGCCTCGGGTGAGCCCATTATCAATGAAACCATTGTATACCGGACCCGCCTGGGCAGGGTTTCAAACATTATCTCCAATACATTCCCTTTATATAAGGGTAAGGGCAAAAAACTTATTGGCGCCATTACCTTTTCCAAGGACTATCAGCACCTTGAACAGATCATGTTCCCTGATACCAAAACATCCCACAAAATCAGGAAAGGAAATGGTACCCGGTTCGTATTTAAGGATATCATTGCTTCTGATCCTGAAATGCTCAATGCCATCCGCATCGCTAAAATGGCATCGGATTCCCCTTCGGCCATCATGATTTCCGGAGAGACGGGTACGGGCAAGGAGCTATTTGCCCAGGCCATTCACAATCACAGCCACAGAAAAAAGAAGCCCTTTATCCCCATAAATTGTGCAGCCATTCCGGAAAATTTGCTGGAAGGAATTTTGTTTGGCACTTCAAAGGGTTCTTTTACAGGAGCCATCGATAAAAGGGGGTTGTTTGAGCAGGCAAACCGGGGAACCATTTTCCTGGATGAACTGGATTCCATGCCCCAGACCCTCCAGGCCAAACTGCTGAGGGTTGTCCAGGAAAAAAAGGTGAGAAAACTGGGTTCCCTCATTGAAATTGACCTGGATGTTAAAATTTTGTCTTCCATAAGCAAACCACCTCTGAAAATTATCCAGACAGGAACCCTGCGCATGGATCTTTTTTACCGCATGGGTGTGGTCTCCATTCTGCTGCCTCCTTTGCGGGAAAGAAAAAAAGGGTTCAGCAGGCTGGTTCAGCATTTTATCTCAAAATACAACCATGCCCTGGGAGAGCGGGTTGAAGGGATCTCTCCAAAGGTATCAGAATTGTTTGACCACTATAAATGGCCAGGAAATGTGCGGGAGCTCGAACATATCATCGAGGCTGCCATGAATATGGTTGGTGGCAGGGTAACCATAAAACTTGCACATCTGCCCCTTCATATTTTTAATTTTGCCGGTAAAAATAATACCCCATCAGACCTTCATTCAAGCCTTTTCGAAGCCCAGGCTATAAATGAAAAAGAGATGATCTGCAAAGCCCTTGAGCACTCCAGGGGGAATGCTGCCAAGGCTGCCAGAAGTCTCGGGGTTTCACCCCAGTCCTTCCATTACAAGATGAAAAAATACCAAATAAACAGGAATTCATTTTCTGATCAGGCTATTGTGTAAAAAAGTGTAAAAAAAATTTACAGTAAAAATCAAAAAAAATTGAATTGTTTTGTCTGTTTTTATGGAACAAAATTAAAGGAGTAAATTTTAATTTTATGAGATTATTTGAAAAATAATTCCAATCTATAGTACTTTCCCTTGTTTTGTTGTCTGGAAATTTGATTTGTTTCCAATAATCAATGATGGACTGGTACAATAAGTGCATTACAAGATCCCTTGTACGTGTAGGCTTCACCATATAATTTATTTAATTTTTGGAGGAAAGATTCATGAGTACAAAAAAAGTTCAATTGATTATCGCTTTTGTCATGGCAATAATGTTGTTTGCAGGTCAGAGCTTTGCGGCCAGCCAAACTCTTAAAATCGGTGTGCTGGGGCCATTTACAGGGCCTTCAGCACAAACCGGTAAAGAATTTAAAGCATCTGTTCAAATGGCATTGGATACCATTGATTCCACAGTGGGAGATTACAAAATAGAGCCTGTATGGGTAGACTCCCAGTCAGATCCTGCAAAAGCCTCGGGTGCATATGCAGAAGCAGTTGAAGGCAAGGGCATCCAGGCCGGTGTTTTGAACTGGCATTCTTCCGTAGCCATTGCGGTTATGGATGTGGCAGCCCAGTACAAGGTGCCCCATATGTTCGGGTTTGGTGCCAGTGAGGTGGTCAACCAGAAATGGCAGGCTGATCCGGAAAAATACTCTTACTGGGGTGGTAAAGGCTGGCCCGTACCTGCAAAACTGGAAAAAAACTTTATTGTGGCCCTGAACAAGGCCATTGAAGCCGGAACATTCAAACCCAAAAAGAAACTGGCTGCAATCTATGGAGAGGATACAGACTGGGGAAGAAGCGCAGGCGGTTCCTATAAAAAAGCCCTTCTGGCAAGCGGCTGGGAAATTCATTCCGAAGAATATTTTCCTGCCACCCAGACTGATTTTTATCCCCTTTTAAGCAAATATAAAAAAGCTGGAGTTGCCGTGGTAGCGGGTACTTCCACATCTCCTTCCGCCATTTCCGCATTTGTGAAACAAAGTGTTGAAGTAGGTCTTAAAAGTGTAATCGTTGCTTCAGGTCTCGGTTGGATTGGTGACTGGTATAAAATGACCGGACCTTCTTCCAACTATGTGCTGGATTCCATTCCCCAGCTGACAACACCTGAAGCACAGAAGTGGGCAAAAGATGTTAAGGCCAAATTCGGTTTTAACCCCAGCCCTTCTGCCGGCGGTCTTTCCTATGACGGTATCCGCATGTTCATCAAGATCCTCCAGAGAACCAATGAGCTTCATGGCAAACTGGACAAAGTAACCATCCACAAAACCATGGTGGAAGAGGTAAATACAGGCAAACTTACCTATGGCAAAAAAGATGGCGCCATTATCATGAATGAATACAAATACACAGCTGAAACCATGCCTGACATGGTTGTTGCACCCGATGCCTATTTCTTTCCCATTCTTCAATACCAAGAGGGAAAAGGCTATATGATTTTCCCGGATATATGGAAAGAAAAAGATTTCCAGCAAAAATAGCCTGAGTTAAATGGAGACAGAGGATGGAGCCCTAAGCTCATCCTCTGTCTTTTTAATACCTAAAATCCAGAAAATTAGAGGCTGAAATGATTGTATTGGAAACCAATAATGTAACCAAAAAATTTGGTGGATTAACCGCAGTAAATGAAGTCTCCATGACCGTATACCAGGGAGATGTCGTTGGTTTGATCGGTCCCAACGGGGCTGGTAAAACTACATTAATAAATGCCATTTCAGGATTAAACCCCCCAACCTCTGGAGTCGTGAAAATGTTTGGGGAGGATACCACCGGTTTAACCCCTGAAAAGATGTGCATTCGTGGCCTTTCCCGAACATTCCAGATTCCCAGCCCCTTTCCAAAAATGACTGCCATTGAAAGTGTAATGACAGCAACCATTTTTGGAAATGAAGCCGGTGTGGTCAAGGATCCTGTTGAGCATTCCAGGGCAATGCTTGATTTTGTGGAATTTCCCATGGAGGAGACCGTGGTGGCGGAGCAGCTTAACACAGTGCAGCTCAAACGCCTGGATCTGGCCCGGGCTCTTGCCAGCAATCCCAAACTCCTGTTCATGGATGAAATGGCCTCGGGTCTCAGCGAGGGTGAGCTGAATGATATCATGAGAATCATTGGCAAGATCAGCAAAAAGGGAATTTCCATTCTCATGATCGAGCATATCATGCAGCTGATCATGGCCGTGTGCAACCGGCTTTTATGTATCCAGTTTGGAACAAAGATCGCAGAAGGCTTAACCCAGGAAGTGGCCAATGATCCAAAGGTTACCAAAGCCTATCTTGGATAGCAGAAGCGATTATTAACTTTAAAAATCAATGGAGATCTTATGCTGTTAGAAGTGAAAAATCTTGATGCAGGATATGGATATCTACAGATATTGCGCTCTGTTTCATTGAATATCAATGAGGGTGAGTATGTCTGTATTGTAGGGCCCAATGGTGCCGGGAAAAGTACCACCATGAAAACCATTGCAGGTCTGATACCTCCCATGGGAGGCAGTATCATTTTCAATGGGGAAGATATTACCGGACTTCCTGCTTCTGAGATCACAAAAAAAGGGATTTCCTTTGTTTCCGAGGAATTGAACCTGTTTGTAAACATGTCGGTCCGGGAAAATCTTTATATGGGTGCCTATATTATCAAAGACAAAAAAGTTCAGAAGGAACGCCTTGATTTTGTATTTGAGCTGTTTCCCCGCCTGGAAGAACGGAAAGACCAGCTGGCCGGTACCATGAGCGGTGGGGAGAGGAAAATGCTGGCAATCGGCCGGGGTATGATGTCTGATCCCAAGCTGATTCTTGTGGATGAACCCTCTTTCGGACTTGCACCTCAGTTGACGGCAAATGTTTTTGAATCTTTGAACGTCCTTATTAAAACAGGTGTCACCATCCTGCTGGTGGAGCAGAATGTTACCAAAACCCTGGCCGTCACCGATCGGGGATATATCCTTGAAAACGGGAAGATTGGTCTGGAAGGTGCAAGTTCTGATCTGGCCGATGATCCCCATGTCAGGAAAGTATTTCTTGGCGTTTAATCTTCTTTTTGGAGAAATAAATTCATGTCAGATAACTATGTTTCCAAATTTGTAATTTGGTCAAAATCCGCAGCAGGAATATCTATCCTGGTAACGATTTTTGTTGCCGTGTTTGCAGCCATAAATTCCGGTCCCTACCTGATTGTCAACACCATTGTCACCGGCGGTATGCTGGCATTGGTTGCCACAGGTCTGACCCTGATGCTGGGTGTGCTTAATATTGCCATGTTTGCCCATGGTGAATTTTTTATGATCGGTTCCTTGACCGCTTTCTATGTATTTACACCCATCAGCAATTATATCAGTGAAAATCCAGAGTCTTTTGTGGCAGTTATAGGGCCCTTAATTGCCATAATCTGTGCCGCAATTGTGGGTGCAATTGCTGGAATTATAGCAGAAAAACTGGTGTTTGGACCCCTGCGAAAGCGCTCCACAGATAATTGGGTGATGAACTCCTTTCTTCTGACAGTAGGGTTAAGCGTCCTTCTTGTCAATCTGCACCAACTGATTTTCGGGGCTGATTTTAAGGGGATTGTGGGGTATTGGAGCGGAATGCCCGTATCCATTGCAGATGTATTCATATCCCGGGACAGGGCCATGGCCTTTGTCATTTCAGCTGTAATTGTGGCGATTTTCTGGTTTTTTATGACCTATACCCGGACGGGTATGTCCATACGGGCGGTATCCCAGGATATCACCGGTGCCCAGATCGTGGGCATTGATATTGAAAAAATTGTTCTTTTAACAATTTCACTGGCCTGTGCCCTGTCAGCAGTGGCAGGCGGCAGTCTTTTGTTTATGTACCCTTCCTATCCCACTGTTGGGCTTGAGCCTCTATATCTGGCCTGGTTTGTGGTGATTCTTTCAGGTCTTGGAAATATCCTGGGTGCTGTGGCCGGTGCATTCATGGTGGCTTTGCTCAAGGCAATTACAGTTGAATATATCGGTGCAGGATGGGATTTTGTTGTTCCTTCCGCCTTGATTATGTTGGTTTTGATTTTTAAACCCAGTGGGATATTTGGTTCGGATGTCCGCGGTGCCCTGGATCAATAATCGGGCAGAAAATTGGACAAATAGGAGATTCTATGGATATTACAATAAAAAGTCAGCAAATGAACCCTTTTGATAAATTGCTGGATAAATTATGTCTGACACCGGCAGGACTGCTTGGATTGGCTTTATTATTTGCCCTTCCCTATATCCCGCCTTTTAATCAGGAATATATGCTCAGGTGGCTGATTTACTGCGGATTTATTGCTGCCATGAGTGTGGGATTTGACTTAACAGCCGGATATATCAGTATTGTTAATTTCGGATATGCCGCAGTGGCTGGTTTTGGAGGATATACATCAGCGCTTGTGGCCATCAACCTGGGCTTATCTCCCTGGATAGGCATGGTTATAGGTGGAATTGCCGCAGGTGTGATGGGATTGGTCATCGGCATGATTTCCCTGCGACTCAGGGGAATTTTTGCAGCATGCCTTTCATGGTTCTTTGGCCTGGCAGTCATGGGGCTTGCAACCAAAATGGTCTGGCTGACCCGGGGACCTCTGGGGCTTCGGACACCCCGGCTTTTTGAAACAGATTCCAATGTACCGTTTTATTTTTTGATTATTATTCTGCTGTATTTAATTTATCTGGCCTGCAAATGGATCGTACGTTCCAAAATGGGCCTGGCATTCCAGGCCATTGGCCAGAACATGGATGCGGCAAGGACATCCGGTATAAATCCGATTTATTATCGTGTATTTAACTTTACAATGTCTTGCGCCATTGCAGGTGTCCTTGGCGGTTTTTACGCTCATTTTTACGGAATTTTAACCCCTGATATCATGCACACTTCAAAAACCGTTGAGGTGCTTGCAGTTGCCTATATTGGTGGTAGAGGAAGCTTATGGGGAGGTGCTGTCATAGCCTTCCCCTTTATATTTACCATGGAAATTATCCGGTCCACCCTTTCAAATCTGCCTGGATTGAATCTGGTTATTTATGCCCTGGTATTGATTCTGGTCATGATCTATTACCCGGGTGGATTTTCTTATTTTTATGATACAAATATCAGAAAACCTAAAAATAAAATGTTGCGTTATTTTCTTAATGGAAGAGAGTGAAACTCAATTAAAGGAGATGTATAGACAATGAAAACCAATGCAAGAGCGGTTGTTATCGGTGGCGGTGCCATTGGTGTCAGTGTGGCCTACCACCTGGCAAAATATGGTTGGAAGGATGATGTTGTCCTGGTTGAAAAACATGAACTGACCTCAGGGTCCACCTGGATGGCAGCTGGAAATGTGTCTTTTTTTCATTCAAATTATTATGGCACCCAGGTAAACATGAAGAGTATTGAAATATTCAAAGAACTTGAAAAAGAAACCGGACAGCCCTCAGGATGGCATACCACAGGTTCCATCCGTACTGCTGACAATCCCGGCCGCATGGATGAGCTTGGATATGCTTATTCAATGAACCGCTGCCTGGGTCTGGATGTCAGTTATGTGACTCCTGAAGAGATTGGGAAAATGCATCCTTTTATGAATACTGAAGGTCTGCTGGGCGGTCTTTACTGGCCCGATGACGGAGATGTGGACCCCAACTCCGTGACCCAGGCCATGGCAAAGGGTGCCAGGCAGCACGGGGTTGAGATCAACCTTCATACCCTGGTAAAAAGTATTGAGGAAACACCCTCGGGAGAATGGCTCATAAAGACTGATAAAGGGGATATTACCTGCGAATATGTGATTAATGCAGCAGGCCTCTGGGCCCCGGAAGTTTCCAAGATGGTTGGAATAGAAATTCCCTCCATTGCCATTGCCCATACCCATATTCTTTATGAAAAAATTAATGCCATTGCCGATACAGATACCATGTTACCCCTGATCCGTGATCCTGATAAATCTATCTATCTCCGCCAGGAAATGGATTCTTTGATTCTGGGAATGTACGAAGCCAATGGCCAGCAGTGGAAAAAACACGGGGTGCCATGGGATTATGCCCAGGAAGAGATCAACCCGGATATTGACAATATTTCTGACTGCATTGAGGCTGGCATGGAAAGGTTTCCCATCCTGGGAGATACAGGTTTCAAGCATGTGACAGCCGGTCCCATCACCTATACCCCCAATGGAGATCCCCTGGTGGGTCCTGCAGCGCCCTTGAAAAACTTTTTTCAGGCCTGCGGTTACAGCTTTGGGATTACCCAGGCCGGTGGTATTGGTCATTATCTTGCCGGTTGGATCATGAACGGTGAGCCGGAAATTGATCTCTGGGCCGTGGATTCCAGGCGTTATGGTTCCCATGCCAATTGGGCATATAATACGGAAAAGATTGCAGACACCTACCCAAGACTTTATTCAACCATTTATCCCAATGAATTCAGGGACGCGGCAAGGCCCAACAGAACCAGCCCCATCTATGAATATCAAAAACAGGCCAATGCCGTATTTGGAGATTACTATGGCTGGGAATGCCCCAATTATTTTCCGCCAAAGGGAGAGGATTCCTATGAAGAACCTTCCTGGAGACGTTCTAATGCCTTCAAGCATGTGGCCAATGAATGCAAACACATGATGAACCATGTGGGTATCATTGATCTCACCCGTTTTGCCAAGACAAAAATATCCGGATCAGGCGCCAAGGCATGGCTCAATAACATGACCTGCCAGAGAGTGCCGGAAAAAGACGGTCGTATAGCCCTGAGCCCAATGCTGGACCACAAGGGAAACTTTAAGTCTGACATGACCATTACCCGGGTGAACGAAGAAGAATTTTTCTGTGTCACAGCTTCTGTGGGTAAAAAACATGACCAGCACTGGATGCTTGAAAATCTTCCCCAGGACAAAAGTGTTATGATGGAAGACATCACCTATCAGACTGGGTGTCTGGTCCTTGCCGGGCCCAAGTCCCGAGAGGTTCTTGCCAGGGCAAGCTATAATGATGTGTCCGGAGATGCTTTCAAATTTTCCACTTCCCAGGAAATTTACGTGGGAAGGACCAAATGCAGGGTCAACCGCATGAATTATGTAGGAGAGCTGGGATTTGAGATTTTTCATCCCATCCAGCAGCAGACAGCTATATACAATGCCCTCATGGAAGCTGGTGCTGATAGTGATATCCGCATGATCGGAATGCATGCCATGGATTCCATGCGCCTGGAAAAAGGATATCTTGCCTGGAAGAGTGAAATGACTCTCCATCACACCCCCCTTGAAACCAATGTGTCCTGGACCGTGAAAATGGACAAGGAGTTTATTGGTAAATCAGGCATTGAAAAACAGAAAGAAGTGGGTGTCCCCTTGAAAATGGTATGTCTGGTTGTGGATGCCAAGGATTCCGATGCCTGGGGATATAACCCGATTATGCTTGATAACCAGAGAATCGGTATGACATCTTCCGGCGGTTACGGCCACAGGGTGGAGAAAAGTATTGCCCTGGGTTATGTAAAACCTGAATTTGCAAAGGCCGGCACAAAAATGGATGTTGAGATCCTGGGTCGTTTGAGATCGGCAGAAGTTGTGACCATGCCTCTCTATGATCCGAAAAATGAAAAAATGAAAAGTTAAAAAAAGCGAGAGCAGTTATCAGCGGGAACAGCTGGAAAAGACAAAACCTGGTATAGTGGAGTTGAATTGAATGGCGTGTTTTAGCGCATCAATAAGCTTTTCCAGCTGATAACTGATAACTTTTCTCGCTGAATTAAACCTGGAGGAAGTAAATGAAAATTTGTGTGTGTTTAAAACATGTGCCGGACACGGCAGCCTCAATCAAGCTGGCTGGTGATACAGGATTTGAAGATTCTGAAATCAAATTCGTGTCCAATCCATATGATGAATACGGGGTGGAAGAAGCAGTGAGCCTGGTGGAAAAAGAGGGTGGTGAAGTTGTCATTGTAACGGTTGGCAAAGCTGGAGCCGTCACTACAATTCGGGGCGCCATGGCCATGGGAGCCCACAGGGCCATCCTGGTGAAAACCGACAGCCAGTTTCTGGATTCTTCCCTCACTGCCCAGGCCTTAAAAGCGGCCATGGAGCAGGATGGACTGCCGGATATGATTTTTACAGGCAAGGGATCTGTGGATACCGAAAGTTTCCAGACCCAGTATCGGCTTGCCCAGTCCCTTGGCATGCCCGTGGTCAACGAAGTCAATTCTCTCACAGTGGACAATGGAAAGGCCGTTGTTGAAAAAGAGGTAGGGGGCGGTGAAAAACAGGTGATGGAAATGAGCCTTCCCTGTGTGGTTGGAGCGACAAAGGGCTTAAACGAACCCAGGTATCCCAAGTTTCCTGACATCATGAAGGCCAAGAAAAAAAAGATTCAGGAAATTGATCTGGCTGATCTTGGGGTGGATGCATCAGCCGGCAGGGTTGTCATTGAAAAATTGGAAACCGTGCCTGAAAGATCCGGAGCAAAAATGCTCCAGGGATCTGTGGATGATCAGGTAACTGAACTTGTCAAAATCCTTACAGAGGATGAAAAGGTTTTATAAAACAAGGAGAATAAGGATATGGCCAGGACAGGAATTTTAATAGAAACGGAAAATAACGGTGTAAAGGACACCAGTTTAGGCGTTTTGACAGCTGCGGCTGGTCAGGAAATCTATGCACTGGTATTGGATACAGACCCGTCAGCGGTTAAGGATAAACTGGCTGAATATGGTGCTGACAAAATTATAGGGATAAAGATTGGCTCAGGCAGTCCGGATCTTGCTGCCCATGCTTTGGCTGCAGCCATTAAGGAATATGATCTTACTGCTTTGCTGGGAACCGCAAGCACAGAGGGAAAAGACCTGTTTGCCAGGCTTGCAGCCCTTATGGATCAGCCCCTGGTTTCCGATTGCGTTGCAGTTACTCTTGATGATAAAATTGTTAAGAAATCCCATTTTTCCGGAAAAACCATTGCAAACCTGAAGGTGAACGGTTCTTTGTTCCTATGCACCATCCGTCCCAATGTAATTGAACCAATAGCTGCCCCTGCCAATGGGGAGATTTTGGAATTTACAGCAGGTGTGGAAGATCCAGGGCTTGTAAAAATTCTGGAAATTAAAAAAGGGGATGGCGGAAAAATAGACCTTACAGAAGCACCGGTGATTGTTACCGGAGGCAGGGCTATCAAGGCCGCTGAAAATTATAAGATGCTGGAAGAGTGTGCCGCTAAGATTGGCGCAGCCGTTGGAGCTTCCAGGGCGGCTGTGGATGCCGGCTATGCACCCCATTCCATGCAGGTGGGCCAAACCGGGAAAACCGTAAGCCCCAAACTCTATATTGCATGCGGAGTTTCCGGAGCTGTCCAGCATTTTGCCGGCATGAAGACCTCCAAGGTGATTGTGGCCATCAATGAAGACAAGGATGCACCAATTTTTACCAAATGTGATTATGGTATTGTCGGGGATATCTTTGAAGTTATTCCGGCTTTGACGGAAAAATTGTAAAAACGTATAAGTGCCCGGGATAATAATCCCGGGCACTTGCATAAAAACTGTTTCTATCCCTTCATTTTTTTCTTCATGGTAATTTTCTGTGGAAATTGGTAAATTCAGAAAGTAAAATTCAGAAATCAAAATATGGAATTCGTAGATGGAAAAGTATTACCTGTTTAAATCAATCTTGATGTTCATCGCCCTGATTGGGGCCTTTGGTTATTTTTTTAATAAAGTTGCCAGGCTTTATAAGATAATGATGGCCGTGGATGGCACCCCTTTAAAATTTTTTGACAGGATAGGCGAAAGGGTAAAAGTTCTCTTTGTGGATGTACTGGGTCAGACAAATGTGAGACGTAAATTCATGCCCGGTCTTGCCCACAGCTTGATTTTTTTCGGGTTCCTGGCTATTCAGCCCCACTCCCTTGAACTCATGCTCACGGGTGTTATCCCTTCCTTTGATCCTGGTCACTGGATACCCGGGCTTTATTCCGGCTATCTTTTTGCTGCAGATATCCTGGGCTTTTTTGTCCTGGTTGGATTTGTCTATGCCCTTTACAGGCGATTGGTTATCAAACCCGAATATCTGACCATGGGAAGGGATGCCAATCTGATTATTCTTTTTACCTCTGTGATTGTTCTTTCATTCCATTTTATCAATGCATTGCAGATGGGGATGATAGTTCCTGAAGGCGGGTTTTCCTATGCAGGGGTATTTCCCATATCGGGTATCTTTGCCAGTATTTTTGGCCTGGCAAGCCTGTCCCAGAGCCAGATGATTTTTGTGCATGAGATTTTTTATTATATCCACATTGGTACAATCCTGGGTTTTTTAATCTATATACCCGGCTCCAAACACCTTCACCTTCTGGCAGCGGCTCCCAATGTATTTTTCAAACGGCTGGAAACACCAAAAACCATTGTTAAAACCGATATCGAAGATGAGGAAGCCGAGACATTCGGCCTTGGTAAGGCAAGTGAATTCAACTGGCACAATGTATTGAACCTTTACGCCTGCACTGAATGCGGGCGCTGTGAGGAACTTTGCCCTGCCTCCAGTACAGGCAAACCTTTGTCTCCCAAGAAAATAGTACACGATTTCAAGGTGGATCTTCTGGAGCAGTCCCATCTTCTGCTGGGGGATAAAAAGGATGAAATTCAGGCTCTTATGCGGGAAGGCTCGGAAATAACCGAGGATGTACTCTGGTCCTGCACCACCTGCAGGTCTTGTGAAAATATCTGTCCCGTGAGCAACGAGCATCTTGATTTTATTATTGAAATGAGAAAACACCAGGTTCTCATGGAAGCAAAATTTCCCCCTGAAATGCAGGAAACCTTCACCAATATGGAAAACCAGTCAAACCCCTGGGGCTTTTCAGCGGACACCCGGGCAGACTGGACCACGGGCATGGATATACCTTTGATGTCGGAAAAACCCGATACCAGGGTTCTGTTTTTTGTGGGTTGTGCCGGTTCCTTTGATGACCGTGGTAAAAAAATCAGCCAGGCAATTGCCCGGGTCCTGAAAAAGGCTGGGGTGGATTTTGCCATATTGGGAGCAGAGGAAAGCTGCAATGGGGATATGGCAAGACGTTCCGGAAATGAATACCTGGGCCAGATGATGATTCAGCAGAATGTGGAAACCATTAACCAATACAAACCAGAACTCATCCTGACCGGGTGTCCCCATTGTTATAATACCCTGAAAAATGAATATCCGGAATTTGGGGCTGATTATGAAGTGATCCATTATGCGGATTATTTCCAGACCCTCATCAAGGAAGGCAAGCTTATAATCAAGGCAAAGGATTTTGGAAAAGTAACTTTCCATGATTCCTGTTACCTGGGCCGGTGGAATGATATCTATGAATCTCCCAGAGAGATTCTTCAAACTGCCAGCAAAGGCAGTCTGGTGGAAATGGACCGGAATCGTGAAAAAGCCTTGTGCTGCGGAGCTGGCGGCGGTAGAATGTTCATGGAAGAAACCATTGGTCAGCGAATTAATAATACCAGGGCAGAGCAGGTGGTGGACACGGGTGCCGATGTTGTTGCTTCCACCTGTCCCTTTTGTGCCACCATGCTCACCGATGGATTAATGGAAACAGACCGGAAAATCCCAGTAAAGGACATTGCGGAAATTATTGATGAGGCAAGTGATTAATTTTTATAAATTTACTTTTTTATAGGCTCAATTTTTATCCGTAAGGAGAAAGAGATGATTAAAAACAGACTCAGGTATAAAATACTTTTAGGTGCATTGTTTCTTGTGCTTACAGTGAGTGTAGCCATCACGGCAGTGGTATCTGTTATCGTGACCCGTCAGAACAAAGGGGCTGTTCATTCTTCCCTGGAGAAATCCCTGGTCCTGGTCCGGGATTCCCTGGTTGAAAAACAGGCAGGTTTTCTCGGGAGCATTCAGCAAATGGCAAGTCTCCAGAAACTTGGGGATGATGTCAAGTTTCTGGTCAATTCAAAAGGCAATGGGCTGGGCCTGCTCAGCAACTCCTTTAATAGAATTTCCACATCGCTGGTCAATACCGCTCTATCGGAAAATCTTTACAGCGCCCGTGTATACAGTAAGGAAGGAGATCTTCTCTGTTATTTTGAGAAAAAAACAGAAAAGGACCTTGTCATGGGTTTTTTAAATGCTGGAACATTTCATCACAGGCTGTTTACGGCAGACGAACCCTATGACAAAATAAAGATAAAGGAGTCTAAATCCATTGATGGACTGCTTCTCTCCGCAGATTATGGGGCTGCTATGCCTGAAAAAGAATCTGTGGACTTTGATGTCAGCGGCGGTCATGTAAGCCTTAAAGTCATTGTTCCCCTTTATGCCAATTTGTATAATCAGGAAACGGAACAAATCGAACCCGCCCAATTTGGTTTTGTAGTGGCTATTGAACAACTGGAAAAAGGGTTTATCCAGCAGATGGACAGGATCACAGGCATGGGAATGAACCTTTTTGTGGGGGATACTTTCAGTGCCGGAGATTTTGGCAGCTATAAAAAAGTAAACCTGGATCAGGTTCCTGAAAATATAGCAGCAGGACTGAAAAGCCGGGAGTTTTATTTTTCCGATATTCCTTTGGACAAAGGACAATATTTCCAGGGGCTGCTTCCTTTGTATTCAGGAGGAAAATCCATGGGCGGTGTGTTGATTCTTCAATCTGATTCACTTGTCAAAGCCAATACCAGGCAGATGGTGGGTTTGGTCAGTCTTGTGGCCCTGGTATGTGTAATTCTAGTACTTCCCCTGGCCTGGTTTGCGGCGGGCAGGGTTGTCACCCCTTTGCTGGGCATTGTGGACAAACTAAAGGATATTGCAGAAGGGGAAGGAGATCTGACCACCAGGCTGGAAATTACATCCCTGGATGAAACAGGCCAGGTGGCCCAATGGTTTAATACCTTTATCGATAAAATCCATGCATTGATTACAGATGTGGCTGGAAACGCTGAAACCCTGAACAATTCATCCACGGATCTGGCGCAAATTTCCAAAGTCATGTCCCAGGGTGCGGAACAGACTTCCAATAAATCCAATTCCGTATCAGCTGCCAGTGAGGAGATGAGCGTGTCCATGGATTCTGTGGCTGCAGCCATGGAACAGGCTTCCGGTAATATGGGTATGGTATCTACATCCACTGAAGAGATGACAAATACCATCAATGAGATATCCAAAAATACAGTGGAAGCCAAACAGATTACCGATGAGGTGGTGGAAAAGACCCGGGAAGCTTCAGACCAGGTTGAGGAATTGGGAAATTCAGCAGATGAAATCGGCCTTGTGGTGGAAACAATTACTGATATTTCAGATCAGGTTAATCTGCTGGCTTTGAATGCCACCATTGAAGCAGCCAGGGCTGGAGAAGCAGGCAAAGGATTTGCCGTGGTGGCCAATGAAATAAAGGATCTTGCGAACCAGACTGCAGATGCCACAAGACAGATCAAGGAAAAAGTTGAAAATATCCGCAGCACCACAGGCAGAACCATTCAACAGATAGACAATGTTTCTGATGTGGTCAACAAGGTGAACGAAATCGTTGTTATTATCGCCTCTGCTGTGGAGGAACAATCTGCCACCACCCAGAATATTGCGGAAAATATTGGACAGGTTACCCAGGGTGTTGACAAGATCAACGATAATATATCCCAGAGTTCATCGGTCTCCACAGAGATTGCAAGGGATATCACCGGCGTAACCCAGGCTGCTGATGAGATGAACCAGCACAGCCTAACCGTGGATACAAGATCCAGGGAGTTGTCGGATCTTTCAGAAACCCTTATGTCTCTGGTGGAAAAATTTAAAATTTAATGGTCTGGATAAAATCTCTTGTTTATAGCAGCTTCTTCTTTTTGGCATGAAGGATAACCCAGGCGGCATAGAGGCAGTTAAAAATGAGATAGGGGATGAATATTAATATTCTTGCCGATCCTGAAATATGGACCATCCAATAGGCGCCAAGACCCTGTACCACGCCAAGGGTGCAATAAAACAGAGTAACAAAGGTATGGGAATACCCCAGGCGGTTGAGCAATTGATACAAATGACTTCTATGGGCATGGAACACGTTTTCATGGCTTACATACCGGCGCACAAATGTAAAAAAAGTATCAAAAATAAAATGGAACAAGAGCAGGGGAACAACCAGTAAGGAAGTGTGGGCATTGTCATAGAGGGAGGAGATAATGGCCAAAGTGGCAAAGGAAAATCCCAAAAATGTGCTTCCCACATCTCCCATGAACAATTTTCCCCTGGGGAAGTTAAACACCAGAAAACCAGCCGTACCCGCAAGTAATGCATAACAGACCATATAGGTAAAATTGCTTCCCTGATCATAGGAGATGATTCCCAGGAAAAGTGCAGCAATAACTGCGGTCCCGCCCGCTATTCCATTCAGCCCGTCCATGAAATTGTAAGCATTGGTAAGGCCCAGAATCCAGAAAAATGTTAAAAAATATCCAGCCATAGTCATAAAAGGGGTATCAAAACCAGGGAAGTCAATCCGATTGATTACAATGCCAAAGGACATGACCACGATAATTCCCAGAATTTGGGTAAGCAGTCGAATTAAAAATGGTTTATCCCTATAATCATCATACAGGGACATCCCGGCTATGAGGAGGCTGGAAAAGGTGAATCCGAAGAAAAAACGGCTTTTTATCATGGTTTCATCTCCAATGAAATAGAGAATACCCATGCCCAGAAAGAATGTTAAAACAATGGCCAGGCCTCCTGAAGTTGCCGTGGGCATTGTGTGGGAAGACCTTTGATTGGGTGTGTCCATGATGTTTTTGCGCTGCATGATTGCCCAGGCAATACCCGTGGAAAATATAAACAGAAACAGTCCAAATGCCAGGTGACGGATAAAATATATATAAGACATTAAAACCCTTATTTTTTGTAAAGTGGAAATTATATAAACGGCTATGTAGCATAGGTATGATGATCCGGAAAGTCAAAAATTTTCTTGTATGTTTTAAGGGCACCAGGAAATTTAATTTTGAGCTATTGGAAATTTAATGAACTATGATATGCTAAAAATTGGCAAAATTTTAATTCCAAGGGGTGAACATGATAGTCAAAGAGTTAAGACGTTTGATTGAAACCTATGTTTCTGCCTATCCTGAACAAAACAATGAAAAAAATATCTGGCGGGCCCCCCTGGCGGCGACAGCAAAGGCTGATCATCGTTTTGATATCCTTCCCAGAATCGCATCCAATGATCATGTGCTCCCAAAGGATCTTTTAGCCACTGGTAAAACCGTTGTGGTCTTTTTCATCCCCTTTGGGAAAGATCTGGCAAAGGAGAATCACAAGGATCCCATTCCGTGCAGAAATTGGGGACATGCCTATGAAGCAACCAATCGCTTGATAAACAGCCTGTGTGAGCATGTCCAGTCCCATTTTCAAGGCCTTGGATTTGCCTCTGCCCTGGTACCGGCCACCCACAACTTTGATCCTGAAAAACTCATGGCCCGCTGGTCCCACAAACATCTGGGATACATTTCAGGCCTTGGCCGTTTTGGTGTAAATGCCCAGTTCATAACCCCCTCGGGGTGTGCCGGCCGCCTGGGCAGCCTGGTCACAGAGGCTGACCTTGGCGACAGTCCCCTTGTAACAGAAAAGGAATTATGTATTCACAAAAATGGGGGCAAATGTCTGGTCTGTGTGGAAAGATGTCCTGTGGGGGCTGTGTCTGCTGAATCCGGTATCAACCGGAAATTATGCTGGGAACGTCTTAAATCCAATCTGAAAGAAACAGACCAGCTAAGGGGATTAAGGGGAAATACCCATGTCTGCGGAAAATGCCAGGTCCTGGTCCCCTGTAGTCTCAAGGCACCCAGAGTCAGATCTGCCCATCTTCAAATGATTTAAAATCTGATTGAGCGAAATGAAATCCAGGGCAAGTTCTATTTTACTTGTTCGCAGAGATGTAGCGCAAATACAATTTGTCCTTTTCATCCATGAACAAATCAAATAATTCAGGGTCAAAGGACTTGCCCCGTTCCTGGTGCATTATGGAAATGGCTTTTTCAAGGGGCATTGCTTTTCGATAGGGCCTGTCGGAGGTGATGGCATCCCAGAAATCTGCAATTGTGGAAATCCTGGCCTCAATGGGGATCTCTTTTTTGCTGATACCGCAGGGATAACCCGAACCATTCCATTTCTCCTGGTGATAATAGGCTATATTGACAGCTATGGGTGCAATTTCAAGTTTTGCAAGGAGATCCCTTCCAATCTCACAATGGGTTTTGATGTGTTCGAATTCTTCTTCAGTGAGTTTCCCCGGTTTATTGAGTACTTCATCCTTTATGCCTATTTTGCCAACATCATGAACAATGGTACCCATATAAATATCATTCACCATGGTCTCTGACAAACCTGCTTTACCGGCAATGTCCCCGGCATATCCTGCAACCCTTTCCACATGGCCGCCGGTATATTTGTCTTTTGACTCGATAGCAGAGGCCAGAACCATCAAAAAAACCTTGAGCTGTTCTGATCGTGTTTTTTCTTTTTCCAGCCTGTGCAGGCTGATCACGTTTTTAACCCTTGCCTGGAGTTCCAGATGGTGAAAGGGTTTTGTCAGATAATCATCCGCCCCAAGCTGAAGGGATTTAATCCTGTCATCCTGCTCGATCAGGGAAGTGATAATAATGACCGGAAGACTGGAAGTGTTTTTGTGGGTTCTGATTTTTTCCAGCAGGGAATATCCATCCATAATCGGCATCATAATGTCTGAAATGACCAGTTCAGGCATGAATTCCTCTATGGCCTGCCATGCCGGAAATCCATTGGATGCCATAAACAAAGTATACCCCTTTAAAGCCATTGCTAAAAATTCCTGGATTCCCTGGTTGTCTTCGGCAATCACAATAACACCCTTGGAATTTTCCGGTATAATTTTTTTTACGGTATTCTGGGAGGAAAGACTTTTGTCCGATGCAGATATCCTGATGATATCTTCATTGTCGATTCTGGCAAGGTCAGTCATTCTCCGGTCTTTCTGTCTACGGTCTTCAGGCCCGTGATCATCGGCCATGGTACGGCGTTCTTCCCCCCGTCTTTCCATGATGGATTCCGGCTCACGTATTTCTAGATCCATTGGCAGCTTCAGGGTAAAACAGGTTCCCTGGTTCTCAACACTTTCCACTGATATGCTGCCTTGCATGATTTTAACAGAATCTTTGACAATGGCAAGCCCAAGGCCTGTGCCTTCATACTTCCTTGTTATGGAACTGTCACCCTGTTGAAATCTTTGGAAAATATTTTTAAGAACCTCTGGAGACATGCCAATACCAGTGTCTTTGACTGTGATGATCATATTGTCATTCATTTTTGACAATATGACCTTTATCTCACCGGTTTTTGTGAATTTATATGCATTGCGAATAAGATTGTTTAGAATATCCTTGAACTTTTCCCGGTCAACATAGATATCTCCCAGGGTTGATTGGTTAAGGTAATTCAATTCTATCCGGCTTTGGTCAGTCAGTCCTTTAAAGCTGGATACAATTTGAAAAATGCTGGTATTTATATGGGTTTTTGTTAAAACAAGGTTGTTCATGCCAGCATCAAACTTTGAAATTTTCAGCAGTTCATTAATTTTTTCAGTAAGGTTCAGGGTCTGCAGGCTGATTTTATTGATAATTTTCATCAAATCATCTGGAATTTTTCCTGATCCCCCTTCCATCATGAAATCTGTCCATCCCCGGATTACAGTTAATGGGGTCCGCAGTTCATGGGTGATATTGGTAATAAAATCTTTTTTTGAGCGGGCAGCCTCTTCCAGGGCTGTAATTGAATTTTTCAGCTGGATGGTTTTCAAGGCCACACGTTTTTCAAGGGTGAGGTTCAAGGTTATAAAATGGGATAAAATAAATACCAGCACACTGAAAGAGATAAAAAATACGCCAAAAGGGTAGAGCTGGATATTTAGTCGTTCAGCAATAACCGGATAATTTAAAAAATAATCAATGGCTGAAAAACAAAAGACAAGGGTCGAAATAAGGAAAAATTTCAGCTGGGTTTTTTTGATAAGGTCCTGTTCCTGCTGTAGTACCCTGTAAAGTTCCGCAAAAATCATGACTATTAAAACGCAGACCATGAACATGTATGCCACATGGAGGATACCTGCTTCAGGGTAGTATCCAAAGGCCTGGAGAAGGGCGCCCTTGATAAAAAGGTCTGTAGTCCATAAACTGACCAGAAAAGTAAAACAAAGACCATAAAACCAGGGTAGATATTTTTTTGGAAGGTTCAGATAATGAACCACGGTTTCATAAAAGATGACGGGCAGAAAAATAATTCCCGAGTATCCTATCTTGCAGATCAGGTCGGAATAATTGCTGCTGTTGAGTGAAAACAGGAAAAACCAGGAAAATTGCCAGTGGAAGGTGATATAGCAGAATCGTAAAAATACCCCCCGCAGCTTTCCTCTGGACAGGAAATAAACAGTGATGCCCAGACACAAATAGAGAATAGCAGAAAATAAGGGAAGAATTGCACTTACATATTGCATTTATGGTTAATTTTCAATTTCCTGTTAATTTTTAATCTCCTGGTAAAAATCCAAAGGGAACAGGAAAGCATCTGGAATTCTGGTTACCCTGCCTTTGGAATTTACGACGCAGACCCTTTGATAGCCTTGGCCAACCAGCTTTCCTGTGTCTTTATTTTTAAAACAAATATTCAGCCTGCATGTTGCTGCATTCATATCTGATGTGGTGAGTTCAGCCAAAAGGGTGTCACCAAAATAAGAATTGCTGATAAATTTATTATAGGTATCAACGGTAACAAGTCGGATACCTTTCTGAACAATCATCTCGTGGATATCCGGAACAGTGGCCAATAAAAATTTTTCCCGAATGGCCCCCTGGTACTCAATATAATTGCTGAAATATACGTTTCCAAAAGCATTGGTGTCCTTAAGTGTTACCAGGATCTCAGTTGAAAAAATTTGATTGGACCCATAGGATTCAAATGCCTTTAATTGATTGTCAATATACTGGTTGAAGAAAATTTGTTTTTTATTTTCCACATCTATTATTTTGAATCCCACTCCACATTCATTATTCCACTGGGGCTCACAATTTATCTGTATGGTTTTGAATCCCATTAGTTTTAATTTTATGGGAAAGTCCCCTTCAGGTATTTTATGGTCTGTTTTTAAAAAGCCGCCGTTTGTTGAAATATTTTCTATTATACCGGAACCGTCATTTAAAACTGCATTCATTCTTTTCTTTAGCCGCTGGGGTCTCTTTTTCATTAACATAATCATCACCTTTTATCTGTTTTTTGATGATATTGCAAAATAATTGTTTTTGCAAATTATTACGCAATTATAATGCCAAAAGGAAATGGTATTTAATCTGGTAATATTTCAATGCGTTAAGATAAAAGTTTTTAGTTTTAAAGTTTATTCGCAACAGGTTTTAAGGTTCAACGTCATTTTTTTGACTTATCCGGATGGCACTATTCTGTTTTACCTGCTTCTAAGTAACCTATACTGTATTAAACAAATTATTATAAAGTCATGCTAAAAAGTATTAACTTTAAGAATAAGTCACACAGAAAAAATGCCATAGAAGCAATGAATAAGGCAAGAAATATTCAGAACAGACTGGTTGAAAGTTATAATAATGATTTTGCAAAGCATTCTGGCAAGGTGAATTCGTTACACATTATATCTGTTTTTGAAAATATACCAACACAACTTTCAGCGAATATGGATAGATCAGTAAAGAGATACCAGTTCAAGGATGTTATCCAAAGAAAAAAATCCTATGCCGAACTGCAGGGACCTATTGAGTGGCTTGAGAAAGCAGGATTAATTTTAAAAGTAAAGAAATGTAACAGATCTGAAATCCCTTTTGAAACATTCTGTAAAGAAAATATTTTCAAGCTGTTTATTTTTGATATTGGCCTGCTTGGTGCAATGCTGGATTTGCCTGTGAATATGATTTATACCCAGGACTTTGGTATAACAAAAGGATATTTTGCTGAAAATTTTGTGGCCCAGGAATTTATTTCCAATAGTATTTCAAAGCTTTATTCATGGAGTGAAAAGACCTCTGAAATTGAATTTCTCAGGATTGTCGATAATGAGCCAGTCCCTGTAGAGGTAAAATCAGGAAAAAGGTTGCAGGCCAAGAGCTTGCAACAGTACATAGATCGATATTCCCCCAGGCTGGCTGTTAAGTTATCCGGGAAACCTTTAAAAAGAAATAAAACCAGTCCTATCCAGAATTATCCATTATACTGGGCATCAAATATATGAATTTTTTTGAACCCGAAGGTAAGAACATATCTGTTTTTACATTGTCCCCTGGGGCCAGAGGTCATAAAAATGATGGACCGGACCGTGTCCTTTTCCTGTCTGATAATCTGCCCCGGCCTCAAGTGCTCCTATAATATATTCTTTTGCATTTTTAACGGCAGTTTCAAGGGCAGTCCCTCTGGCAAGGTTGGCTGCAATAGCCGAAGACAGTGTACAGCCGGTACCGTGGGAATTGGGAGTGTCGATCCTTTTTCCTGGTAGTTCAATCATGGTGTCTGTTTGTTTTTGATATAAAAAATCGCAACTGCTGCTGCCGGACAAATGTCCTCCTTTTAAAAGCACAGAAACAGATCCAAGGGCTGCAAGGTCCCTGGCAGCCTGGGCCATGTCTTCAATGGTTTCAACGGGCCTGTCCAGGAGTACGGACGCTTCGGGCAGGTTGGGAGTGATAAGATCGGCCAGGGGGAGGAGGTTTTCCTTCAGGGCCTGGACTGCATCTTCCCTGAGTAGTTTGTCCCCGCTTTTGGAAATCATGACCGGATCAACCACAATATTGGGGCATTTCCAGTATTTCAGTTTTTGAGCCACCATCTCTATCACCTCTGGGGAGTGGAGCATACCTATTTTTACAGAATCCACCCCGATATCATCCATGACTGCATCTATCTGTTGTCCAATGAATTCAGGCGGTACCGGGAAAATGCCTGTAACCACCCGGGTGTTCTGGGCGGTAAGGGCTGTGATGGCTGACATGCCAAAACAGCCCAGTGCTGAAAAGGTTTTCAGATCTGCCTGGATACCGGCTCCGCCGCCGCTGTCCGAGCCTGCTATGGTTAATGCTCTGAAATGGGTTTTCATGATGGGTTCTCCGTAAGGTTTCTGGATTGTTTAAAAAGAGTGCAAAGGTTCCTGGCGGCTTCAAAGGGTTTTTCGGCAGAGCAGACGGCGGAAACCACTGCCATGGAATCTGCTCCTGCCCTGGCTACCTGTTCCGCGTTTGAATGATTTAGCCCGCCAATGGCAACCAGGGGATGCCGGGAATAGGACTTGATCCTTGCAAGGCCGGAAAGCCCCCATGGTTCTTTGGTGTCGGTTTTGGTGGGGGTGGGAAAGATCGGGCTCACCCCGATATAGTCCAGGTCCATATCCTGGGCCAGTATAACATCTTCCCAGGTTTCAACGGACAG
>Ga0307988_1000470_pt1 | contig 28092 bp, 28 predicted proteins | sample EllFjometagen183_FD_203166 | JGI IMG/M metagenome (GOLD analysis project Ga0307988, IMG submission 203166) | Marine microbial communities from Ellis Fjord, Antarctic Ocean - #183 | ecosystem: Environmental > Aquatic > Marine > Unclassified | place: Southern Ocean | collected 2014-10-08 | reverse complement strand
AGAAAAGATCCTTATATAATTCTTTTTGTTTATGGTCACTGTAATCATAATAAAGTGAAATGCTTAATTCATTATCATCTGAACTATTAAAATTTGTTAAATATTCAGCGCCACCCTGCATTGAAATTGCATTTCTCAATCCATGAGCGGATATATTCTTTATAAATTGAAATACATCAATAATATTCGATTTACCGGAAGCATTCGCGCCAATGAGCACATTGAAATCGCCAAACTCCATTTCCATATCATTGAAGCTTTTGAAATTTTTGACTCTAATTTTCTTTATCTTCATTTTCTCTCCCTCCTCAGGGTTCAGAAAATTTATCAATCGGCTTCTCGAATTAATTCAACGTATTGATGTATACATGACCCCCCTCGGCTTCGCCGTGTCCCCCCTGATAGGGGGGATGTCACGTAGTGACAGGGGGGGATGTCACGTAGTGACAGGGGGGTAAGTCACTTAGAACAGGTGGGCGTATAATTCAACAATAGTGATTACTCAATATGAAAATCACCTATTCTCAATCTTCCTCAAAAACTCCAACGCTTTTGGTGTCCTCGTCCGTCCCGTATGATAGGCCAGAAATTTGAGGATAATATCCTCGACTTCCGTTTTCTGTTTGCGTCCGATTTTCAGACGCGAAAGCCCGCTCTCGTCTTCGGCGGATAATTCACGCATAACCATGAGCGCTCCGGGACTGACCCGTGAGCCGAACATGTTGCCGGGATCGGTGCATGAGCAGATCAATGCGCCGTCCGCATAGCTGAAAAAGGCTGCTTTCCCACGCGGAGACTTTCCACAGACCATGCATTTCTCAAGGTCGGGACGGTATCCAGCGGTTTCGAGAAAGCGGAGCATAAATCGCCAAAGCTGCTTGTCCTCATCACCTTTGGCACAGCGCGAAAGGCTCTCAAATGAATCCACCAACAGGGGGTAAGCCTCTGAGGTCGGGTCTTCGCCGGGTGTCTGGGCTCGCGCAATCTCCACCATACATGAGGCAAAGGACATACGTCTCAGATCAGCTTTTATGATTGCATAATCATCGACAATTTCAGCATCTGAAAGCGACTGAATATCACGGCCATCCTTGTGCCAGTAAATCACATCAATGCTGGTAAGTGGTTCAAATGCCGCACCGTACCTGCTTTTTGGACGGCGTGCCCCTTTCGCCATAAGCTTGACAAGGCCATATCGTTCAGTCACCAGTGTCACCAAGCGTGATGAACCTGTCATCCTGAGAGAATAGGCAACTATTGCGGCTGTCGAGCGGAGGCCCATATTGTCAGGCCTTTACTTCCGGCAGCTTGATATCCGGTGTCACTTTGCCAGCGCTGATAACCAGTTTCATGGCGTCCTCGACGGTCATCTCCAGAGGAATCATTTCGTCGCGTTTGAAGAAAATGATGACCCCCGAAGTCGGATTCGGCGTTGTCGGGATAAAAACACTGCTGACCTCCACGCCAATAATTTCGCAGAACGCGCCCTGACAATCACGTGTAACAAATCCGATTGAGTAGACACCGAGTCTCGGATATTGTACCATGACAGGCCGCTGGAATATCAGGCCCCCACCTTTCGCAAATGCATCAGACAGCTGGCGAATCGCAAGATAGATACGATTGATGAGCGGCACATGGTTGATCATTTTTTCCCAAATCGCGATCAATTTCCTGCCTAAGTACTGGCGCGCTATATAGCCGGTCATGATGATGATGATGACAAGCGTTAATGCTCCAAGACCTGGATAATACTTAATTTCAAAGGGTATCGCCTCAAAAAGACGGGCATACCATTTTCCGAGAATACTGTCGAACCATCTGAAAATCCGAATCATAATCCAGATAGTCACAACGGATGGGGTTAGGACAAGGAGGCCGGTTGCGAAATAATTTCGCAGCTTCCATACAAATCCCAGCCTCTTTTTTTCCTCACCGATTTCAACCATTATCTGCCCTTTTCCTCAGTTTCCGGCGCTGATATCTGAAACATTTCTTCGCCTTTTTTCACCATACCATATTCTTCCCGCGCGATTTTTTCAATGTACTCCATATCGCTGGAAAGACGTTCTATTTCTTTTTCAAGCCTTTCAATACGTTCGAGAGCATCAAGAAGCTCACTATTCTCAACCCTGACTATTGACGAAAGCCGCCAGTACCGTGCCACAACCTGACCGGCTTTAATAACTCCCAAAAGCAGCACGGCCGTGAGAAGCACCATAAGAATTAGCCTGCCGGGCTTCTGTTTGTGCTTCATTTTTGATCGCCTGTGAGACATATATGACATCCATGCTATTCAAAAGTATTATCATACTACTATTGCGGAACACTTCTTGAAAATGCACTGAATCATTTACAATCTAAGCGAAGTGAAGATTTGTTTAACACGTCTCAACTTCGCCATGCAACCCATGAAAAAATTACGTATTGACTGGCTGTTGACAATGCCTTCTATAGTTATTTATAAACATCTTTCGGATCGAAAAGTTTTTCGCCGACAGTTTCAAGCTCCCCGCCCGGAAATCCTATTTTCCGGTAGAAACATGATCGATGGCCGGTGTGGCATGCCGCGCCCATACCTTTTTGCTCGACCTTGAAAACCAGGCAGTCAGCATCGCAATCGATGTATGCCTCTTTTACCTCCTGGGTGTTGCCGGAGGACTCGCCCTTAACCCATAGTTTCTGGCGGGACCGTGTCCAGTATGTCATAACACCTGTTTCAAGCGTCAGCTTGAGACTTTCCCGGTTCATCCAGGCAAACATCACAACCTCGCCGTCTTTGTAGTCCTGCACAATTGCGGGAACGAGGCCCTTGTCGTCAAACTTAACCGTATCTATAATCACTAAAAACTCCTTATGCTGTATTCTTAATCACACTCTGATTGAGCCTTTACCATACACGATCCATTTATATGTTGTCAGGTCCGCGACTCCCATCGGGCCCCTGGCATGCAGCTTATCGGTTGAGATGCCGATTTCCGCCCCAAGACCATACACACCACCATCTGAGAAACGGGTGGAGGCGTTCACCATCACCGACGAAGAATCAACGGCATTGACGAAATAGTCGGAAGCTGCTATATCCGAAGTTACTATTGATTCGGTATGACCTGACGAGCAGGTGTTGATATGCTCGACTGCCTCCTCTAATGAATCCACCACACGGACAGCAAGTATGAGGTCGAGATACTCGGTGTACCAGTCCTCTTCGGCCGCCTCATTCATTTCCGGCGCTATCGCCCGTGATTTTTCACAGCCGCGAAGCTCAACACCCAGATCGGTCAGCGCCTTTGCCGCTTTCGGTAGGAATTCATCAGCAACATCTGTATGGACTACAAGCGTTTCGGTCGCATTACAGACACCGGGACGGTGGGTCTTGCCATTGACAATGATAGCAACTGCATCATCAAGATCAGCCGCACTGTCAACATAGACATGGCAGTTACCCTCATAATGCTTGATGACCGGGATACGTGCGCCATCAACTACGGCCTTAATCAGGCCCTTGCCGCCACGGGGAATGATGAGATCAATGATCCCCTCAGCCTCGATCATGTGCTTGACACCGTCACGCTCGGTCATTTCAATGATGCTGATTGCACCATCGGGTATACCCTGCGATTTCGCGGCATCGTTGAGGAGATTCGCGAGGAAAATGTTCGAATGCAGCGCCTCTTTACCGCCACGGAGCAGGACAGCGTTCCCGGCCTTGAGCGTTATACCGGCAGCATCCGCAGTCACATTCGGTCGTGATTCGTAGATGAAACCTACCAGCCCGATTGGCACTGTCATCCTGCCAACCCTGATACCGGCCGGCCGCTGGACCATGTCGGTGAGTTTCCCAACAGGGTCGGGGAAAGCTGCAATTTCTCTCAGCGCCTGAGCCATACCATCAATACGGGCATCGTTTAGGGTCAGCCTGTCGATCATCGCTGAGCTCAAACCGTAATCACCGGCTTTCGCAAGATCTTTTGCATTGGCAGCAACGATAGCGGCCCTGTTGTCGAGAATGGCCTGGGCCATCGCTTCAAGCGCTTTATCTTTGACGGCGCTTTCAACAACAGCCATCTTACGGGCGGCTGCTTTCGCTTTTTTTGCAGTTTCGAGTACGTGGGATTGTATGTCCATCATTGGCTCCTGTATGGTATGTTTGAATAACATATGCAGAAAAAATGTCTGAACCGCTGATAAAAGATAATGACGCTGATAAAAAAATGATGAAGACTGATCGTCTTATCTCCGTGCTCTCTGTGGCTAAACATCTTCGGTTTTATTTCTATTCTTTTTTTGCGCCTTTTTGCGGCTATTCGACAGTTTTTTTTCAGGTCTTCAGCATTTTGTCCCTGTTATAATCCACTCGTCTTCATGTTGACCAGTTCATTACGGTGAATAACTGTTGCACCGTTTGAATATGTCAGGATATCATCAATTTCATTTGAGTGGTGTCCCATGATTTTCTTGATCTCCCGATAACTGTACTGGGTGACTCCACGGGCAATTTCAACTCCATCAGACGATTTTACAGAGATGACATCGCCTATATCGAAATGACCTTCGGTGCCGGTGATACCCTTTGGCAGAAGGCTGGCGTTTTTCGTCTCAATGGCTTGTGCTGCGCCACTGTCGACGAGTACGCTTCCTCTGACTTTTGCGGTCATCGCTATCCAGTGACTCCTGGCATCAAGAGTTTCGCCATCCGACATGAAGAGTGTTCCCACTTCGTTGCCGGCGAGAATATCAGACAACCTGTTATTGCGTCCGTGCGCGATAAGCATCATGCTTCCGGCGCTGATAATACGTCTGGCGGCCTCGATTTTGGTGCGCATACCGCCGACTGCCGCCTTGTCGCCGGAATCGCCGCAAAGCGCCTCGATTTCTTTTGTAATGCCGCTGACATAGGGAATGACATTGCCCTTACCCTCGCGAGGATCACGGTCATAAAGGCCATCCACATCGGTGAAAAGTATCAGCAGATCAGCGTTGACAATGCTGGCCACATAGGCGGAAAGATTATCATTGTCGCCAACCTTAACCTCTTCGGTCGCTACCGAATCATTCTCGTTGATGATCGGCACCACGCCAAGACTGAAAAGCTCTTCAAGGGTATTCTGGGCATTGACAAAACGTTTCCGGTCATGAATGTCATCAATGGTCAAAAGCACCTGCCCCAGCGGGATGTCAAACATTCTGAGAGCCTTTTCATAGGCGTTCATCAGGAGATTCTGCCCGATTGCAGCCAGCGCCTGAAGCTGGGGGATCGACGTTGGGCGGCTGTGAATATCCATACGTCCCATACCTGCAGCGATTGCACCCGAGCTGACGATGACAATCTCATAACCCTGCTTGCGGAGATCGGCGATATCGATCGCAAGCCGTGCCAGCGCCTCCATATCAAGCGTATACGGCCCCGTGGTGAGCATACGGGTGCCGAGCTTGATCACCACTCGTTTGACGCCGGAAAGCGTTGTTTTACGATCCAAAACTGTTGTATTGTTGGCTGACATAATCCTTGTTTCTTTCCTTCACAGCTGTTCAATTTACTCAGACAGCATAAAATCAGCGAATGACAGCATAGCGTCAATCGCTGCTAAACTGCAAATCCATATCAGACCAAAAAGCGTCCACCGACGCTTTCCCGAAAGGGGTATGGGGAAAACCGTGAAATTACGGTTTTCCCCAAGCATTATTCCTTTTTTCTATCCTTCAAACTGTAAACGCATACAATTAAAGTTTTTTGCCCACGATTTTCAGATACTTTTTCATTTCCTTAACCAGCGCTACGAACTCTGAAGGCAGGAGACTCTGGGCGCCGTCACTGAAAGCTTTCTCAGGATCAGGATGCACCTCGACAATGAGTCCATCCGCACCACAAGCCACTGCCGCATTCGACATTGGCGCGATGAGATCATGGATTCCTGTACCGTGGGACGGATCAACAATCACGGGAAGGTGTGTCCTCGATTTCAGAAGCGGCACAGCGGAGAGATCGAGTGTGTTACGTGTCGCCGTCTCGAAAGTCCTGATACCGCGTTCGCAGAGAATGACATTCGGATTGCCTTCGCTGGCGATATATTCAGCTGCCATGAGAAGGTCCTGCACTGTGGCTGACATGCCGCGTTTGAGAATGATCGGCTTGTTGAGTTTGCCAAGATCCTTGAGCAGCGAGAAATTGTGCATATTGCGCGCGCCGACCTGGAGAACATCGGCATATTTCGCAACAAGAAGCACATCAGACGGTGTTATCACCTCGGTGACAATCTTGAGTCCGGTGAGCTCACTCGCCTCTTTGAGCAGTTTGAGCCCTTCCTCCTCAAGCCCCTGGAATGCGTAGGGAGAGGTTCTCGGCTTGAATGCACCGCCACGGAGATACTGCGCGCCGGCTTTTTTTACATGCTCGGCTGTCGCGATAACCTGGTCACGGTTTTCGACCGAGCAGGGCCCGGCGATAAGCATGAACTCGTCACCGCCAACCGAATTGCCGCCAATATTAATTGTGGATGGCTCGACCTGCAGGTCACGTCCCACAAGTTTGTAGGGTGTCAGAATAGGCATGACAACTTCGACACCAGGAACACTCGCGAGCGATTCCAGTCTGAATTTCCCGCGCTCGTCACCAATTGCACCAATAACAGTCTTGGTCTCACCATAAATCGGGTGAGGAGTGTAACCAAGCTCTTTGATACGGTCGATGACATGCTCTATCTGGTCTTTTGTTGAATCTTTTTGCATTACGATAATCATGTGGAACAACTCCTTGCCGTAATTGGCAGTATTTCTATATAAATGGATGTACTAACGAATTTATGGCCACTACCAACGGACTGTTACACCGCGTTCCGCGAGATACTCCTTGACCTCTTTTACAGAGTATTCGCGGTAGTGAAAGATAGAGGCGGCAAGAGCCGCGCTAGCACCTCCCGAGGTCAAAGCCTCGTGGATATGTTCAGGATTTCCTACCCCACCCGATGCAATTACAGGGATATTGACCGCATCGGTGATAGCTTTTGTAAGCTCTATATCATAGCCGTCTTTGGTGCCGTCACGGTCCATGCTGGTAAGCATAATCTCGCCCGCGCCTCGCTGTTCGACCTCTTTCGCGAATTCGACAGCATCCAGCCCGGTCGAAGTCCTGCCGCCATGGATATGGACCTCAAAATGCCCTTTCTCGCCGAAAGGAATCGTTTGCGATCGTTTCGGATCAATGGCCACCACGATGCACTGGCTGCCGAAATAGTCGGAGCCCTGATTGATGACATCGGGTGTATTGACCGCAGCGGTGTTGATCGAGACCTTATCGGCGCCCGCACGGAGAATCTCGCGGATATCATCGACTGATCTGATGCCGCCGCCGACAGTGAACGGTATAAAAACCTGCTCGGCCACATTATGCACCATATCGAGGACTATTGCACGGTCATCCGACGACGCAGTTATATCAAGGAAAACCAACTCGTCGGCCTCTTCCTTGTCATAGAGCATGCCAAGCTCAACCGGATCACCGGCGTCACGAAGATTGACATAGTTGACACCCTTAACCACACGGCCGTTATCAACATCCATGCAGGGTATAATTCGTTTTGCTATCATCTAAGAAAATCCAATCACTGATTTACATTACTATTTAGAATATGCTGCAATTACTTCGGAGCCTTAATCGCTATTTAGCTAATACTATCGCATCATTCAGGTCAAGTTTGCCTTCATATATAGCTTTTCCGGTAATGACCGAGTCAACACCGCTTTTTTCGATGAGTTTCAGGGCTCTGATGTCGTCAAGTGAGGAAACGCCGCCGGACGCCGTGATATAAAGACCTGTCTCTTTCGCCATACGTTCGGTTTCTTCGATATTCGGGCCTGTCAGCATACCGTCACGGGCAATGTCCGTGTAGATTATACGGGTAATGCCAAGTTCACGCATCTCTTGGCCAAGATCAAGCGCTGGTTTCCAACCGCTGTGTTTCCAGCCGCGTGTGGCAACTATCCCGTCACGGGCATCAATTCCGACGATGATCTTATTGGGGCCATATTTATCGATAGCTGCCTTGACCAACTCGGGCTCTTCTGCTGCTATTGTGCCAAGAATAACCCGTCCCACACCGATTTTCAAGAGGAAATCAATACGATCCATGTCACGTACACCGCCGCCAAGCTCGGTCTTAAGATCGGTGTTTTCGACTATCTCACGGACAGCATCATCATTTATTCCCATACCTTCAACTGCGCCATCGAGATCAACAATGTGCAGAAGCTTGCCGCCTTCGTCCTGCCACTGTTTCGCCATCTGCCACGGTGTCTCGGAATAAACAGTTTCGTCTTCCATACGTCCCTGGAGCAGACGAACGCATTTGCCGCCTTTGATGTCAACCGCTGGAATAACAAGCATGATAGCTTCCTCTCTCAGAATTTATACTCAGTATTATAGTCTCTATTGACATTACGGACAAAAATTTGAAATTTGGCCACAATTTGTAGGGGCTACCCTTGCGGTCGCCCGGAACATCCTCATGTAAGAATTCACAGATAAATCAGACCTTTGTGAAATTCTCAAGTATCTGTAAACCCTTCTGCTGGCTTTTTTCAGGGTGGAACTGTATACCCCAGACCCTGTCTCTGCCGCAAACAGAGGCGTAATCAATGTGGTAATCAGTCTCAGCGACAATCTCGTTCCTGTTCACAGGATCAACATAAAAGGAATGTACGAAATAGAAATAAGAGCCGTCGGGGATTCCCTTAAACAGCGGGTCCTCACGTTTGATATGCGCCTGATTCCAGCCTATCTGCGGGACAAGCCCCTCGGTGAAACGCTTGACTTTTCCCTCGAAGAGGCCGAGCCCAGTGTTTGTGCCACCTTCGGTGCTTTCGCTGAACAGCACCTGCAGGCCAAGACAGATTCCGAGAAACGCCGCGCCGTTGTCTATCGCCTCATGAATCGCAGTATCAAATCCCGCCGAACGGATGTTTTTCATGGCATCTTTAAATGCGCCAACACCTGGCAGAACAACATGTGAGCTGTCTTTCAGGTCTTCCGGGCGGTCACTGATTCTTGTTTCTGCACCCACACGCTCAAAGGCTTTCCTGACACTGCCGAGATTCGCCATGCCGTAGTCTATTATAGTTACCATAGCTCAATTCACTATTAGAGGTTCAAAATTCAAAGGAAGAAATCTCTATTTTTGTGGTTTTCCGTTACTTTATCAAGGTCACTTCTGCAAGGGACGCTATTTCACCCAGCATATCCACGCTGTTTACATATTTGAAAGGTAAGACAATGTTCTCTGGATCACGCGGATGTCTTTTGATATTTTTGTCACCCATCAATGCATATTCAACGGATGCGAACGAAGACAGTTCCATCCAGTAGTATGCTGACAACTCATCTGAGTCAGGCCGGTAGCTATTCTTAAATTCTTCCGCCCAGCCAAAAAATATCCAATAGATATTCTTTCTCGTCGCCACTGTTGAATCTTTATTGTAAACATAATTCCCGAAATAAATCCTGCCTTCTTCACTTTTTGTCATAGGACAAGTGGTAACCGTGAAATCGTATTCAAGGCCTTCTTTTATTTCCTGAAAAAACTTTTTTTCAGCATCTGTTATCAATGCATCTCCTCATGAAATACGGTCTGAACCGCTGGTGTCAGTGGACAATTTTAATAGTATGAAAACGCTGACCTGTCCCGTCGTAGCCTTAACGCAGACGGATAAGAGAATGATAAAAGCATTGCCCCCAGCTACTGCTGGAATCGCTCCCCCCTTAAAAGGAGAGCGTCAACCCACTTGTCATCCTGAACTTGTTTCAGGATCTATGCAAGATTGTAACAATGTCATGCTTTCAATTCACAGATGCCGAAACAAGTTCGGCATGACGTATCGTCCCCAACGGCTCAGCTCAGCTCTTCCGACCTCAACGTCGCCGATTCGACAGCGTCTATGAGAGCCGCCCTGAATCCGTGCGCCTCAAGTGCGGCAATCCCTTCAATCGTAGTGCCTGCGGGAGAGGCAACCATATCGCGAAGTGTCGCGGGATGAATGCCATTCTCAAGTATCATTCGTGCAGTGCCATAGACCGTCTGAGCCGCAAGTTTCATGGCGAGAGGGCGCGGCAGGCCCATTTTTACACCGCCATCGCTCAGCGCGTCGATCATGATCGCCACATAGGCGGGGCCGCTTCCCGAAAGCCCGGTAACTGCATCCATGAGGCTCTCGTCAACTTCACTGACAAAACCCACAGCAGTAAGAATCTTTTTGGCGGTTTCGACATCTTTTTCCTTAGCGTTCGTACCTTTTGCCAGAACATTTGCACCTGCGCCGACAAGGCAGGGTGTATTGGGCATAATCCTGATCACCGGATTTACAGGCATCGCCTTTTCAATCGTTTCAAGTTTAACTCCGGCAGCAATTGAAATAATCAGTTTATCCTGTGCAATACCTCTGAATGATGCCAGTATTCTTTCAACCGTTTTCGGCTTAACCGCAATTATGATTGTATCAACAAGGTCGGCAAGGAAATCCGGGCCGGTATGAGTGAAATGCCCGGCCTTCTCCGCACCAGCCAGTTTTGTATCATCTGTATCGGCAATATGTATATCGGAAGGCATGTACTGATGACTTGCCACAAGCCCTTTGGCAATCGCCGAGCCCATGTTGCCATAGCCAATTATTCCGAGTGTTTCCGCTGCCATAGTAGTTCCCTGCTTTCTTTATCTGACAATTCGATGAAGTCACAAACTTGTTTCCATACAGGTAGTGATCCTGCGATTACACGTAATCGAGCCAGCCGAAGCTGTCCTCAACTTCACCCGAGACGATGTCGAAGAAACGCTTCTGAAGTTTCTCAGTGATCGGGCCGCGTGTACCACTGCCGACTTTAACATGATCAACAGACGCTATCGGTGTGACTTCCGCCGCTGTGCCGGTAAAGAAAAGCTCATCGGCAATATAGAGCATTTCACGGGGGATGGTCTGTTCAACTACGGGAATATCCATCATTTTCGCCAGTTTCACAATCGAGTCACGGGTCAGCCCCTGAAGTATGCTGCCACCAACAGGCGGTGTATAGAGCACACCCTTTTTAACGAGAAAAATGTTCTCGCCGGAACCCTCGCTTACCATACCATTATGATCCAGACCTATACCCTCATCAAAACCACTCGCCAGCGCATCCATTTTGATAAGCTGACTGTTCATGTAGTTTCCACCGACCTTGGCAATATTGGGCATGGTGTTCGGCGCCAGACGGTTCCATGAGGAAACGCAGACATTAACACCCTTCTCAAGCGCGTCAGCTCCGAGATAGGCTCCCCAGCTCCAGACCGCAACAACAGTATCAAGCGGACAATTAGTCGGGTTCACGCCAAGCTCACCATAGCCACGGAATACAATTGGGCGTATGTAACAGGCATCAAGCCCGTTCGCTGTAATAGTAGCCTTGATCGCATCGACCATTTCCTCAGCGGTAAACGGCGCTTCGGTGCGATAGATTTTCATAGACTCGACAAGGCGCTCGGCATGTTCCAGAATTCTGAAACAGGCGGGGCCCTGGTTGGTCTTATAACAGCGTGCGCCCTCAAAGAATGATGAACCATAGTGAAGCGCATGTGAGAGGACATGGATATTGGCCTCATCCCAGGGGACAAGATCACCATTGAACCAGATTTTATCGGCCTTGACCAAGGGCATAGGCTGACCTCCAGAGTGACTGATTATATGAGAAATTTCACGTATATTTTCGATAAAAACACAAGTACCGTTGTAAACAGAAAATATAATATATAGCGGGATCAAACACAAAGTATTTGTTAGTGGGGCTGGCAGTAACAGTCAAGTGCTTTGAGGAAATGAAACATCTACAAACTGGAAATTAAAATGAGTTGACAGGAGAACGTACTCCTTTGTATTATTTATAAGATAAATCTAATATAAAGACGTATCATGCGGTCTTAAAACTACAATAAAAAAATGGAGAAGACGTGATGAAAAAATCACTGTCATTAATTATTGTCACATTTATTTTAATAATGGCGGTGACCTGCCCTGATGTTCTGGCCCGGCCCGGGGGTGGTGATTATTATCCGTTAACTGTTGGTAACAGATGGGTATACGAAACACAGACAACAAAAAATGAAGTAACGAGCAGCAGTCGTTTCGAGCGAATCATTAACAGAACCGAGACAATCAATGGCACTGACTGTTTCGTTGTGCAGTCAAACAATATGGAAACAATGACTGAAGGATCTACGAATTGGTATGCACGGGATGCTAATAGTAATATTTTTCATTATGCTTTAGGATTCTCGGGTGAGCGAATCATTGACTGGACACCCCCGCATCTGCTATTACTGAACGATCTTACTATCGGCACTACATGGGAAAACGTGACCGAGGGCATATACGAAAGCAATCCGGATAATGTGATTTATTCCCATATTCAGTACTCCGTCGAGGATACAGATGCGACCGTTGAGATCAAAAGCGGGACATATTCCGGCTGTCTGAAAATACATGAGACAGGTTTCGACTTTGAAGGAAATATCAGCTCTGAATTCGTGATGTACTACGCGAAAAACATTGGTATGATCCTCTATGAAACAAGTGACTGGGGTGATTTGTCTTACCGCGAGGAGCTTGTTGAATATTCCATAGCACCCACTGCTGTTGAATATGAAAGCCCCATAACATTCACCCTCTCCCCAAACCACCCCAACCCCTTCAATCCGACGACATCAATCCCGTTCACCCTTGCTGCAGACTCGAAAATCACCCTCACAATCTACAACATCGCGGGTGAAAAAGTCGCCACACTTGCGGACGGCAATTTCCATGCTGGAAGTCACAGTCTTGACTGGGATGCTTCGAGCCATGCAAGCGGGGTGTATTTCTACAAGCTGACTGCGGGGAACGTTGAGCAGACGCGGAAGATGACGCTGGTGAAGTGATTCAATACAAACTTATGAAAAATTCTTTGCTCCCCCTCTATTTTTAAGAGAGGGGGCCGGGGGGTGAGTTAGCGAATTAAAAGAAAATCCCCCTCGGCTGGTGTCTACCGACATTTCGCCGCATCCCTCCTTAGTATCTGTATATCCTCTCAGACCAAAAAGCATCCACTGATGCCAGCCATAAAGTGCCCACTGGCACCTTGATATTTGTGATGTGGAGTGCTATATTGAATTAAATCCTTCATAACTGTTACTGAAACGGAAAACGCTATGCCCGGCGAACAGGATTTCATCGCGAAATTCATAGAGCTGTTTGAAACCTGGCCAGACGCCGTTTTTATTGTGTCGCCGGATGGCTCGGTTGTGGCCTGTAATGTCTCCGCACAAAAACTCAGCGGCCTCGGCAGGGGTGATCTGTTTGCCATGCCTGTCTGCGACATTTTCAGGGATGAGCTTCTCTCACGCTCACTTAATGAACTGTCGAGCAGCGAAGGCAGCGGCGAGATCTCAGTAAAAAGCCTCTGCACAGTCAAGGGCGGCGGCACAGTCCCGGTGCTTTTAGACCTCAGAAAATTCTTCAGCAATGACAGCGCATATATACTGCTATCCGTCCGCAATCTCAGTGAAATCGAAGAAAGCCGTGAGGAAGTGCGTCAGCTCAAAAGCCAGCTCAGACACTCCCGCAAACTCGAAATGGTCGGGCGCTTAACAGGCGGAATCATCCACTATTACAATAATATTTTTACCGGCCTGATCGGTGCGCTGGATGTTGCTCAGCGTGAAGCGTCTGAAACAGTTCTACCTCTCATGAAACGGGCGAAACGAGCCGCAAACACAGCATCCGGCTATACAAAACGCCTTCTGGCCTTTACAAGGGATGAGCAGGAAACAGTTCAGCCCACTGACATCGGGGCGCTTCTCGTTGATATCAGGGACTTCGCCGGAATGACCTTCGATAAACATATCACGGTGAACATCAGCAGCGATAATGATCTCAGGGCTGTCATTGCCGACCCTGCGGACCTTCACCACATGTTGCTCAACCTCATTGTCAACGCCCGTGATGCTGTCATGGAAAAAATGGATCGATTGTCCGGCGAGGGGAAAGCTGAGGTTTCGGTCAAGGCTTCAAACATTCATATCGATCAAGCTGCAAGCGCCCGCAACGAAGACGCCAGGCCAGGCGACCATATCCTGCTCAAAGTTTCCGACAGCGGCATCGGTATGGATGAACTTACCAGACAGCGTATTTTCGATCCCTATTTTACGACCAAGGATTCAGGAAAAGGCACCGGCATTGGCCTTGCTGCTGTGTTTGAGACTGTTACCGGCACTGGCGGCTGGATTGAGATCGACAGCGAGCCCGGCAGAGGAACTGTTTTCAGTATCTACCTGCCATCGGTCATGCTAAAGAAGGATGTTGCCATTGCAAGAGATGACAGTGAGCTCCCAACAGGCTCCGAGACTGTGTTGATTGTTGATGATGACGATATGATCCGTACTCTTGGAGAAATGACCCTTGAACGTCAGGGATATTCCGTTATCGCCACAGCAACTGCTGCTGAGTGCCTTAATGCCTTCATGCGGCACCGGGACAGCGTCGATCTGCTGCTCTTGGACCTCAGCCTGCCCGACAGGCCCGGCGAGAAACTGCTTGAAGATATCAGGCGTATCAAAGCGGATATCAACGTAATTGTCACAAGCGGTAGAGATTTCGAGCACGACAACGGAGCGTTTGACATCCTAAGGGCTGATGAATACCTGACGAAACCGTTCACCATTGGCGACCTTGCGGTTTCGGTGAGAAACACCCTTGACAGCGTCAGAGATATGTAGTTATCAGGCAGGAGATTTCAGCCGTATTCATCACTTGACAGCGTCAGAGATATGTAGTTATCTGGCAGGGGATTTCAGCCGTATTCATCACTTGACAGCGTCAGAGATATGTAGTTATCTGGCAGGGGATTTCAGCCGTATTCATCGCTGATTCGTTTTAGCAAAGCATGTCATTCCATACTAGCTTAATACATCTAACAAATCATAAAAGTATACTCTGGCACCACTGACGGGGGGAAGATGAAACGTTCGCTTTTACTTACTAATGATTATCCGCCGGTCATCAGCGGAATTTCGACAGTGTATTATCATGTCTGGAAACATTACGATCCAGAGCGGATGCTTGTGCTCACACCCCATGTAGATGGCGACAAAGACTTTGACAGCTCAGCAGTGTTCAGCCCGATACGCTTCAGAACTCCACAGACCGGGTTGCCGGGTAAATTAATCCGGCTTATCCTGACTGTATCCTGGACTAAATGGCTGGTTTTTTTCAAAGGTGTCAGAGAAATCCATGCCGGGCAGATACTCTCAGCAGGCCCGATAGGGCTGGCATTTCAGAAAATATTCGGTATACCCTGTTTTCTCTGGGTCTATGGCGGCGAAACAACAGACGCTTACAAGGGCTCGAAAATAACTGAATGGTTTATCGATACCCTCTTGAACCAGGCACGCTATCTTGTGACCAACAGCCCGGTAGTAACTGAGGAATTTCTGGAATATGGTATCCCCCGCGACCGTATCATCGAGATCATACCAGCTGTTGACGCCAGCACATTCACTCCGGGGCCTAAGCCGAAAAATCTTGTTGAAAAATTCGGCGTAGACGGCAAAAAAATCCTCCTGACAGTCTCACGCCTGACAAAACGCAAGGGACATGACCTCGTCCTCCGCGCCATGAAAAACCTTGGAAAAAGTAACGACCTTCACTACATAATTGTTGGTTCCGGGGAGGACCGCGAGAGACTTGAGGAGCTGATTGTCGAGTATGGCCTTTCGGGTATGGTTTCGTTTGCCGGACGTGTGCCGGATGAGGAATTACCGGACTACTACCGTCTATCGGATATCTATGTCATGCCAAACCGCGAGGTGCTTGAGAGTACCGATTCAATCGAGGGTTTCGGCATATCCTTTATTGAGGCAAATGCCTGCAAGAAACCGAGCATCGCCGGAAAATCAGGCGGCTCAGGTGCAGCGGTTATCGATGGTCTTAACGGATACCGTGTTGATCCCGAAGATCCTGCTGAGCTCACGGATAGGCTTACGGCGTTGCTGGACAACCCTGAACTGGCGGATAAACTTGGACAGCAGGGCTACGAGCGTGTACATGCTGAGTTTTCCTGGGAGGATCGGGCGAAAACACTGTCGGAGTATTTTACGATTGGAGAGTAACACCTGGTGACCGATTGCTGACTCTTTGGGGACAGGACATAATGAAGCGCTGCGGAAATCAAGATCATGCCGCACTTAATTCAGGATATACAAGTAATTGAAAGATTCTGACACTCGTTCTGAGTGACAATAGAAAATCCAAAGCTTATAGTGTAGAGATGGCTGTTCGTTTACAGAAAATTTTACTTTCTTGTGTTAATTGTAACGGTAAAAAGTTTCCCACATCCAGTAAATGAACATCCAGATGAAAATCATTATGGCAATCAAGCCATAGGTTCCTGGACGTATGTCAAAAAGAGAGCCCGGTTTTGCTGAAAACATGCTTCGCGCTTTTTTAGTTTTTGACGCTTTCGGGGCTTTCCGAACTTTTTTCTTAACTTCTTTTTTTTCTTTAACGAGAGAATCAGTATGTACTTTGTTCTTTGCTTCCTCTTTTACACTATCATTTTCAGTGCCGCTTTCAGTATTTAGCTCCCTGGAAGTGTCATAGCTGATTCCCATCATTTTATTCATGCGTATTATGTTTACCGCTCTGCCCGTTAAAGACTCAATGCTGTCATCTGCTCTTGCAAGCGTCGCTCCGGTACTGATGTTAACCGACATTTTTTCACCATCTATATCTGAGAAGGATGTTGCAACAAGCATTCTGAGTTTTTTGGTGAGATTTTCGAGCCTGTCCTGATTGGAAATATCCAAAATCAGCAGGAATATGTCTTCGCGCCAAAGCCCCAGCATGTCACCGGGATCATTATTATGCTTCAGAGTATTTGACACGATATTGACATAGTTTTTTGCAGCCTGTTCACCATGCCTTTCTGTAAAAGTATCAAAATTTATTATTTCCGCCATAATTATTCCGAAACTCTCATCCCTGTTTCGCAGCTCATCAAGATTCCTCGCAATACCCTCATTCAGAGCATCCTGATCAAGAATCCCTGTACTGGCAGGAGCTTTTTGCACTTTCTCCTGCGGAGCTTCCTGTGCTGTCGATGATACGGATTCGTTTTCAACTCTCGTCGCCGTAGCAACTCTCGACACCGTCGCCACTACAAAGCGCTCAATCGCACCAATCACATGGCCCTCAGGTGACATAAGCGGTGATGCGGTAATGGAAACCGGCATACGATGACCGTCTCTATGGTGGAGATAGGCAGGAATTGTCAGCTCACGCCCGTTTTTCATTGTGTCGGCCAGCGGGCAGCCGTTTGCGCACATATACACGCCGTCTTCATCGACATGAACAAGTATGTCTTCCGAGCAGGAATGGCCGATCACCTCTGAAGAGCTGAAGCCGGTGATACGTTCGGCTTCGCGGTTCCAGAGTTGAATTTTTCTAGTTGTATCGACTACATAAACGCCTTCATCCTCGACGCCCATTACTTCATCATATGCTATATCTTTTATATCCATTATATCTCTCCTTATGGCAGTCTCACACGTATTGTACGCTTTAGCTCGATTGAGTGCAACAAGTTTATTATGACGTCAGCACCTCTAAACACATACAACAGTTCCTCTGCCGCGAAGAGATCAGCATCAAATAAGACAATTAGCTATTTATTATCAGCAAATTACACAAAAAAATATGCTGCTGATTACGCCATGAAAATTCATGCTTGAAAATTCCGCAATATCGATAAAGCCTGAAATATGTTCATTCCTTCGTACGCATTTTATACATTAGTATAATACTGATATATAAATACGTTACTAAGGAGTTATTGAATGAATAGCGGACGGCGGCTGGGATGCCATTGTATGGGTGAGCCCTGACATTGCCAAATTCATGGGTGACAGACTGCCGAAACATGTGGTGGTAGACACCTAAAAACTACCGTCCACTTACCACTCGCTAACTCACCCCCCGGCCCCCCTCTCTGTGTCAGTGGACACTTTTAAGAGGGGGAGCCACATCACAAGTTATTGAAATTATGGCTCATATTATTCATGACCAGAACAATCACATCTTTTGTTCATAATACTTGCTATCATGGAATGTTCGATGTAATATTCATATGTAGACACATACAGAGAAGTACAAATCGCGTATGAGGGGGAACAGTGAATATAATAAATGGACTCCGAGTGTTTATTGCATCGCCAGGCGGACTCGAAGTTGAGCGAAAGGCGTTTCGTGATGAAATTAATATATATAACCAGACTGAGTCAATACCACAGGATATTCTTTTTCAAGCAGTTGGCTGGGAAGACACTCTGGGAGCGTATGGACGGCCACAATCAACCATAAATAAAGATATTCGTAATTCGGATTGCTTCATTTTACTGCTTTGGGATCGCTGGGGAACGCCACCTGACGACAAATCCTCAAAATACAGTTCAGGGACAGAAGAAGAGTACGATGTAGCTATGGAATGTCTCAAGTCAAAAGACTATCCCATAAAAAAAATCATTTTAATCTTCAAATCAGTTGATGCGAAACGTATGAGCGACCCCGGCATTCAGCTTCAGAAAGTCCTCAAGTTCAGAAAGGACATTGAAACGAATAAATTGCACCTTTTTCATACTTTTGATACAACTGACAGCTTCCGGCTTATACTCAGAAAACATTTGGCAACGTGGCGGCGTGATGTGGAACAAGGGGATATGTCTCCAGATGAACCTTTCGCAGAAATCGGTCAGATAATCGAAGAAAAATCCATCGACTTGCTCACCACTGAAAACATGAAACCATCTGACAGTGAATTAATACAAAGTGCTTGGAAACTGGCCAATACGGGCCGTATTACTGAAGCTGAAGTTGAATTTGCACATTCCACTGTTGGAAATTCACGACCCGAAACTTTTATTGAATTTGGAATCTTCCTCACAAGAATTGGCCGTTTAGATCAAGCAACGTTAATGCTTGAAAGAGCAGCAAATATAGCTGAGGATCAGAATAACCTGCTTGCAGTCAGTATTGCCTATCGAAATCTCGGATATGTACTAAAAACCCGTGGTGTATTGAATGAAGCTGAGCACATGTATCGATTAGCACTTCAGATTGACAAAAAACTGGATCGTAAGGAAGGTATGGCAAGCACTTACGGAAATATAGGAATTCTGCTGAATACTCGAGGAAATCCGGAAAATGCCGAAAAAATGCATCGGATGTCGCTTGCAATATACGAAAAAATAGGGCACGATGAAGGCATGGCCAACCAATATGGTAATTTGGGCAAATTGTTGCTGGACTGTGACGATTTGGATGGTGCTGAGAAAATGTTTCTCAAAGCGCTTAAAATCGATAAAAAGCTGGATCGTTTGGTTGGCATGGCCAGCCAGTATGGTTACCTGGGCGTTCTTAATATTATTAAGGGTGAGCTGAAAGCTGCGGAAAAGATGATCAGGAAAGCTCTTGAAATCGATGAAAAGCTGGGGCGTTTGGAAGGTATGGCATATCAATATGGAAATCTGGGCATTGTTTTATACCGGCGCGGTGATTTTAATGGTGCCGAAAAACTGTATCGGAAAGCTCTTGAAATCGATGAAAAGCTGGGGCGTTTGGAAGGTATGGCATATCAATATGGAAATCTGGGCATTGTTTTTGAGCTTCGTGACGATAATGACGGCGCCGAAAAATTGTATCAAAAAGCACTTGAGGTTGCAGTGCGATTGGGCTCGGATAGTCTGATTTCCTGGACTCAGTCATTGCTGGACGACTTGTATAAGTCAATCTCTGACAATGAAGATAAAGCATCACAAAAGTGACGTTTTCAGTTTGCCAGCGTACAGTGATCGTAGTCTCACAGGACAGGGATGTACCGTATCCCTTCCCATTTATTTGACAAAACATATAAGTGTCCACGTTTACCCACGCCACAAAGAATATCGTATCCACAGCTCTAAAAAAAGGCTCAAGACCATCCCGGCGACAAACTGCCGAAACATGTGGTGGTAGGCTAAAGTAATTCCAACAGTTATGTCAAAAAACGGTCATTTCGGCCGCTTTTTTTATGCCGTAAGCTGAAGAAATACTTGTGTAAACGGATTAAAACAGTATTATAGAATTGACAGCATACTTATTCGAAATACTCTGACTTTGTATTGTGAAACTGGAACTCCGACGCTGTAACGTCTTTACAATGGAGAAAAGCCATGCTTCTCGGTCATTACGCAGTAGGATTCGCATTAAAAAAAGCCTCCCCGAAACTGTCGCTCGGAACACTCTTTCTCGCCTCGCAATTTATAGACCTTATCTGGCCACTATTTATTCTCATCGGACTCGAACGAGTCAGTGTTGATCCAGGCAATACCGTCGTTACCCCTCTTGATTTCGAACATTATCCCTTCACTCACAGTCTGCTTGGCGTCCTTGCCTGGGCTGTGCTCTTCGGGCTTGCTTACTGGGCAATCAAAAGAAAACGTGTGGCTGCGATCTGGCTTGGAGCGGCGGTTGTCAGCCACTGGGCGCTCGACCTGATAGTCCACCGTCCCGATCTGCCTCTCTTTCCCGGCTCATCTATATTTGCTGGTTTCGGCGCCTGGAATTCCATGCTTTTGACTATTATACTTGAGGGAGGCCTGTTTGCAGGCGGCATTTTCCTCTATATGAAAACAACCGTCTCAAACGACAAAACAGGCAGCATATCACTGATATCGCTTATCATTTTTTTGAGCGTTGTGTATCTCGCCAACATCTTTGGCCCGCCTCCTCCGGACAGCGGGAAAATCATTGCAGCATCCGCCTTGCTGTTATGGCTTATTATCCCATGGGGGTACTGGATAGACCGCCATAGAAGTGTCAGGAATTAACTGGACTCATCCTCTCAGCAGATACCGCCGTCTTAGCTCAAAAATGGTCCAAACCATACCGGCGACAAATCCGGCGACATGTGAAATCCATGCCACACCACCCTGGCCGGAAACTCCTTCGGCGGCGGTGTAGTGGATGAAGCACGAGCCGATCTGAATGGCGAACCAGAGGCCAAGGAAGAGGATTGCCGGAACAGCAATGACCTTGACCACGATGATAAAGAAGAACATGGTGTGGATACGTGAGAGCGGGAAGCGCAGAAAATACGCGCCGAGAATGCCTGCGATTGCACCCGATGCCCCCACAAGCGGCACTGCGCCCGATGGAAATGCCACCGCGAACGCCGCTGTCGCGAAAACGCCGCAGAACAGATAGAATGCAAGAAAACGCAGCCGCCCGAAATCATCCTCGACAGTACGACCGAAAACCCATAGATAGAGCATGTTTGCACCGAGATGGAGAAAGCCACCGTGCATAAACATACTGCTGAAAAGGGTCTGGAATGCTGGCAAACGCCCTTCGATCCCGGTCGCACCCCAGTGGAAGAGATCGGCGGGGATCATACCGTAACGCATCACCGACACTGAGAGTGAACCCTCGCCGCTGATCTGAAACCAGAAGGCCCATATATTGACGACAATCAAAAAGACAGTCACCAGTGGGAAACGCTCAACCGGCCTGTTGCTGTAAAGTGGGAACATGGCAGTTGTTCCAGGCTATGTGATGATTTCTACTCAAGCAGCGTATCGTAAACCTTTCGACCCGCGCTGAGCTATAACTACATGTCATTATTATGTCTATACTTGAATCTAAAGCCGGAGCCATTAAGATGCAAATGGAGTTTTGTGTTAACGGGTGATAAGGATAGATTCGGAAGTTAGTATAAAGCATATCTCGAAGTCTAAAGGCTGAAAATAATTTGATCCCCCTCTCAGCTGAGCCGGGAGGGGGACATGGTGAAATATTTATTAATGTTTCGCCCTTTAATCGAAAGAATTCCTCGACGCTTGCGTCGGGGTGCTGTTGGCAAAGATTACCCCCCTCGGCTGCGCCGTTTCCCCCCTGTTAGGGGGGATGCCCAAAGGGCAGGGGGGTCTTTAATATAATTGTAAGAGACCCCGACCCTTGGGTCGGGGAGTATTCATTGAGACATATTTATCGCACATCGTATTTCAAAAATGCCACAAACGCTCCCGAGAAAAATACAATCGCCATCAGAATCATAATGGTGAAATCAGGAATCGCAAGCGTGAGCGATGCCCTGATTGTCTGAGGCTCGAAACTGTGACGTGGCATATCGGCGATCTCAGGTTTTGGCTGCTGACCGCCACTGTCGAAATTGAGGCTGCGAATCATTTTTTCGTTAACCCATTTTGTAAATACCGGCTTGTAGGATTTGATAGAATTTGCAAACCGCTCATGCTCTTGAATACCGGTTTTGCCGAGGCTCATCGAACCGATTGAGAGGCTTGACGCTGGCGACACCCTCGACAGATAGAGCGCGAGAATCTGCTGGGCGTGGCGTTTCGCCTGATAGCTGTTTTCGAGCTCGGCGTTCTTGCCGTCGATTGCGGCAGTTGCACCCTGCTGAACCTCCTCAAGTTTGGTCCTGAAATCCTCCTGAAATTCAGAATTGCCTTCGCGGGGATTATCTTCCATCCAGTCGCGGATTTCCTGCTGTGTGGATGCCTGAATTCCCTGAAGAAAAGCGTCCTTTTCCGCAGTAACTTCATGCATTGAGGGAATCGGGCGCATATGCTCCGCAATTATCACGGATGCTTTTGGCACAACGAAAATGAAGAGCACCCAGATGAAAAGGAGGACGAAGAGGCTTGATGACGATCGCTGTGTCATCGATGAAACAAAAAGCCCAAGCGTAAAAAATACTGACAGATAGAGAAGGAAAAGGAGAAAAATCAGACCGATCCGCATCCACTCTCCTGATGATAAGGCGACATCCGGATAGAGATTGAGCATGATGAGGCTCATGAGAAAGGGGATCACCAGCGGGACCAACAGGCTGATAAGCCCGCCGACGGCTTTGCCGAGAATGAGTTTGTCTCTCGGAACACGCGCCGCAAGTGAAAGCTTGAGTGTGCCCCGCTCTTTTTCACCAACGATGGCATCATAGGTAAAAAGAATGGCAAGCAGGCTCAGCACAATTTTGACAATTAATATCAGGTCGAGCTCACCGAAAACGGCAAGCACCGGATTGCTGTCATATTTTGAATCGATCAGGCTCGGATCATAGGCAATATTGACGGTTGCCTGACGGCCGACTGCTTTCTGAATACCGGTGACGATAGTTCCGAGCACCTGCGGCGGACGGTTGATTTTAGTGCCGAGGCCAGCCAGCGCCTGGTAACTCGGCTGGTTTTCGAGATTCTGTTGATTCAGCGCTACAGCAGCAACATATTCCCGCTGTTCGGCGCGGTAGGTGTTGATCCCGGTGAATGTTGACAGCAGTATGAGAATGGTAACGAGCAGAAAGGAAAACACAAATTTGGGGCTGTTGATGTTCTCCAGTATTTCTTTTTTGATAATATCAAATAACATGACGTCCTCCAGCGTTTCTAAAAATGTGAACGGCTGCCCTGTCAGGAGGCCGACGACTGCATGTAATCGAGATAGACCGTTTCGAGGTCGGCATCAAGGAATTCCTCACGGCTCCTGACCATAACTAGCCTGCCAGCCTTCATGATTCCCACATAATCGGCGAGTTCTTTTGCCCGAAAAATATCATGGGTGCTCATTAATATGGATTTCCCCTCTGCACGCAGATTATTAATGATACCAACAAACTCCGCTGCTGCGCGGGGGTCGAGCCCCGATGTCGGCTCATCCAGAAGGATGTTCTCCGTATCGCGAATGACCGCAATGGTTATACCCAGTTTCTGCCGCATACCTTTCGAAAAGGTTCGGACCTTAGCCTCGAAATCCTCATCCTTAAGACCGGCCCTGCGCATGTAATCGTAATAATCTTTCTTCGTCAGGGAGCGTTTGCCGCCGAGCCGTGCGAAATAGTCCAGATTCTGCCGTGCGCTGAAATTCCCGTATAGCATGACATTTTCGCTGACAAAAGCCACATGCTCCTTCGCATCGAGCGGCTTTTTATTAACGTTGATGCCGTTTATCAGCGCCTCACCCTCGCTTGGCTGGATGAAATCGAGAAAAAGGTTGATCGTCGTTGTCTTACCTGCGCCATTCGCGCCGAGGAGACAGAACACCATACCCTCGCCGACCTCAAGACTTACATGGTCAAGCGCGAGTTTGCCGTCCTCGTAACGTTTCGTCAAATCGATAGCCTTAAGCATGATACCTCCAATCATGTGCTGCTTGGTTTTCATTAAAAAATTATTAGATGCCTGCCATGGAATGATATGACAGCATTTACTTTATTTTTAATCGTATATACCTGTGTTACACAGGCTCGTCCATATTTATTCATTCAGGAATACTGTCGAGTGCATTTCGCATGGCTGCCCGATAATTCTGAAACGATTCGCGCCCCGACTCAGTCAGGCTGAGCATGGTTTTCGGTTTCTTGCCCACGAACTCTTTTTCGATGAGGACATAGCCGGCATCCTCAAGTTTTGCCAGGTGCGAAGAGAGATTGCCCTTTGTAAGGCCAGTCTGGCGCATGAGGAAGAGGAAATCCGCGCTTTCGATCACAAAGAGATGCGCCATAATAGTGAAACGAGCGGGCTCGTGGATAAGACGGTCGATACTGTTTGATGGCGCTTGCGATTTATTCCCCTGTCGTTGAATACTCATCCTGCACCCTCCACTTCTTCAAATGGAGGATTTTCCCGAATAAACTTCTGCAATTGCCTGACACCATATATGGCAAAGCCGAGACCGGGAATGCCGAATAAAAGTATCGGAGACATCACATCGCCACATTGGTTGTTAAAATATGTGTTAAGCGGAAAGGCAGCGCCCCCAAGTATTGCAAGAACATACAAACGGCGAAATTCTATGAAATAGGCGGTCAGACCAAGGGAGAGAAATATATACGCTCCGAGAACTCCCGATTTATAGTAACCTACCCATATTTCATTCAACACACCGCTGACAGTAATTGTAATGAGAGTGACTGATACTATCGCGATAATCCAGTAAACATAGCGCAAACGGCTGAGGCTCATTTTACGTTTACTGCCAAGCCTGACAACACCGATACGGGGACGTATGATATATATCCTGCCTGCTTGGTAGATGAGTATAACGAGAGGAAAAAACACGGCAACAGTCAAAAACCGCGAAACACCAATACTTTCAAAAGCTCTGATAGCGCCTGCGGCAATAAACATCAGCCCGCAGAAAATATCTGTTAATCCGTCGCAATTGGTTGCACCGTATATTTTCTTTTCGAGACCGTCGAGATAATCGTCGTTTACCATAATTACACCTCACTCCCTTCTATCGGAAGCGGATATTTCCGAGTGAAAGTCACAAGCAGATGCAAACCATACAAGAGGATAATCACACCGGGAACGCCCCAGGAAATCACATTATGCCACGGGCGGCCAACTATGTCACGCAGGATCTCAATAGAAATAACTCCACAGCCAATGACAACACCGTAGATCTCAAGACGTGGGACTTGTAATATCCGTGCTTTGAACCACATCAGGGCCATAACGCCAATTGCAATAGTGAACGGCACCTTAAACCCGGACAATGTTATGCCGAAAACTTTGCTGAACAAACCAAATGCGGTAAAGAGCACAAGGGTTACCAGAATGACAGATGACAACAGTGACAGGCTGAGTGATTTTTTTTGAGCAGATTTACGTTCAGCGCCAAATTTTGCAAAACCGATTCGCGGGGCCGTTATTTTTTTCTTACCGAAATGGATAAGTGAGATGGAAAATAATGCGGGTAATGTCGCCATGATAAGAATATACCAGCGCCCAATCAATTGATCGACAAAGGGCATAATCGCAAAAACAATAAGCAATACTCCTATAATGATGTCGATGAAACCGTCCTCATATGTCCGCATCCACGCTTTCTTTTCGATTTCTTTCAGATCAATATCGTTCAGCATGATTACATCTCCCCGTTTATCAATGGCTGATAGCTCTTAAGAAATCTGACGAAGGTGACAATGCCCGTAAGTAGAATGATGCCGGAGGCTAAGAGCATGAAAATGTGACGGTCCCTGACAACACCTGTAACCTCAAGGTAACGTGCAAGCGGGATGGTAATGCCAAGCAGAATACCGTAGAAATAGAAACGGATGTTATTCATGAAATAGGCCATAAAAGAAAAGATAATTATGATGTTGGCGACAACGATGATGAGGCTTAAGGGCATGATTGCACCGAAACCAGCGCCGCTTTTCATCCTGATGACTCCGATCAGCACTGCTACTGATGCGGCAAGCACAATACTCACAACTTTGAGCTTCTTTTTACGTTCAGGGCCAAATTTAACTTTTCCCACGCGGGGGACAGTGATTTTTCTTCTGAGAAAGCTGAAGAGAATCAGCATTACGCCATATATAGGAATCATGTAATTGTCACCTAAATGCAGCCTTTCGAGGAGGGTTGGCACAAAGAAAACCATCCCCAGCATAATGTCAAAGAGACCATCCTGCACATTGCTTTTGCAGTAGGCGTCCTTCTCAATATTTTTCAGGTCGATATTGTTAGTCATCTTAGGCCTCTTTGTCAGGAGTGGGGTATTTTTGCATGAAACGCACGAGAACAACAATGTCGGGGATGAGTATTGTGATGCCTCCTAAAAGCAGATAGACGGGCGGCTCGACATTGAGATACGGGCCACCAAACACCGTAAGGATTATCAATGCGGCATAAACATAATAGCGCCTGAGTTCTTTCCAGAAGGCAATAAACGAAAATCCGACCGCGCCAAAAATACCCAATGGTGCGAAGATGAAAGTTGACAAGAGTTCGTGGAGCTGGTTCTCTCTGGAAACAACGAAAAAGAACATCAAGGAGCCCGTCATTGTGGTAGGACAAATAGGCCTTTCGCTCAAGTTCTTTGAGTGAGATGTTATCGTTCATAGTAAACCTCAACGTTATGTGTTGACCATATTTTTCGACTGCCGGCCAGTTGCAAACTGGTTTGCACTACAGACCACAAGATACATGAAGCGTATTGATCTGTCAAGTGGAAATATTGCAATGATTTAATACAGGCCGAGATATTCGCTGCCATCTTGTTGTTAATGCAAAGCATACGTTTATTATAAATATATATTCTTGTCTACTGTTTTCCAATTAAAGAGGGGAATTATTACGTTGCAGCATATATACTGTCCGGTGAAATTTTTGCGGTATGTCAATGTGGTCTGCATTTTCAGCATCTTGTGCTAACTCACCCCTCGGTCCCCTCTCTTACAAAGAGAGGGGAGGCGCGCCATAACACTCATGTAATTCAAACACTTGTCCCGCGCGGGGTGAGATCTGGCAGGGGTGAGTTAGCATCAATATATTATCAGCGTAATCATAGTAGCAAGTTTCCACTGACACTCAGCGGTTCAGACAATCTTTTGAGGAATCTTCATTTCCTAACATCGCTAATTGCCGTAAAATAATATATTTTTCAATCCTCGTAACATTGTAACCGGACACTTACGTTGCAGCATATAAAAAAAGACCCGGTTACCCGGGCCTTTCAATGTTTCAGAGATTGTCGAACTACTTGACCGTTATCATTCCCTCGCCTTTCGGTACAGCAAGGAGCACGGCTTTCTTTTCACTGTCGTAACTGAATTTCACCGACTCACCGTCAATTGAAATCGCGGCTGGTTTCGTATCGATACCGATTGCGACGCTGCCGCCCGCGCATTTGGCATACTTGATGCCTGCGGATGACAGTTCGAATGTCATTGGGCTGTCAGATTCAACAACGATGCGGTCATTCTTCAGCAATGTTTTACACTGTGCGGCGAGCATGCTAGCGCCATCCCAGGTGATAGCGAGGGCGTCGGTTTTCATGTTTTCGACCTCGTAAATGTCGCCCGGCGTTGTCGAGTAGGCAAAGTTCTGTCCGCTGGCTGTGCCCTGAACGAAACCGTCACCAGCCTCATAACTAACATCGGGCGCCCCACCCGTGGTCGTGGTGATCAGGTTAGCCATGACAAGCGGATTGCCTGCGGTTCGTGCAGTGACCGTAAGCATACCCTCTTTTTTGAGCGGCCGT